>ERZ807291.1419-NODE-1419-length-39042-cov-7.036756_pt1 | contig 39042 bp, 34 predicted proteins | sample MGYA00521257_ERZ807291 | MGnify/ENA primary metagenome ERZ807291 (study PRJEB31413, sample SAMN03169783) | marine metagenome | biome: Marine; feature: Water; material: Subsurface seawater | place: North Sea | collected 2011-04-28 | depth 1 m m ...
CACCACTGTTTGGCACCTGCGCCGACATCTACACAGCGGGGATGGCTCAGGGCCGCGCCAGCGAAGACACCGCAGCGGTCTGCGCGATCCTTGAAGAATCTGCACGACTGAAACGCTAGACAGGTCGGAGAACAAGAAAAGGGCCGGCGCATTGCCGGCCCTTTTTGTGTGGCTCTGCAGTCTCCCGCCAAATCCCTGAAAAACCACAGCGGGCAGATAGGTCACGATCCCCGGGTAGTTGTAGAGCAAAACGATGAGCACCAGCAGCATCCAATAGGGCGTCGACCCCTTGAATATCTGCATCATGGTTACGGGATCACTCTTGTCCGGTATCGCGGCCTTGACCGTATAGACCAGGAGCCCAAAGGGCGGTGTCAGGATACCCACTGCAATGGCAAGAATTCCAATCAACGCATAGGCCAACGGATCGAACCCGAGTGACATTGCGATGGGCGCAAAGATCGGCACTGTCAGCAGCATGCTCCTGAATAAACTTATTCCAAAGAGAATAACTTTAATTATGACAATCCCTTAACTGGGGTCATCAGGAGAAAACCATCATGAAACTCAAACAACCCTTACTGGCTGCGGCTGCATCCGTCGGTTTTATTGCTGTGGCTGGAGGCGCAAGTCAGGGCGATACATTCAACTTCCGAATGGCCTCTGGTCATGCACCGCAGACCGGTTATGTCGTCATGATGTCGGAGCAGTTTGTTCCGCGCGTGAAGGCGAAGCTGGAAGCACTCGGTCACACGGCAAATTTCAATGAAGCCTATGGCGGCTCAATTGTGAACGTCGCCGAGACGCTCGAAGGCGTGAAGGACGGCATCGTCGATATCGGCGGCTATTGCTTCTGCTTCGAGCCTTCAAATCTGTTCCTCAACGTCTACCCCCTCTGGATGCCGTTCGACTCTCAGAACGCCACATTGGGCACCCAGGTTGCACGCAAGATCTACGACGAAGTTCCCGAGATGGGGAACATCTTCGAAGAGAAGTACAACCAGACACTTCTCTCGCTGTTCGGTTTTGACAATTACGGCCTCTACACCACATTCCCGTGGACGGATGTCAGCGAGCTCAAAGACCGCAAACTTTCAGGTGCGGGGCCCAACCTTCCCTGGGTCGAAGCTCTGGGCGCAACCCCGGTCGGCACAACCCTGCCGGATGTCTATCCGTCGTTGCAGACCGGCGTCTATGACGGCGTGATCCTGTTCCCGTCGGTTGGCTGGAGCCACAAACTCTTCGAACCGGCGCCGAACTATACGATCGCGGGTTTTGGTGCGAAGACCTTCCACGGTCTGACCATCAACCAGGACGTCTGGAATGACCTGCCGCCCGAAGTGCAGAACGCCATGATGGAAGCCGCCAGTGAAACCGAAGAATTCACGGGCCCATGGCTCGACGAGCTGGAAGCCACCAATCTGGGACGCATGGTTCAGAATGGCGCGAACATCCGCAAAATCTCCGAGGAGGCGCGCCTGAGTTGGGCCAAGTCGCTCGCCGACTTCCCGAACGAGCGGGCCAAAGAAGCCGACTCCAAGGGCCTGCCGGGCTCCAAGGTGGTTGGAATGGCCGTCCAGATTCATGAGGACCTCGGTCACAAATGGCCGGTTCGTTACGAAATCAAGTAACCCGAATACTTCTGTCGCAAAGGCGTCAGAAACGAAAAGGGACCGACAATTTGTCGGCCCCCTTTTTATAATCCCAGTGGGCGCGCCTTACAGCGGAACAACAACCCATTCGATGTGAAGATCAACGCCCGCATCCCGGATCAGATTGCTGACGGGGCAACGCTGCTCAACATTTTTCTTGAGCTTCTCAATGCGGTCGGCTGGCTCATTGGTCTGGATGGTCTTTTTCAAGGTGACCTTCTCAAAATACGGACGAAAGCCCTCGACACCATGGACCCCGCGCGGATCAATCTCGGCGTCACAGACATACTCGATTTCGCCATACTCAAATTTCAGCAGGTCCGCGACGATCCCGGTGATCACAGCATCACAGCCGCACAGGCCGCCCATAACTGTCTCAACGGGTGTCGCACCTGTGTTGGTACCGCCACGATTCAGGGGTTCATCGGTCGCAAAACCGGGCGTGTCGCGGACAGAAATCTCGGTGCGGCTGCCCCCGCCATTGCGTCCAACAACATTTCGATAAGTCAGATTTTTCGTTTCCGGATCAATCGTCGGTTCCAGAAGTTCGGCGTTGCTCATTCTTCTCTCCTTGGCGCACCGATAACACGCCCTTGCGCTGCGCTTATCGGGGTCACATTCTAGGCTCCAACCATCGTCATATCACAATTTGCAGGCACAACATGGTCTCGACATACAAAGAACTTATGCTTGAAACGCATGAAGGTGTTGCAACCATAACCTTCAATCGGCCCGAGGCGCGAAACCCCCTTGGGGGCCTTCTGCGCGAAGAATTCGCGGATGCGGTGGTCGAAATCGGCAAGGCCGCCGGCGACACGATCTCCGCAGTTATCCTGACAGGTGCCGGAAAAGCCTTCTGTGCGGGTGGCGACATCCATGTCTTGCGCGAAATGTCGGGCAAGGGTCCCGACGTAATGCGCGCGCGCATGAAGGAATCACACGCAACGCTCGAGCGTTGGCTCGACCTTCCGATCCCGACAATTGCCGCCGTGAATGGAGCTGCTGCCGGCGCAGGGTTCTCATTGGCTTTGGCGAGTGACTTCGTCCTCGCATCCGAGCGCGCAAAATTCGTGATGTCGTTCGGCCGAATCGGACTGGTCCCGGACTGGGGTGCGATGTACCTGCTGCCACGACAGGTCGGACTGCAACGCGCCAAGGAACTTGTGCTCACCGCACGAATGATCGATGCGGAAGAAGCCTTGTCTTACGGCCTCGTCCTCGAAATTGTTGCGCATGAGAACCTGCTCGACCAAGCGCAGGCCTTTGCGCGCCGGTTCGCAAATGCGTCGCCAGACGCGATCAGACTTGCGAAGGAAATCATGGGGCCCGCTTTCGAATCGTCACGCGAAGACGCACTTGATGCGGAAGCTGATGGTCAGGCCGCGGCCAACGCGAGCGCTTATCACAAAGCTGCGCTGGATCGTTTTCTGGCCAAAGAACCCGCACTCTTTGATTGGGAAAGAGACTCCTAGTCGCCGCGCCGTCGGGCGACAATATGGAAAACATGCCAGTGCTTGGATTCACCGCGCGGCGTCACGGAATCGTCCTCTTCCTCTTCAAAGAACTCGACGTCAAAACCTGACAAGATTTCATCAACTTCGGCGCGGGTATGAAAAGTCATTCCTGAGCGACCGGCCCAGCTATCCCTGGTGCCATAGAGCTGTCCGGAAAAACGCCCTCCCGTTTTCAGGCTTATGCTGATTTTTTCCCAGACCGCCGCAAAGCCATCAGGGGCACAAAGAGGCAATGCGAAACTTGAATTGACCAGATCACATTCCGGCCAGACGGCGTCCTCAAAGGTGGCCACACGTGTCTCCAGAACAGCCCCCTCCGGCAGATCATCCCGCGCGGTCAGCGCGGCGGCGGCCGCCGCCTCCGCATCGATTGCAATCACGCTCCAGTCGCGGCGCAACATCTCGATCACATCACGACCACCACCCGAGCCCAAATCGACCGCAAGGTGGCCATGCGCGCTGCGAATACGATCAAACTGATCGAGCGCGAAGAGCAGCGTTTGCCGCGGCGGACGCGCGCCTGTTTTGGCGTAGTAGGCCGCCCATTCTTCAGAATCTCTCGCCATCGAAACCATCCTTCCCAAAGAAAATCGGCTCTCGACAAGGCCTTCAAACACAACAAGAAAAATCTACAGCAAGCACCGCCAGAACGCGCGTCCAACAATACCCTGCGGCTTCGCCCTTAGCGTTCTGCAAAAACCAGACGCCCCGCAGAAGGCAACGTGGCCAAATCGACATGCGCGAGCCCGGCAACCTCAAGAATCATCTTCTTGAGCACAGCATCTGCAAAACTGGTCGTTTCATCGACCGTCACCACAAAGGCACCCGCGCCGCCGATAATCTGCTCGCGAAATTCAGCTTCGAGAGTCATCGCGCGCAATGGCCGCGTACTGCCGGGCCGGCTGATCGCAAGCCCGTTGATCGTAATGCCCGCAGAAACTGCATTTTCACGTGCCAATGAGAGCGGGATGCCACCAATGTTTCCGGCATCCGCCGAGATATCAATCACGCGCCGCAGACCGCGATAGGGGTTCCCTTCAAGCAGGCCCTGCGAATAGACGATTGCGTTGCTGATCGAATTGTAGCCCCAGGCCTGACGCGGTGCATCGACGAGCGCTTCACCGAAGGCAGCCGCGGAATCTGGCCCATCGATAACCGTCCAATCCACAATCGTATGCTGGGATTCCGCGCTGCCCCATTCCACATAAGCGACGACGCTCTTCCCATAGATCCCGCCGGTCAGTGCTTCGAGAACACGGGGGTTGCGCACGGCCCGCGCATAGCCTTCGCGTTGCAGGGCAAGCTCTGCGTCATCGATTGACCCGGACCCATCCGCCGCAAGCACCAACTCCAGATCAACGCGCTCCTGCGCAGCCAAACGACCAGACGCCAGCGTCATTAGAACAAAAAGAATTCCAGACAAAACAAGGTGACATTTGCGCATCTGATTCAATCCTCCGGCCGATAGAATGGTAAGAACTAAAGCACGTGGTCTGGTTCTTTACGAGCCGTCCGTTTCGTTCGATGACCCGGGCAGGAAGACCGAAAACACCGTCCGGTAGATACCCAGAACTGTCAGGAAGACCGCGGCAAGAATGGGTCCGATGACGATCCCCATAACGCCAAACCCGGCAATGCCGCCGAGAATGGACAGCAGGATCAGAAGATCCGGGATTTGCGCCTCCTCACCCACCAGTCGTGGTCGCAGAATATTGTCGACCAACCCCACGACAAGCGCCCCCCAAAGTACAAGCGCAACACCGGACCAGACCTGATTCACCATGAACAGGTACACGGCAGCCGGCACCCAGACGATGGCAGAACCAAGGCCCGGTATCGCAGACAGGATCAGCACCATCGCCCCCCAGAACGCCGCACCTTCGATGCCGAGCACCCAGAAAGCCAACGCAACCAGACCGCCCTGAAGAACACCAATGATGAGAATGCTCTTGAGTGTGGCTTTGGTGACGGTCAATCCTCGTTCGATCAGCGCATCCCGGTCCTCTTCATCAAGCGGCAGGTAGCGCAGCGCTGAATCCAGAAGTTCGGGGCCACGCATCAGGAAGAAAAACATCGCGTAAAGAAACACAAACACGTTCAGCACGACCCCGAAGGTTCCGCGGGTCACCTCACGAATACTCTCAAAAATGAATTTTCCCGCTCCGCCTGCGGCTTCACCCAGTTTGGCAATGATCTGGGTCTTGTAGGGGTCCAGGTCAGCACTAAACGGAATCCAGGCTGGCAGCTGAAACGCCAGTGCACCATCAGCGCGAATCTGACTCTGGAGCCAGGGTGAAATTGCCTTGCTCATTGCAAGAGCCTCAGCCGCAACGAGCGTGGTCAGAGCCAGCAGTGGAATTCCCACAGCAATCAGAACCAGCAGCATCACAAGGCCCGAGATCACGGCCGGACGCGCCCGGGTAAGTGCACGCACACGGCGATACACAGGATGCAGCAAGGCGCTGAACACAACAGCCATCAGGACCGCGATCAGGAAATTTCGGATCAGGGACGCAAACGCAAAACAGACGACAAGCGTAAGGATCAGCACGAAGGCGGTGCGGTAGCGCTTGTGCAGCTCCCCTGTCTCGTCTGTCGCCATTTACCAATCCCCGATACGACACCTGGAAAACTCAAGTATCGCATGTTTAACAGCTACTCGTAGTCAGGAAATGACCACTTCTGACTGTCAGCTAGGGGCATACAGCAATATTCTCAATCGATATGCTAGCCACGTAAACTTCAACCACGGGGAAACACACCATGCGCATACCTGCAACCGATCCAGCGAAACTCAATGACGAACAGAAGACCATATATGACCGGATCGCTGGCGGACCGCGCGGTCAGGTGCGTGGGCCCTATCATGCGTTTCTCTTGCACCCGGGCGTGTGCGAAGGCGTGGAACGCATGGGGCACTACCTGCGCTTTGCCGCGATCCTGCCGGGCAATGTGCGTGAGCTCGCCATTCTTGTGGTCGGCTGTCACTGGCGCTGTGAGTTCGAATGGTTTGCCCATGCCCCCATCGCCATTCGCGAGGGTGTCTCAGAGGATGTCGTGGCCGCCCTCGAAGCCGGCGACACCCCGAACTTCACCGATGACACCGAAGCTGCCGTCTACAGCTTTGTGCGCACGCTTCTGCACACCAGCCGTATTGACCAGGCCGCCTATGACGACGTGAAAGGCCGACTGGGCGAAGACGGTATTGTCGAACTCATGGGTATCATGGGCCACTACACAGGTGTGGCGATGGCGCTGAACACCTTCGAGATTGTGCCGCCCGACGGGGAACGCCCGAGCTTCGGCGATCAGAACTAGAAGACCTCGAACAGCCCGGCAACGCCCATGCCGCCGCCGACACACATCGTGACGACGGCGTGCCTGGCGCCGCGCCGGTGTCCTTCGATCAACGCGTGGCCCGTCATGCGATTGCCGCTCATCCCATAAGGATGACCAATTGAGATGGAGCCGCCATCGACATTGTACTTTTCGGGGTCGATGCCCAGCTTGTCGCGGCAGTACAACGCCTGAACAGCAAAGGCCTCGTTAAGTTCCCAGAGATCAATATCGTCAACGGTCAGGCCATTGCGTTCGAGCAGGCGAGGAACAGCAAAGATCGGGCCGATTCCCATTTCATCGGGCTCACAGCCTGCGACAGCAAGCCCCATGAACCTGCCCAGTGGTTCCAGACCGCGTTGCTCGGCCAGTTTTTCGTCCATGACCACGCAGGCGCTCGCGCCGTCAGAGAGTTGGCTTGCATTGCCCGGCGTGATCGAACCATCGTCACGAACGGCCTGCAAAGACGCCAGGCTTTCTGCGTTGGTGGTCGGGCGATTGCATTCGTCTTGCGCCAAAGTCACGGCCTCTTCGGTCACTTCACCCGTATCCCGGTTCTTCACCATCATGGTCGTTTCGACCGGGATGATCTCATCGTCAAACTTGCCTGCCTGCTGCGCCGCAGCCGCGCGCATCTGGCTGGAGAGCGCGTATTCATCCTGCGCTTCGCGGCTGACGTCATATCGTTTGGCAACCGTCTCCGCGGTGTCGAGCATCACCATGTAAATCTCCGGCTTGATCTCACGCACATGGTCATCCTCGACCCGCATATCTGCCTGATGTTCGGGCGGCAGGGCGCTGATGGATTCGATCCCACCGGCGACAGCGACTGGAACCTTGTCCAGCACCACGCGGTTGGCGGCCATGGCAATCGACTGCAGGCCCGAAGAACAAAACCGGTTGATGGTCGCAGCGCCGGTCGTCACGGGTAGCCCTGCCCACAACGCGGCATGGCGGGCAAAATTTTGCCCCGTGGCGCCCTCGGGCATCGCGCAGCCCATGATCAGGTCTTCGATTTCATCAGGAGATACACCCGCGCGGGCCACGGCATTCTGGATTGCCAGACCCCCAAGCTTTGCCGGTGTCGTGTTGTTGAAGGACCCCCGATAAGCCTTGCCAATGGGCGTGCGTGCGGTGGATACGATGACGGCACTGCTCATGAATTCTCTCCCTCTTGTATCGGCTCAAACATGACCGAAACGCCAGCGTTCGATCGTCAGACTGCGACCATCAGGACCGTGAGACAAGGGCTCCTCCGCCACGAATTTATCCGCCATATCCCGCCCCGCAACATCAAGCACATAAAGCGCGCCCAGGCCCGTCTCGCCGCTGTCATCGGTCAACATACCGGCAAAAATCAGACTGCCGGCATGCGCAGACAGGAAATCAGCCATCGACCCAGCTGGCTTGGTTTCGACCGCAATCGGGTCCGTGCGGGAGATCACGATGTACTGAGAATTTCCCTCGGTCTGCCCATGATCGCGCTGGCGCAATTGTGTGTAGGGAACCACCCGCTCGATATCTATCGACTTGAAGATGTCTGCCGTCGTGTAAGGGTCCGTTTCGATATAGGTCGCTGTCTGATCGCGCGTCGGAAAATCAATCACCCGGAAGCTGCCATTGGCGTTTGACCCATCGCCAACCATCATGGGTCCGGAATACCATGTCTCGACCTTGAACTTGTCGAGGTGGTCGATATGGGCCTGCAAGGTTGCCGCCCGTCGTTCGACCATGTCCGGCTTGGACACGCATTTTACGATCCATTCCATACAAACTGTCTCCTGATTTATCGATCCGCTTCGCGGTGCTACTCGGATTGCGGTACAGCTTCGGCAAGGATCGGTGCGGTATCTGCCATGAACCGATCATAACCCGGCGCGCCGGCCAGCAGCATGCCGATCGGCATGTCTCCTGCGCCCAGTCCGGAGGGCAAGGACACCACCGGACCACCAAGCGCGGTCCAGGGGGCGATGTAACGCCGGTCCCCGGTCCATTCCAGGCCCTCGGGCGCCGTCGCCGGAGCTGCGGGCCAAAGCACTATATCGGTTGGCCGGATGACATCGTAGAAAGCGGCGCGCATGGCATCGATTTCGTGCCGTTCCTTGCGGTAAATCTCGTCCGTGATTTCGGCTCCATCGATGACGGCCTGGCGCAACACGCTGCCCACCTGATCCTCGGGAAACTCCAGCAAAGCGGCATGGACACGGGCGAGTTCATACACCGTTGTGTGCCCCTGCACGTCGTTCAGCGCTTCCATGGAAATCGGCGATGACACACGTTCAACATTATGGCCGGCGTCCACCAATTGCTGCGCCACCCGGTCCCGCGCGGCCAGCATCTCTTCGGTGCACTCACCAAGAAACGGATCCTCCAGAACGACAATACGAGCGTCAGCAGATCGCAACTCAACAGCCTGAGAATGGGGTGGGCAAACCGCATTGTAGAGCGCGACGGCATCCTCGACACCCCACCCGTACAAACCTGGTGTGTCATACATCGGCGCCAGCGGGGCGACCCCATAGGCACTCAGACTCCGTGTCGACGGCTTGAAGGCTGACACCCCGCAATAGGCCGCGGGCCGATTGACCGATGCCACGGTCTGGGTCCCAATCGCTGCCGGTGTCATGCCGGCTCCCATTGCGGCCCCCGAGCCACTGCTCGATCCGCCGGGTGTGTGATTGATATTGTGCGGGTTCCGCGCCGGCGAAGGGTCGTAATAGGCAAACTCGGTTGTGTGGGTCTTGCCCAGAACAATGGCACCCGCATTGCGCAGCGATGCGACAATATCCGCGTCCGCCGTCGCATTCTCGGCATTTGCGCGGGTGGCACTATTGCAGCGCGTCGGCCATCCGGCGACGTCACAGATATCCTTGATCGCCACCGGAACCCCATGAAGGGGCCCGCGAAACGCGCCATTGGCAGCCTCTTTGGTCATTTCACTCGCCGCCGCAAGGGCACCGGATTCATCAACTGAGACCCAGGCTTGCACAGCGCCATCAACCGCAGCGATGCGTTCGAGATAGCCCTGTACGACGTCACTGGGTGTGGTCGCGCCCGATCGAATGCGTGCTGCGATTTCAACGACACTTCCCGGGGACGCCGCGTAAGAGTGTTCGGCAGAATTGTTCATGATCTTCGTTCCTCAATAGCGCGCGAACGCTAGCACAACACAATCCAGACATGCAGAATGTTCAGCGAACAATTTTGTATTGGAACCCATCATGAAGCTGGCAACTCTGGACAAGGGCGACACAGGACATCCGGCCGTTCTCGGTCCCAATAATGAGCTTCTCGATCTTACGGATTCGGGACTCGCGGACGACTCGCCCGGTGACGTGTGCAGTATCCTTGGGAATGACGCGGCCATGGGCACCGTACGGGCCGCGCTGGATGCGCTAAATGCCCTGTCGGACGACGCACGACAAAACCTGCGCAATACCGGTGCACTCGCAGCCCTCGACAAAGCGGAATTGCTGGCCCCGGTTCCCCGTCCAAAACTGATCCTTTCGGTCGGCCTGAACTACCATCGGCATCTTGCCGAAATGGAAGGGACACCCGCACCGCCCTACCCGTCAGCGTTCATGAAGACCGTCAACTCACTGAACGGCGCAGGCAAACCCATCATCTTGCCCCCGCAATGCCCGGACATGGTCGATTACGAAGCCGAGCTATGTTTCGTTTTTGGACGACCTTGTCACAATGTCAGTGAAGCCGAAGCGATGGACTATGTTGCGGGCTACACGGTCGCCAACGACGTGTCGGCACGAGATTGGGTTGGAGATGTGTTTTCGGCAACCGAGCCCTTTCCGGCGATCCTGTCCTGGGAACGCAACATCATGGGAAAACTCTTCCCAACATTCACTCCGATGGGGCCCGTGATCACGACCAAGGACGAGATCGAGGACCCCCACAACCTTTTACTGGAATTCAGACTCAACGGGGAGGTCATGCAGTCCACCCGGACAGATGATCTGATCTTCAACATTCCCCAGATCGTGTCCTATTTTTCCAAATGGTTTCGCTTCGAGCCCGGTGACATCGTGACGACCGGGACACCTGCTGGTGTTGGTGCCGGGCGCAAGCCACAGGTCTTCATGAAGCCCGGAGATATCGCAGAAGTTTCTCTGGAAGGTATTGGAGTACTTTCTAACCCGGTCATTGCAGGCTAGAACTGTATTTGTATTTGGCTTTCTCAGGTGACCCCATGGACAATCCGTCCAAAGATTATTTCCGGTTTCCCCGTTGGAGCGCTGCCATTCTCGTTGTTGGCCTCACGGTCCTTACAGCTTGCACCCATGGTCGCGACTGGGACACCTATGGTCTGGAAATCGTCACAGACCCGCCAGGGGCCGATTGCACCTTTGAGCGTAATGGCGTCAAGACAGAGGCGCACCGCCCGACACCGGTAGAGGTCGTTCTGACCACCGGTCACGGCTGTGACATCGACGAAGACAAGGTCAAAGGCGAGCTCCGACTGGAGCTCTAGACGCTACTCATCCTTGAGATGATCACCCCGACGTTCAAATAGTTTATCGTCGGCATAACCCATCGTTTCGGGTTGTCCGCGTCCGAGCATCACCTGGAACCAAACAGGTTCGAGGCTGTTGTTGTCATACCCATGGATCACGCCCGGGGGACACGTGATGCATTCCCATGGACCCAGCCGGGTTTCCAGACGACGACCGTCCTCGTCCTCGACAAAGACATCCAGCAATCCCTTGAGCACAAAAAAGGTCTCCTCGACCTCATGGGTGTGCGCGGCATTCCCCTGTCCGGGATTCACAAACATGATGCTCAGCGTGTGCGCACGGGCCGGGATGACATCCGGGTCGCTGTGCTTGCCCGAGCCACCGGCTCCAATAAATCGATGCTGGGCACGCCGATACCCCTCGATTTTGGCATCTTCAAAGGCTTCCCAATCCGGGACCTTGTCGCGATAGCGTCCGACATGGGTGTCCATAATCTCCTCGAGCGTAGCGTCTTCAAGCTCGGGCGGTCGGGGGTGTCGGGCAACGCTCACAGCGCTTCTCCATCTGGATTTGTAACATGCACCAAGCCAAGCATGGCCGGCAGAACCGGTCAATCATGCGTCGGCTTGTGGGGGTCTTGCTAGCGACCGCGCCCTGCACCACGGCCCGCGACAGCAAAGCCACCACCGTCGAAACTTTTTCCCACCTTGCTGATCGTTTGCGATCCCTGGTCGAACTTGCCGGGCTTGCCGCCAGCGTTTGCGGTGTCGTCTTCTTTGCGTTTTACAGCACCACGCGCGGCTTTCGCCTTTGCGCGCGTGCGGGCACGGGCCTTGGTCATGAGAAGAATCCTATCAACGGATGCGGCGATGACCGCGGGAACCAAGAGCATACGCCGGACCGGGGAAACTAGCGAACCCGATTGCCCTCACACCACCTGCCCGCACACAAACCCTGACGCCCAGGCCCATTGGAAATTGAAACCGCCAAGATGGCCGGTGACATCAACAGCCTCGCCGATAAAATAGAGTCCCGGAACGGAACGCGCTTCCATGGTCTTTGAAGACAGCTCGCGTGTGTCGACCCCACCCAACGTGACTTCGGCCGTTCTCATCCCCTCAGACCCGTTAGGTTTGATCTTCCAGGAATTGATTTGGTCTGCGAGCACCTGCAGGGATTTGTTTGGGGTCTCGGCAAGACGACCACCACAATTGCACCAATCGACCAGCCGTTGCGCCAATCGGCGTGGCAGAAGCTGCGCGAGAACCGTCACAACGTCCTTGCGTGGCTCGTTTTCCTTAAAGGCCTTCAGCGCGGCAAAGACATCGGTACCGGGAAGGAGATCGAGTGTGATTTCATCACCGGGTTTCCAGTAGGACGATATCTGCAAAATGACCGGACCACTCAGTCCACGATGGGTAAACAGTAACGCTTCAGTGAATGAGACTTTGCCCAATTTGGCCGTCGCATCCACCGAGACCCCTGACAGGCCATCCAATTTGGATTTCATATCCGGGTCGAAGGTCAACGGCACCAATCCGGCACGTGTCGGCACAAGCTTCAGGCCGAATTGTCGGGCAACGTCATAGCCAAATCCACTGGCACCCATTTTTGGAATAGACGGCCCGCCGGTCGCGATCACCAGATTGGGCGCTGTGAACGCGCCATGGTCGGAGTCCACCCGAAAGCCGGGTTCTTCTTTGAAGATGCCTGTGACATTGGTGGATGTCTGGATGGACGCGCCGTCGGCCTCGCGTCGCAGCAAATCAATGATGTGCTGGGCGGTCTCATCACAGAACAATTGCCCATGATCGCGCTCGTGATAGGCGATGCCGTGTTTTTCAATCAGCGCAATAAAATCGTGCTGGGTGTAGCGGGCAAGTGCGGACACGCAAAACCGAGGATTGTCAGAGAGGTAGTTTGCGGGGGATGCATAAAGGTTGGTGAAATTGGCACGCCCGCCGCCTGAAATTCGAATTTTCTCCCCGACGCGGTCTGATTTTTCAATCACCAGAACACGCCGGCCGCGTTGGACGGCCTGCCCGGCACACATCAAACCTGCCGCCCCACCACCAATGATGATTACGTCAAACTCCGCCATCAGATACTGCCTGGTCCGGTTTCCGGTCTAGCGTTTCTTTTTGTTCCGGGGCTTCTTCCGCTTGAGAACGGCAAAACCACCCTCTTCGGAGTCCCCGTCCTTGCCGCGTTTGGCCACCGGCTGCTGGTCATACTTGTAGGCCGGCTTGGCTTTCGGTTTCGCGCCGAGTTCCAGCTTCTTCGGCGGCCCCGAGCTTGCACGTGCGGGTTTCGCGGGCGCCGCATCGCGGCGTGGCGTTTCGCGCTGCGGGCGCTTCCCCTGCGGTCCGTCGGCACCCTTGTCAAATTTCCGCTTGGGTTTACGGGGTGCGTCTCCGTCCTTCTGGAAACGCGACACACCGGGATCTTCGGACCGGCTCTTCCTTACATATGCCGTCGGCTTACGTCCTGTAGGCGGGCCGGAAGGCGCGCGGGCGCCCTCGTCTTCGTTCTTTCGGACATACGGCTTCTTCTCATATGGTTTTTTCTCGAAGGGTTTCTTGTCCTCCGCAGCCTTCCCGTATGGTTTCTTTTCATACGGTTTTTTCTCATAGGGCTTCTTGTCGTAGGGCTTCCGATCACCGCGCGGCGCAGATGGCCTCTCGCGGCGTTCGCCCCGCGGCGAAGGTGTCGGAGGTCTGTCGAGCTTCGTCACCGCGATGTTCTTTTCGAGCATCAGGTCCGGCCCGATTGCCTGCATAAACCGATCCACACAGCCCGGCGCAATTTCGAAATTTGTTTCGTTCTGCTGGATCTTGATCGAACCGATCTCCTGACTGGTGATCTGCCCGACGCGACACAGCATCGGCAGCAGCCAGCGCGGTTCAGCATTGGCATCGCGTCCGACGGAAAGCGAGAACCAGACACCATCCTTGAAATCTTCGCGTCGGGGCTTCTGAGGCTCGCGAACACCGGGGTCAATCAATTCCTCGGGCGCAGACTGGCCGGCCGAATGCACACGCAGAAACGCAGCTGCAACCTGCTCGGGGCTATGGCGCTCCAGAATCTCTGCAACAAAGCCTTTCTCATCATCACTCACCGGATCGATCAGACGCTGATCTTCCATCAGGCGCGAACGGTCGCGTTGCTGAATCTGCTCGACCGAAGGCGGCAGCCCCCATTCGGCGTTGATGTTTGCACGCTCGAGAAGGCGTTCGGTCTTGCGGCGTTCGTTGTACGGCACAATCAGAGCGCAGACGCCCTTACGCCCCGCGCGTCCGGTCCGGCCACTTCGATGCAGCAGACTTTCCCGGTTCTTGGGAATCTCCGCATGGATGACCAGCTCCAAATTCGGCAAATCAAGCCCGCGCGCCGCAACATCTGTTGCAATACAGACCTGCGCCCGACCATCCCGCAGAGATTGCAGAGCATGGCTGCGTTCGTTCTGGCTCAACTCACCCGAAAGCGCGACCACCGAGAACCCGCGATTGGTGAAGCGGCTCAGCATGCGATTGACGGCAGCACGGGTCGCACAGAACACCAGAGCATTTGTCGGATTGTAGTAGCGCAACACATTGATGATGGCGTTCTCGCGATCGGCCGGTGCCACGTTCATGGCGTGATACTCAATATCGAGATGCTGCTCGCGTTCGGCCGTTGTCGTGATGCGAACCGCATCATTCTGGTAGCGGGTCGCGAGCGAGGCGATCGCGCGCGGCACCGTTGCCGAGAACATCAATGTCTGACGGGTGTCAGGCGCAGCAGCGAGAATGAACTCCAGGTCATCCCGGAAGCCCATATCCAGCATTTCATCGGCCTCATCGAGGACAGCAGCCTTGAGGTCACTCATATTCAGGGAGCCGCGCTCGATGTGATCGCGCAGGCGACCCGGCGTTCCGACAACGATATGGACGCCACGTTCCAGCGCACGTCGCTCGGTCCGCATATCCATGCCGCCAACACAGGACGCCACAGACGCACCGGTCTCGGCATATAGCCATTCCAGTTCGCGCTTCACCTGCAGGGCGAGTTCACGGGTCGGTGCAACTGCGAGCGCCAACGGGGTCGCCGCATAAGAAAACTTATCTGCCTCTCCCAGCAGCGTTGGCGCCAGCGCCAAGCCAAAAGCAACCGTTTTGCCGGAGCCGGTCTGGGCCGAGACAAGCAAGTCCTTGCCGGCCAGGCCATCGGCCAGCACAGCATCCTGAACCGGGGTGAGTTTGTCGTAGCCACGAGCGCTCAGCGCCTTGCCGAGCGCCGGGACGACGCCTTGAAATTCCGTCATGTTTCTCGTTCCGGCCCATACGAGCCTGCGACGAAAAACGCCGTGCAACCCAATATGCACAGCCGAGGCGCCGCTCGGCGGGGTTCTAGCACCACTTGGACACGTGCCGGAAGGGGTCAGGCGATCTAAATTCCCGCGTACCACTCATAGCCACGGTCCGGCCAGAATCCACCTTTGCCCATTCCGAGCTTGGCAAGGCTGTCGGTCACTTCAATCCGCATCAGATATTTGGCCTGCTTGTAGCCAAGCTGACGTTCCACGCGCAGGCGTAGTGGCGCCCCATGTGCAACATCGAGCGCATTGTCATTCATGGTATGGGCCAGAATGGTCTGCGGATGGAAGGCATCGAACAGATCGATACTTTCGTAATATCGCGCCGAACCATCGCTGGCCGGGTAATAATCATCGGCACAATGGAACACGACAAACCGCGCATTGTCAGCGATCCCGGCGCTCTGAAGCAGATGCGCCAAGGGAACACCGGTCCATTTGCCAATCGCGCTCCAGCCTTCCACGCAATCATGCCGCGTGATCTGTGTCCGCTGGGGCTGACGTTTCAAATCAGCAAGCGACAAGTTGAGTGGGTTAGCAACCAGTCCGTCGATCTTCAGACGCCAGTTGTTGAAATTGTTCTGCACAAGTGCGTTGTAAGCGGGGTTGTCCGGATCGGTCGTGCCATTGGCCTTGAAAGTCGGTGACATATCCTCCGGGCTGAACTCGCGCGCCAAAGGCTGACCCGAAAGCAGCAGACGCTGCGCCTTGAGAGTCACATACTCGGCTGATTCAAGGATGCGGATGGCGTTGGGTGCAATCAGCGTGCGATAGGCGGCGTAGGACACACCACCAACAGCGGCGACGGCACCCGTGGTCAACAGACCGCGACGGGTAATCAGTTTCTTGGTCATGACTTGTCCTCCGGTGGGACGGCATAGCGGCCCGTGATCATGGAGCGAATTTCATTGAACGGTCCGGCGAGCAACACCATCCCCAGATGGACAAAAATGAAGGTCACAATCAGGCTGGCTGAAATAAAGTGAAGTGTTCGTGCCGATTGTCGCCCGCCAAAAACATCAATCATCCAGGGCGCGGCCGCATTCATACCGGGTGACATGGTCAGGCCCGTCATCACCATCAGCAGCAATAAAACCGTGACGCCCAGATAAGCGACTTTCTGGAGCACGTTGTAGCGCTTGGCCTCATCGCCTTTCGGAAGTTTCAGACGGGCGTGATTCCAGATGTCCTGCAGAACATGCTTTGCTCGAATTTCCTTACGTGACGGCAGAAGGTCGCGCCGAAAATGCCCGTTGAACAACCCGGCCCCGACATAAAGAAGGCCATTGATGACGAACACCCAGGCAAAGAAGAAATGCCAGCGTCGTCCCGTCGCAAGATCGCGGAAACTCGGGATCGTGGCCCATGCGGGCATGGCAATCACACGTGCTTCACCATCATCTCCTGCAGAGACACCAAACACGCCGGTTGTTGTCATTGTGACCGGGCCAATACGGGTGTGCCCGATCAGGTCGTCACCGTCCTGCGTGGCAAAAAACTCGATAAACGCATGGTCATCATCAGCTCCGAACTGACCCCAATAAAGGGACGGATGGGCGTTCAGGATCTGCAGGCCACTCATCAGAAGCACCACCACGCAGATCGAATTGGTCCAATGGGTGATGCGGGTGATCAGTTTGTGCCGATAGATAACCTCACGGGCCTGTGGCCCCTGTGACACCGTCTCGGTCATGGTTTCGCTCTCCCCGGAACATCGGTCAGACGCACGCGCCCGATTCAGGAACACAAACACCACATTGCCGGAGAAATTCCGTTTCCGTGCAAAGTTTATTCGGAACGGCCTTTAGACAATGTCCCGCAGCAGAACGCCATCGGCAAAAAGCGAAGCGACATCGGCCTCTGAAAAGCCCAGCAATTCACCCAGCACCGTCGATGCCGAACTGCCATAGGGCGCAATCCAGTTCTGCGCGCCAACCGGCGCATCCGCAAAATTAAACGGCGGATTGGGCACCAAAAAACTTCCCGCCCCATCCGACACAGTCGCAAACGCCTCACGATGGGTCAGCTGGGCATCATCAAACAGTTCGTGTACTTCGCGATAGCGTGCACAGGGCACTTTGTTCTCCATTAAGACACGTTCACATTCCGCGGCCGCGCGGGCCGAGGTCCATGATTCGACCAGAGCCATCATCTCTGCGTAGTTGCGGCTCCGATCGGGATGGGTGCGGAACCGCGGATCGTCGATCCATTCAGGTGATCCCATCGCGCGGGCCATATTCTCAAAGGTGAGCTGCCCACCCGGCGCGACCATGACAAAGCCATCACTGGCCCGCACAGGTCGGTAATAGGCGCGGGGTGACTGATCGGGAAACTGTGCGGTTTGCACCTCATAGACCAGGAGCCAGATCATGCTTTCCATCAGAGACACATCGACAAACCGGCCAGCGCCAGAACGCTCGCGCGCAAAGAGCGCAGCATTGATCGCCCCAAAAGCCTGCACGGCGGCCATCACATCGGCGATGAACACACCAACAAAACCCGGCCGGGTCATCTCAGGCTGTTGTTCCAGATTTGTCATTTCATAACCGGAAGCCGCCTGCACCACAGGGGCATAGGCCGGATTCTGGGCAGAGGGTCCGGTCTGGCCAAACCCCGAAATCGAGCAATAGATCGTGTCGGGTTTCACTGCGCGTATCGCGTCGTAATCCAACCCCAGGCGCGTCATCACGCCGGGACGCGCATTCTCGACCACCACGTCACAATGTCGTGCCAAATCAAGGACGATCCGGTGTCCTTCGGGCGACTTCAAATCAATGGCAATGCTGTGCTTGCCGCAATTCAGATGACCATAGACCGCGCTCTCGCCGTCCCGGATCGGCGCAGCACGACGGTTTTGTTCGCCACCCGGTGCCTCAATCTTGATGACTTCAGCGCCCATATCAGCGAGTTGCCGGGTGCAGTATGGCCCCGCCATCATCGTCGTAAAATCGAGCACCCGGATGCCGTCGAGAAGTCCTTTCATGGTCACGATCGATCCCCTGTCTTTCTATTTAAGCAGGTCGCGGGCAATCAGCATCCGCTGGATCTGATTGGTGCCTTCGAAAATCTGGGTGACCTTTGCATCGCGCATCATGCGTTCGACCGGGAAGTCTTTCATGTAACCGTAACCACCAAGAATTTGTACCGCATCGGTCGTCACCTTCATGGCTGTATCGCTGGCGAGCGTTTTGACCATCGCCGACAAGGCACCATAGCCTTCCATCTCACCCGAATCGTAACGCTTGGTGACCTCGAACAGCAGTGAGCGCGCGGCTTCGATCTGCATCGCCATATCCGCCATCATGAACTGCAGGCCCTGGAACTCTGCGATCGGCTTGCCAAACTGTTCACGCTCTTTGGCGAACGAAACAGCCTGATCAAGCGCACCCTGCGCAATGCCCAGTGCCGAAGCCGACATGGCCGGTCGGTTGAACTCCATGCATTTCATGGCGATTGCAAAACCTTCACCATCTCCACCGATCATGGCGTCAGCAGGCACCCGCACATCCTCAAAAAAGAAGTCGCAATTCGGTGTGGCGCCGTTGTAGCCCATCTTCTTGTTCTTCGCGCCGCGCGTCACGCCGGGCAAGGACGTGTCGACGATAAACGCGGAGACACCTTTGGCGCGCGGGGCATCATTGCTGCGTGCAAACACCAGAACGTAGTCGGCAACCGGCCCACAGGTGACAAAAATCTTGTTCCCGGTGATGCGCCAGTCATCGCCATCACGCACCGCGCGGGTGCGTAACGCTGCGGCATCTGATCCGGCTTCAGGTTCCGAAAGAGCAAATGCGACAAGTGTCTTGCCTTCGGCCAGCATGGGGAAATACTTCTGCTTCTGCGCGTCTGTGCCGCCGAACAACAACGGCAAAGCCATGCCGTTCCCGTTCTCCCCAACCATCACCGACAAGGACAAGGAATAACGGGCCAGTTCTTCGCGCGCGATGCACAACATGGTGAGGGACCCCTCAGGCCCCCCATAGGCTTCCGGCACACTCCATTGCAGCAGGCCCATCTCGCCAAACTTTGGAATGACCTCGCTCGGAAACCGATCATTGTGATCAATCTCATCGGCGATCGGTGCAACTTCACGTTCGGCAAAGCGACGAATCTGATCCTGGAAGATGCGATCTTCCTCTGAGAAGTGAATTGGGGTGAAGCCCATATTTCGACGCCGAAATGGAGCCATCGCACAAAGGAAGCACTTCCCAAGGGCAACCGGTCCCATTCGTCCTTATGCAGTTAGCAATATATGCGCGACAGCAGGTACCCGATTGATCACACACAGGTCCGATGGAGCAACTAAAAACGAGACCATCGGAACGCAGAGATGCGCCAACCACGACAGTTGAGGCCGCTCAGTTCCACCACCGCGCGGCAATCCTGCTGGCACCCAGCGCAATCAAACCCAGCACCAAACCCCAAAAAGCCGACCCAATTCCAAACAGCGACAGGCCGGATGCCGTCGCGGTGAGCGTGAGCACTGCCGGGAAGCGTGTGTCTTCCGGCCCCAATGCGGCGCTGAGCGACCCGGTCAGGGGACCGATCAGGGCGAGACCCGCCACCGTGATGATGACCCCGGGCGGCAATGCTGCGAACCCCGCCACCACAGAAACACCAACCCCGGCCAGCACCAGATAGAATGCGCCATAGAACAACCCGGCAATCCAACGCCGGTCAGGATCGGGATGGGTATCAGGCCCTGTGCACAAGGACGCCGTGATCGCCGCCATGGTCGTGGTGTGTGCCCCGAGCGGAGCGGTAAGCACAGAGACAAGCCCCGTAACCCCAAGCGCTGGTCGTGTTGGTGGCTGATAGCCGGCCGCCCTGAGCACAGCAAAACCCGGCAAATTCTGGGAAGCCATGGACACCAGAAAGAGTGGCAGTCCCAGGCCCAGAAGTGCCGACATTTCAAAGCGCGGCAAAACCAGAACAAGTTCTGGCCAGGCCAATCCTGCCCCCACGGACGTCGTCTTCCCGAGCAAAATCGCCCAGCCGATTCCTGCCGCCAGGACAGCAATCACCGCCCAGGTCGCGCTGAACATTCGGACAATCAGAAAAACGGCCAGCAGCGGCAGAACCAGCAACGGGTCTGTTGTGGCCGCGTCAAAAACCGCCACCGAAAAACCAATCAGAATCCCTGCCAGCATGGCCGAAGCGATCGGGCCGGGTATACGGGCAATCAATGCGGCCAGCGGCTTGAGGGTTGCGCTGAGCAGGACCAGACCACCGGCGAACAAAAAAGCCCCGACGGCTGATTCCATATTATAGGTCGGAACACCGCCGATAGACGTCGCCGCAATCAGCGCCGCGCCCGAGGTCGACCACGCGGTCACCATTGGCATCCGATAGACAAACGCCATCGAGGCCGTCGAAACCGCCACCGCGAGACAAAGCGCACTTACCCATGACGCCGTCTGGGCCGGGCTCGCGCCCACGGCCTGCGCGGCTGCCAGTACAATGGCAATACTCCCGCCAAAGCCAACAAGGATCGCCACGAGAGCGGAACTGATGAGTGAACTGCGCATGGCTGATTTGCCCCGATCAATACCCGGAACAAAATTCATAGAACAAGACCGACCTGCTTGGCCAATCTGCGCGGACCGCCGTGACGAAGATTCAGACGAAGGAGACCGGTGCGTTGTAAAGTGCAAGAACGATACAGCCCTCGTCGCTCACAATGGCATGGTCGGTGCCCGGCGGACTGATAAGGATCGCGCCCGCCTCATACTCTCCGCGATCATCTCTCTGACTGCCAGACAATACGATAATGTGCTCATACCCGGTATGTGCATGGCGCGGCACTTTTGCACCTGGCTGAAACCGCAACATGCAGGCCGACGGGCCTTCGGCACCCATGGTTCCATAGATTTGATAAAGCTCAACCCCGTCGCGAAACGGCTGCCAGTCGAGGGAGTCGGCGCGATCTGCCATCGCCATGATATCGCGCATGACAATCGGTTCAGGGGCAGCAGTTTTACGATTCATAGTGTCTCCAAACTTTCGATGACGGATGCCGAGCTGGCTGTCCAGCCAACAATGCCACCTTGCGCGCGTACCATTTCCAGCGTGGCGGTCTTGAATTCCGGGAAGTAGCTTTCGGTACAATCCTCGACAAGAAGACACTCAAAGCCGCGGTCATTGGCTTCCCGCATGGTTGTTTGCACACAGACTTCGGTCGTGACCCCGGTCATCAAAAGATGCGTCACACCAAGCCCTGCGAGCGCCTCGGCAAAGTCTGTCGCGTAGAAGGCGCCCTTCCCCGGCTTGTCGATCACGATCTCGTCCGGCAACGGGGCCAGATCCCCGATGATTTCCGAACCCGGTTCACCTGCGACAAGGACACGCCCCATGGGCCCATCGTCGCCGATACGGAGCGATGGTTTCCCACGGTCACGTTTTGCTGGCGGACAATCTGACAGGTCAGGTCGATGGCACTCACGCGCATGAATGACGGGCACACCCGCCGCGCGACACATGACGAGAAGCCGTTGCAAGCTCGGAACGATGGCCTGCAAACGCACAACATCATTGCCGAGCGAGGCACCAAATCCGCCCGGCTCCACAAAATCGCGCTGCATGTCGATAATCACCAGTGCCAGTCGGCCAGCGGGATACTCATATTCAAAAGGCTGCGCATCAATACTGGGCATTACATCCTCTGTGTCAGGCGCCTATCGCCAGATGTTAATCCCCACAATACCAGCAAGCGCCGTGCCACACAGACAGACGATACACGGCCCAAGATTCCGGGACATCCGCGCATACGGAAACATTGTCCAAGCTGCGTCCTGTACATAATTTCAGCACATACAGGCCTTTGATGACGTGTACCCAAAGGGCAATATGGCTTCAGATCGAAGCGACTTAAGGTTATGGAGCAAGACATTGGCGAGACGCCGCGCAACGACCCCGGCACGTGGTCAAACACGGTCGCACTTTCTCGAAGAACGCCTCGCCGAGGAAATCATCAACGGCAAGCTGCTCCCGGGAACCCGGCTCGAGGAACAAGCGATCGCCGACCGATTCACAACGTCCCGGACACCGGTTCGCGAAGCCTTGCGGCGACTAGCCGCCACCGGCCTGATCGAAATTCGCCCACGCCGCGGTGTCGTTGTTTCAACAGTGACACGCGAACGGCTCGCGCAGATGTTCGAAGCAATGGCCGAACTGGAAGGCGCGTGCGCTCGACTTGCTGCGCAACGCATGACCGATGATCAACGCACGCATCTTTCGGTCCTCGAAGCGGACGGAATCGCGATCATGAAAACCGATAATCCGAAAGCTTACGAGGTCCACAACCGGGCCTTTCACGCGGCGATCTATCGCGGATGTGGCAATGAGGTGCTTGAGGAAAGTGCCCAATCCGTTCGGGCACGCCTCGCGCCCTTCCGGAGCGCCCAGTTCCATATTCCCGGACGTGTCGCGAAATCGGTGGCCGAACACTCTGATGTGGTCGCGGCAATCCTGAAAAAGGACGGAGACAGCGCCTACCAAACCATGCGCGCGCATATGCTGACGGTGAGCGACGCTTCAGCCGTGTTTGCTGCCAGAACGCCGGACTAAACCAGTAATTCAAAGTTAGTATATTGTTTTTATTAAGTATTTTAGTTTTTGTACACAAAATGACTGATTCTTGTTCCAACTGTCTATAAATTGGGCACCTTGTTGAAAGTCACTTTGGGGATTCGCCAGACTCCGGGCCCCGCAACCTCCCGATAATGGCCCGATGATTGCACTCCTCTTGGGTGCATCAAACAACAACCCAAATTTCAGGAAACCCAGAACGTGACCCCAAACATTCCGCTTGATCTCTGTGTTTCCCGTTTGCGCGATGATTATCTGAGCGGCAGCAGAACGCCCTGCGGTGTTGTCGCGGATATTCTTGAAGCTCAGAAAACGCATGATGAGAATCCGATCTGGATTCACCGGGTCGATGACTCCGATCTTATGGCACGCGCCCGATCGCTTGAGGCCATGTCGCAAGATGGGCTTCCTCTGTACGGCATCCCTTTCGCGGTGAAGGACAATATCGATGTAGCGGGCCTTCCTACGACAGCGGCCTGCCCGGAGTTCTCCTACATTGCAGGCGAAACCGCGCCTGCCGTTCAACTCCTGCTTGATGCCGGTGCCATTCTTATCGGCAAGACCAATCTGGACCAGTTCGCCACCGGTCTTGTCGGCGTGCGCTCACCCTGGGGCGCATGCCAGAACGCCTTCGACGCGAGTTATGTTTCGGGCGGATCAAGCTCCGGCTCTGCAGTCGCTGTATCCCTTGGTCTCGTCAGCTTTGCCCTTGGTACGGACACTGCTGGCTCGGGCCGCGTGCCCGCCGGCTTCAACAATCTGATCGGACTCAAACCCACACTTGGCCGGATCAGCACGCGCGGTGTCGTACCGGCCTGTCAGACGCTCGACTGTGTGTCTGTTTTTGCGCTTACCGCGTCCGACGCCAAAGCTGTGCTCGATGTTGCCGGCGAGTACGATGCCGCACACCCATGGTCGCGCGACATCGCAGATACGCCAGGCATACCGCAACATGGTTTCAACTTCGCAGTCCCGGCGCATCGCGATCTCGAATTCTTTGGAAACACCGAATACGCTGCGGAATTTGAGGCCGCATGTGCACGACTGGAATCCATGGGCGGTCAGCGACATGCATTTGACTACACACCATTCGCCGAAACAGCAGCGCTGCTTTATGGCGGCCCCTGGGTGGCCGAACGATTTCATGCCGCACAGCGTATTGCGGAGAAACAGCCGGAAGATTTGTTGCCGGTGATTCGAACAATCCTCGAAGGCGCGAAAAACTTCACGGCCGTCGACACCTTTGATGCCCAGTATCGTCTGGAAACACTTCGTCACAAATGCGCAGGTTTTTGGGACGACTTCGATTTTATGCTGCTGCCAACCGCGCCCACCCACCCAACGATTGCGGCCGTCGAGGCAGAGCCGATTAAACGCAATAGCGAACTCGGGACATACACAAACTTCGTGAACTTCCTCGACCTGAGCGCCGTCGCAGTGCCCGCAGCCATGACCGGCACACCGTGCCTCCCCTTCGGCGTTACCATGATCGGACCCGCAGGTGGTGATGCCGCCCTGCTGGAGCTGGCAGACCGGTTCCACAGGGAAACCGGCCTCCCCCTAGGCGCCACAACACATATGCTGCCCGAGAGCTCCGATATGCCGGCACCGGTAGGCAACACAATCCGCATCGCGGTTTGTGGCGCCCATCTGTCCGGCCAACCTCTCAATCACCAGCTCACCGAACGGAACGCAAAACTGATCGCAGACACGACCACCGCCCCGATCTACCGGCTATACGCGCTGAACGGCGGGCCACCGGCCCGGCCGGGCCTGATCCGCTCCGGCGACGGCGCCGCAATTGGTGTGGAAGTCTGGGAGATGCCCATCGAGAGCGCTGGCAGCTTCATCGGCGGCATCCCGGCCCCGCTCGGATTCGGGCGCCTGCAACTGGCCGATGGCACCAATGTTCTGGGATTTCTTTGCGAGGCCTATGCCATTGATGACGCAAGAGACATCACTGAGTTTGGTGACTGGCGCAGTTATCTGGAGGCCGGCACGGCGTGACCTCGGGTCTCGCGTGGCTAGACCAACACTAGATCGGGATGTGTCCGTTCTCGACTGAGATTGGGAATCGCATCAACAAGGGCCCGCGTATAAGCCTCTCTCGGATTGGACAGCAGCTCTTCAGCATCGCCGGTCTCCACGATCTGACCTTCGTTCATCACGATCACTCGATTGCACAACAACCGAACAACGTTGAGGTCATGGCTGACAAAAATATATGTCATGCCGAGTTCGCGACGCAGTCGGTCGAGCAACAAAAGCACCACAGCCTGCACGGACACATCGAGCGCAGAGGTGGGTTCATCCAGAATCAGAAGCTTGGGGTTCAACGCGATGGCACGCGCAATTCCAACCCGCGCTTTCTGACCTCCTGACAACTGATGGGGAAACCGGGTGAGAAGCTCATCGGGAAGCCCGACCAGCGCGGCGAGTTCTTCTATCCTTGCCGCCATCACGGCACGGTTCATCGGGTCTCCGAGACGTCGCAATGGCTCAGCGATGGCATCGAACGCACTGAAACGCGGGTTGAGACTTTCCGTAGGATCCTGAAACACCATCTGGATCGAGGAACGCAGCGGACTCCGTGCAAATTTGCGCGCCGGGATCGCGCCAATGTCTTCACCATCAAAAAGAATGGTCCCCGCGGTCGGATCGAGGAGCCGCGTCACCATGCTGGACGTCGTTGATTTTCCGCATCCGGACTCCCCCACAAGACCAACGCTTTCACCAGCATTCACGGTGAACGATATTTCATCAACGGCCCGGAACGTGGCCTGTTTGGGCGTCAGGTTTGGTCGCAAGATGCGATCAATCAGCCGCCTGCGTTCGGCGGTTTCATGGAGCGGGTACTCCTTGATCAAACCGCGCACCTCGAGAAGTGGACGCGTTTGAACAGACGCGTCGGACGGCACCGCAGGCGCGGTAGCGACCGTAGCTTCGTTCAACTCTGAGACTTCCGATAAATCTTCCAAACGCGAATCCGTACGCGGCGTCGCCTTGATCAGTTTCTTGGTATAGGGGTGCTGTGGATTGTGGAAAAGCTCCTCGGTGAGCGCCGCTTCCACAACCAGCCCTTTCTGCATCACAACGATACGTTGGCAGTAGCGTGCTGCAAGACCAAGATCATGGGTAATCAGAATCGCGGCCATATTCCGCTCCGATGTCAGATCACGAACGATATCCATCGTTGCTTTCTGTGTCGTGACATCCAGTCCGGTGGTTGGCTCATCGGCGATCAGCAACGCAGGCTCACAAGCCAATGCTATTGCGATCATCACGCGCTGACACATGCCCCCTGACAACTCATAAGGATAGGCGTGGTAACGCTGCTCGGGACGAAGAATGCGGACCTGGGCGAGCAGATCGATGGCCTTTTGCTTGACGTCGCGGCGGTGAACTGCGGTGTGCTCCAGCAGCACATCCTCGATTTGTTTCCCAACCTTTCGGATCGGATTCAGTGCCGTGCGCGGACTTTGAAAAATCATCGATGCTTCGCGCCCCCGCAAAGCACGAAGATCCTTCTCACGTGCGCCGATCATTTCGAAACCACCAAAATTGGCGGTACCGGATGTGGCCCGACCCGCCCGGTCAAGAATGCCCATCACCGTATAGGCGGTGACAGACTTGCCCGACCCGCTTTCCCCGACCACGCCGACCATCTCGCGCTTGTACACATCGAATCCCACCTGATGCAGCGCCTCCACGACACCACCACGCGTCTTGAATTCTACGGTCAGGTCCTTGATGGCCAGAAGCGGAATGGCGGGTGTGTCGGTCATCGATTGCGCTCCTAAGTCCGTCGTTGGGGATCAATCAGATCCCGCAATCCATCGCCCAGCAGATTGAAACAGAAAACAGCCAGCATCAGTGCTGCGCCGGGGAAAAGCGCCAACCACCACTGACCCGAGACGATAAAGGTCGCGCCCTCAGCCACCATGATTCCCCATTCGGGGGCTGGCGGACGCACCCCAAGTCCGATGAAGGAGAGACCGGCCGCGTTCAGAATCGCCCAACCAAGATTGAGCGAAACCTGCACCATCATTGGTGGCAGAATATTGGGAAACAGGTGGAAGGTCAGAAGACGCGCATCGGAATTTCCAGCGAGCTTGGCAGCATCCACAAACCCGGCATGTCGACGGATGTTCACTTCAGCACGGGCGACACGTGTGTAGAACGGCAGATTGATGATCGCCGTAGCGTAAACGATGTTCTCAACGGTATTGCCCAAAGCCGCGACAATTCCCATGGCCAGAACGAACAGCGGAAACGCCATAATGGTGTCGATCGACCGGCCGACAATCCGATCCGTCCAACCTCCATAATAGCCGGACAAACAACCCAGCACACTCCCGACCACAAAAGAGATCGCCACAGCGGAGAACGCGATCATGAAGTCCAGACGTGTTGCAACAACGACGCGGCTGAACACATCACGGCCCAGATTGTCCGTGCCGAACCAGTGTTTCCAGGACGGCGGCTGAAGGGCACTGCTGGTGTCACTGGCAAGCGGATCAAACGGCACGATCCAGGGACCAAAAAACGCCAGGAACACAAACATACCGAACAGACAGAATGCAAAAAGAGTGACCGGGTTCTCACTCACCACATATCGAAAATGACGCCACCAGGCGGCCAGTGCGGTTTCGGTCCTCTCATCCGGCTGTTCGATTACCGCCATCGGTCAGCCCTCCATCCCGATGCGCGGATCGACGATGGTGTAGAGCACATCAATGGCAAGATTGATCACGACAAAGAGGATCGCCATGGACAGAACAAAACCCTGCACAGCAGCAAAATCCGAAACGATCAGCGCGTTCACTGCGTAGGAGCCAATCCCGGGCCAGGCGAAAACCTTCTCCACCAGAACATTCGCTCCGAGCATGAATGAAAACACCATGCCCAGCGTGGTGAGAATCGGCAGCAGGGCATTCCGGAACGCATAGGCAAACAGGACTTTGGATCGCGACAGACCGCTGGCCTGGGCCGTCCGGATGTAGTCACTCCCGAGTGCCTGCAGCATCGATGCGCGCGTCATGCGCGCAAGCGGTGCAAGAACAAAAACGCCCATAGAGACGGCTGGCAAAATGATCTGAGCAAGCGCGGCCCTAAAGGTCTCGAGATCACCTGCGATCAGGCTGTCGATCAGGAAGAAACCCGTCACGTGATCGGGCGCGATGAAGTAAATATCGATCCGCCCGAGCGGCGATGGTGCGAGATCCGCGATGTAATAGAAAATGTAGACAAAAAAGAGCCCGGTGAAAAAAACCGGCAACGAAACCCCGGCCGTCACAACCACCCGACATAAATGATCGATCCATGAATTTGGTCGCGTGGCCGCGAGGATGCCCAGCGGCAGAGCCGTGCCGATCGCAAAGACAAGCGCGACAAGCGTCAATTCAAGTGATGCCGGAAGGCGCGTGGCCAGTTCTTCGAGCACCGGACGTCCGGTGCTGATGGAAACCCCCAGATCGCCGCGCGCCAGATCTCCCAGATAAAGCCAGAACTGTTCGGGCAAACTCTTGTCGAGACCGAGCGCGGCACGCACTTCGGCGATGGATTGTTCATCGGCGGCAGGCCCGGCGAAATAAACCGCCGGGTCGCCGGGAAGGGCCCGGGTCAGAAGAAACGTGACGATGATGATCCCGATGATCGAGGGGATTGCCTGCGTCAAACGCCGGCCGATCATAGAAAATCTGTTCATCCTTCAAAGTCTCCTGGCACCCGGGCCAAACCGTGAGACGCGCTATGCGTCGCCTTTGCTGAGATTCCGAACGTCAAGCTGACGATGGAACCAGTACTCGTAGCCCTTCACGTTCTTCTGCGTCGCAACGTCGAGGAACGGCTGGTAGAACGGGATCAACGGCACTTCGTCGAACGCGATCTCGAGCATCCGTTTGATGTTTGGCTCATAGGCCGGATCATCGATCGGCAGGTTGAGAGTTGCTTCAACAAGCGCCTCGACCTCTTCATTGCGATAGTTCATCGAGTTGAAGAGATGGCCGTGCTGATAGACCCAGAAGAAGTAGTAATCCGGGTAGTTCAGCCAGCCACCGAAGTTCTTCATGTGCATTGGCAGAGACTTCTCAACCAGCGCCTTGGTGCGCCAGTTGGCACCCGGGACCTTGTCGAGGGTGGACTTGACCCCAATCTTGCCAAGTCCTTCCTGCACCAGCAGGGCTGCGGGCTCTGACCAGTCGGCAAATCCGAGGTTGAACGAGATCGGCACCTCGAACCCATCCTTGTATCCGGCTTCGGCGAGCAACTCCTTCGCACGGTTGTAGTCGGTGTCGTAGGGATATGGCTGCGGCCAGTCGATGGTGGCGGGCTTCATCGACTTCCCGCCATACATCGGCACACCACGACCATAGGCAGCCGCCTCGAAGATCTCCTTGTAAGGAATCGAGTAGGCAACGGCCTGACGTACGAGCTTGTTCTTGAAGGGCTCAAAGTTCATGTTGAGCCCAAGTGCATACATCGAGTTCTCGATGGGCGCGCCCTGCACATTGACCTTCCCGGCGTCCGCCAACTCGCGGAAATCGCGCGCAGGCAGGTCGAGGGAAATGTCAGCATCACCCTTTTCGATCAGCGCACGGCGCGTCGAAGCAGACGGTACCTCGCGCACGATCACACGTTCCACGCCAGGCATGGGACCGCTTTTCCAGTCGTCGAAGCGCTTGTAGACGATCTGCACACCCGGATCCCAGCGGTCGACCATGAACGCGCCGCCACCCAGCGGGTTGCGATGCATATATTCCAGCGCCCAGGGATCTTTCTCCGTGGCATGCTTCAAGGCGGCCTTGGAGTTGATGATGATCGGCACCGGGACGCCAACATCCGGCAAGGTCAGTTTGGACTTGCGGATGAAATCGATCTTGAAGGTATGGGGGTCGACAACAGAGAACTGCTCGGGCTTCTCAAGGGAGCCCGCCTTCATCTGCACGGTCGGGAATCCGCCAACGGAGACGGCGCGATCAAACGACCACTTCACATCCTCGGCCGTTACGGGCGATCCATCATGGAAAACGGCATCCTTCCGCAACGCGAACGTCATCGACATGCCGTCCGGCGCAAGGGTCCAGCTCTCTGCAAGCTCAGGCACAATGTCTTCGTAGTTATACATGGTGGTGCCATTTGCCAGCGTCTTGGACCCGAAGCTGACGAGCCGGTCATAAACGTTAACTGCGATTGCATAGCTGGGGCGGTTGGTACCGGAGCGATGGATATCCATGCTGTTGGGACCGTTCGGCAACACGACAACGACAGTGTTGTCACGCCCTGCCGCGCTGGCCGGAATATGCCGCAGCATCGGAAACATACCCACGCCGGCAACCAGGCCCGAAGTTTTTAGAAAATCACGCCGTTTCATTGAAAAGCCTCCTGTTCATCTGCACCGTCTCCCAAAGCGCGGGGGACGGCCTTTGACAGATGACTTTGCAAGGAGTTTGCCAACACGTGTTTGCAGAGCCGCCGTTCCGCAAGAACGGTCCAAAACATGCGGCAATCCAACGAAAATAAATTTTGGAAGCCCGCGTCCCGACGACACATCAAAACACATGAGCTGCTGGTGACATGGGGCGCCTGCCTAATCCATAATCATCGGCCGTCCGATCGGTTATTTTGTGTGCACATTTCTGTTTTTCTTTTTAATACATATGATTAGTAACTTTTCATTTGTGCACAATTTTGACCCCCAACCCCGCCCGGACAAGAGAATCAGGCACAAAATCAACACGATATCAGCACTCCAATGCTTCAAATCCTGCAACCTTCGGCGATCCATCCTGCTGCACAGAACACACCTGCGGCTTGAAGCCACGAACCGGCGGCTGATATAGCGAACAGGAACACTGCCGATCCCTGGGGAAGCTGATGCCAGACGCCTTCGACTACATCATCATAGGGGCCGGTTCGGCAGGTTCGGTTCTGGCAAACCGTCTGTCAGACAGCCCGTCGACGGTATGCCTCCTTGAGGCCGGGCCGCGCGACCTCAACCCGTTCATTCATATCCCGGCCGGATTCATCAAGACATTGGTCAATCCACGGGTGAACTGGCTTTACGAAACCGAGCCGGCTGCTGGTACCGCAGGGCGAAAAATCGCGACACCACGCGGCAAGACACTCGGCGGGTCCAGTTCGATCAACGGGCATATCTACAATCGCGGACAGCGGCTCGACTTCGACACCTGGGCCCAGATGGGCAACCGTGGCTGGAGCTATGCCGACGTCCTGCCGTATTTCATGCGCAGCGAACGCCGCATCGGGGACGGCGATGACACCTATCGCGGTCGTGACGGGGAACTCGCCATCACGGATATCGACAACACCGATCCGATTTGCGACGCCTTCATTGATGGTGTGGTAAATATGGGGATCCCGCGCAGCGAAGACTATAACGGCGGCGTTCAGGAAGGCGTCGGCTACTTCCAGCGAACGATCTACAAGGGCCGCCGCATGAGTGCCGCGCGAGCATTCCTCTATCCGGCGCGGGGTCGAAAGAACCTCAACATTCGCACCGAGGTTCAGGTGACCCGAATTCTGTTTGAAGGGCAGCGCGCGGTCGGCGTCGAATATCGCCGCGGCAACGCGCTTCACGAAATACGTGCCAACAAGGAAGTCCTGCTCTCGGCAGGCGCGATCGCCTCGCCTCAGATATTACAGGTCTCGGGCATCGGCAATCCGACCCATCTGGCCGAAATCGGTGCACCCGTCATTCAGGCTCGCGAAGGCGTCGGAGAGAATCTGTCCGACCATTACGGCGTTCGCCTTGCCGCCCGGGTTCGCAACGCGCGCACCCTTAACGAGCGCACACGCGGCCTTGCGCTTGTCGGCGAAGTCGCAAAATACCTGATCGCGCGCAAGGGGGTGCTCGCCCAATCACCGGGCGTGGCGCTTGCTCTCTGCAAGTCACGGCCGAGCCTCGAACACCCCGACCTGCAGGTGATCTTCGCACCGGCGAGTTACAAGGAAGACGCCGCCTACCAGCTCGATGATTTCCCGGGCATGACCATCGGATCCTGGCCGATGCGCCCGGAAAGCCGTGGCTTCGTGCGTGCGCGCAGCTCCGAAACCGGGGACAAGCCGGAAATCCAGCCGAACTATCTAGAGGCTGAGGCTGATCAACGCTTGATCGTGGACAGCACCCGTCTGGCGCGGCAGATGATCCGCACACCTGAACTGGCGCACTGGTTTGAAAGTGAAACCACCCCCGGGGACAGGTTGCAAAGCGATGATGAACTTCTCGGCTATGCCCGCGAACACGGCACCACGATTTTTCACCTGATGGGCACGTGCAAGATGGGACCCGTCCATGATGCCGGGGCTGTCGTTTCCGACGAACTCAAGGTCCATGGCCTTGAGGGCCTTCGGGTGGTCGACGCTTCTGTGATCCCGACATCCCATTCGGCCAACACAAACGCATCGACCATCATGATTGCGGAAAAAGCCGCCGACATGATCTTGGGCAAGCCCCCAATGCCTGCGGCAAACTTCGATGACATCGGATCGGATAACGCGCTTGTGTAAACGGTTCGTCGCCCTACGTGCTTTATAGGGAGCCGGATGACACAAGGCGGGTGGCAGTGAAAAATCGAAAACTACTCTCAATCGGTATCGTGGGATCTGTCGTTGCCGCTCTATGCTGTTTCACGCCCCTTCTTGTTGTCGTTCTGGGCCTGATCGGGCTTTCCGCTCTGACCGCGCCTCTCGACCTGTTCCTTGTGCCTGCCCTCATTCTATTCCTGCTGATCACGGTCTACGCCCTATGGAAGCAAGCCAGAACATAATCCCCGCATCGGAAATCCAATGCCCCGAATGCGGGCATCGGGAAACCGAGACCATGCCCACGAATGCGTGTCAGTGGTTCTATGACTGCGAGGGATGCGGCACTGTGCTGAAACCCAAGCCCGGAGACTGCTGCGTCTATTGTTCCTATGGCACCGTGGCCTGCCCGCCAATTCAAGCCGGGGATGCCTGCTGCACCTGAGCGACTATACGTCCGTTCAGCGGACGGACTCCCTCAGCGCCGATCATTCGGAAACACAGAGAATCTCGCCTTGGACATGGACTTACCGCCCCAAGTGTACCAAGTACGACGCAATGAAATCATATGACAGCGCTGGCCGGGCTCGCACCGATCCAGACGCCTAAAAACGGATTGTTCAATGAAGAAAATCGGCTTCCTCAACTTCGGCCACTGGTCAGCCGGGCACGGATCACAGGTGCAAACCGGTGCAGACGCGTTGCTCCAGTCCATCGACCTCGCCGTCGCCGCAGAAGAGCTTGGTGCTGATGGCGCCTTCTTCCGGGTGCATCACTTCGCCCGCCAGCTGGCCTCCCCCTTCCCTCTTCTGGCGGCGGTCGGCGCCAAGACCAGCACGATTGAGATCGGCACCGGCGTGATCGATATGCGCTACGAGAACCCGATGTATATGGCAGAGGATGCGGGTGCCGCCGATCTCATCGCGGGCGGACGTCTGCAACTCGGCATCAGTCGTGGTTCCGGCGAACAGGTCACAGACGGATGGCGGTATTTCGGTTACGCGCCCGGCGAAGACGAAACCCATGCCGATATGGCGCGGCGCCACACCGTGGTCTTTCTCAAGGTTATCGAAGGCGAAGGGTTTGCCCAGCCAGACCCGAACCCGATGTTCCCGAACCCGCCAGGCTTGCTTCGCGTGGAGCCGTACTCCGAAGGCCTGCGCAATCGCATCTGGTGGGGTGCTGCCTCAAACGCGACGGCTGTCTGGGCTGCAAAGCTGGGGATGAACCTGCAAAGTTCGACTCTCAAGACCGACGAGACCGGGGAGCCATTCCACGTTCAGCAGGCCGAACAAATCCGCGCGTACCGCACCGCCTGGAAAGAAGCCGGTCACGCCGGCACGCCGCGCGTTTCGGTGAGCCGCAGCATCTTCGCGCTGATGAATGATACGGACCATATGTATTTCGGACAGCGGAACGAAAGTCAGGATCAGATCGGCATGCTTCACGGCAATGTCCGATCGATCTTTGGCCGCAGCTATGCGGCCGAGCCCGAGACCCTCATCAAGGAACTCGCCCAGGACGAAGCCATCGCAGAGGCCGACACGCTGATGCTCACCGTACCCAACCAGCTTGGCGTCGCATACAACGCCCATGTCATCGAATCGATCCTGAAACACGTCGCACCGGAGCTTGGCTGGCGGTAATCGCCCCCAGACGCCAACGCAGTGCCGGAAAGAACAAAACCGCAAATTCCAGATTTGCTGTCAGGTGTCTGGAGAAAACCAGCGCGGCGGATGCATCAATCGCGGGTCACGAGCGTGACTGCTGCTGCCATCACACACCGGAACAGCGCAGAAATCACGCGAATAGACCGATGGTCGTGGGAAACCTTGGCGCGCCCGGGAAGATTCGAACTCCCAACCTCCTGATCCGTAGTCAGACGCTCTATCCAGTTGAGCTACGGGCGCTTCGCCAAAGGCGCGCGGAAGCTAATCAATCGCTCCTTGGAAAGCAAGACCTCCGAGCCGCTTCACAACGGTTAATATTTCGCGCATAAATCCGGGCTAAAAGCCGCTTGCCGCGAGTCCACCCAATCGGTAACATCGCGCGCAACCGATTGGCTAATCAGCAAATTTTGCGCTTCCGCAGCGTGGGCCAGCCTGTTTTGGGCAAGCGCAGGGGCACCGAGGGACAAGGGATCGGATGAAAACGAAACGTACCTGGTCGGCAATTGCCGGCGTAGCACTCCTGTTGGCGGGCTGCGAATTCACCGATGATGCACTCATTCCATCACTGACCGGAGACGATCCGGCCGGTGGCGAACGCATTGCGATTCCGCCGGGCGCCTCCGAAGGCAACCAGCTCCCCACACTTGGGGCGAACACTTTTGAGCCGGGTGGCGTGACCGCAGGTCAGCCGACGGGGACGGAAGTCGGACGCCGTGTGGACCGCTTGCGCGACGACCTTGGTCGTTTGCAAACAAGCGTCAGCAATGACAATTCTGAGCTTCAGACCCTGCGCCAGCAGACCATCAGCGACGCGCGCCGCTATCAGGATCTGATGGCTGACATTCAGTCGCGCCTGCAGGTGGGCACCACGCCGGGCAACCCGACGGTTGTTGCCGCGTGGACCGAATCCCAGACAACCCTGGACCGCATCGCCGACAGCGTTGGCCAGATGAACGCGCTCTCGAACAAGGTCGCCAATGACAGCGCCCTGTCCGCCTTCATTCTGGAATCCGTGCGCGCCACTTATGGCCTGACCGGTGCTGTTGATGAAGATCACCGTCAGCTTGCCGTACTAGAGGACGAAGTGAACCGCACGGTCGTTCTCATTGACCGCCTGCTGAACGAGTTGAACGAAGACGTCGCCCGCCAGACAAACTATGTCAGCCGCGAGCGCGCCGACCTCACCGTCATGTCGGTCGCCGTCAAGAATGGCGAATTGTTCGGCAGCAGTCTGTCCAACCGGGCCTTCGGCAATGCCGCGCCGATCCGTGGTGCTGGCAACACGGTTGGAAATCTGGGCAATCGTCGCCCGCTCGTCGTGATCCGCTTTGATCGTCCGAACGTGCCGTATCAGGAGCCCCTGTTTACAGCCGTGCGCGAAGCCCTGAACCGTCGTCCGGGCGCCGTCTTTGATGTCGTCTCGATCGTGCCTCAGCGCGGCACACCGGCGCAGGTCGCTCTGAATGCCAACCAGGCCCGGCGCAATGCCGAGCAGGTTGTTCAGAACCTGACCCAGATGGGCCTGCCCAGTGACCGTCTGTCACTGAGCTCCACGTCAAGCGGAACTGCCGTCAACAACGAGGTTCGCATCTACGTCCGCTAGCGGACGGTGATGCAACGTCGTCAGACGTCGCGCGCATCAAGCGCGCGATCGAACTCCACCAGTTGCGCAGTCACCCGGCCAAGGATCGTATCGGCCGGGTAATTGCCGTTTGCGTCTGGTGTTCCTGCCGCAATGCCTGTGAACAGTTCAATCACCTCGTCCACATGGGCGGCCGAGTAAACATGGAACTGGCCGGCGGCAATGGCTTCGGCAATGTGATCATCCAAAACCAGACCCTCTTCATTGGCGCGCGGGAAGACCACACCCTGTGTCCCGGTCAAGGCGCCGGATTCAACGCAGGTCCGATAGAAACCTTCCGTCTTGTGGGTCAGTCCTCCGATTGCCTGAACGTCACCATGCTGGTTCATGGAGCCCGTGACGGCCAAATCCTGTCGCAGGGCTACGCCCGAGAGGTCAGACAGGATCGCAAGAACTTCTGCAATCGACGCACTATCACCATCGACCCCGCCGTAACTCTGTTCAAAGGTGATGGAGGCGTTGAAGGACAAGGGAATACGTCGGGCCAACAAGCCCGACAGGAACCCCTGAATGACCAGCGCACCCTTTTGCTGGATGGGGCCCCCCATCATTGTTTCCCGCTCGATATTGGTCACGCCGCGACGCCCGACCGAGGTCTGCGCGCTCACCCGTGAGGGGGCTCCAAAGGCATGATCCCCCATATCACGAACCGTCAGCCCGTTGACCTGGCCCACAGCTTCTCCCGTGGTCGCAATCATCACCCCGCCGCGCTGGATCTGTTCCTGAACACGATCTTCCATGCGGGCATTGCGGGTCCGGCGGCTTGCCCGTGCCGCACGAATCGCGTCGCGGTCGATTTGCTTGTCACCATCCGCATGCGCGGCATAGATGGCTTCATTCACAATATCTTCGACCAGCTCGAAACGGGCCGATAACCTCTCCCGGTCATCTGCCAGTCGTGAGGCATAGCCCAGAAGATAGTTGATCGCGTCCGGCGTGCATGTGGTCGCGCCGTGTTTGTTGGCAAAGCCCTGCAAGAGGCCGGCATAACAGGCCAGATTTTCCGGCGTCGCCTCCATCTCGGCATCGATCTCGGCTTTCACTTTGAAATAGGCCTGATACTCGGGATCGACGGAAAAGAATGTGTAAAACCATTTCGGCGCACCAACGACGACGACTTTGACGTCGAGAGGCACCGGGGCAGGTTTCGGCGCTCCAGCCACGGGCACGCCGCCCGAGCGATACTGCTCTTCCATGCGAATGACGCCGTCACGCAACGCGCCCTTCAGGTGCTCCCAGCTTCCGCCCTGTGCTGCGATCGCTTCGGCCCGCACCACGAGAACGCCGCCATTGGCGCGGTGCAATGCTCCAGGCTGCACCAGTGAAAAATCCGTCTGCAGAACGCCGCCAACCTGACGATACTCGATCCGACCAAACAAGTTTTCGTAGGTCGGGTTTCCTTCCAGTACGATGGGCGGCCCCGATACATCTGCATTGTCGACGAGCAGATTTACGGCATAGCGCTCCTCAGGAGATGGCTTGGGCGGACGCGGCATGCCAGGTGGCAATTCGGGTCCATCCTCGGCATCGCGGAAATACTCGATGTTTTCGATCACATCCACACGAAATGCGACCAGCCAGCGATTCAGACTCGCATGATCCTTGAAGCGTGCCGTCAGTTCATCAATCAATCCGCTGACCGCATTCTCCGCGACGCTGTTGTTGAGTTCTCGCACCTGTTCGACAAGCTTGGTCTGATGTCGCGCCGCATCGCGGTTAACCTCAGCGAGCATCTGACCGACTTGCTGCCCGGCCTCTTCCATCGCCTTTCGTTCTGTCTCTGGAAACTCGGAAACATCACGCGGCTTTCCATCATCTCCCAGCGCAACAACCATCAGACCCTGCGGAGACTGGACCAGTGACAGACCGACTTTCTCTGCAACCGCACGGGCGGCTTCTATTCCTTCACTGACCTGTCCGCGCATGGTCGTTTCAAGATCATTCAGGCTCTTTTGATATTCGCTCTGTCCGAAAGCGTGATGCAAAGCCTTGCGCAGCTGGGGCACGAGTTCTTTCATCGCATCGCGGAATTTGCGGCCCTCACCAGATGGAAGCCGAATCACCAGTGGTTCATTCGCGCGGCTGAAATTGTTCAGATAGAGCCAGTCATCGGGTCGCTTTCCGCCCGCCATGGCCTCTTCGAGATAATCCAGCGTCGCGGTCATGCGACCGCTGCGATCCTCTCCCACAACAAATATATTGAACCCCGGGTCGCGCGCGCGCAGACCAAAATCAAGCGCATCCCGGGCCCGGGTGTGACTGGACAGACTAAAAACACGTGCATCTGAATGCACATCTGACTCTGGCACTTCAAAGGCTGGCTGACCGGCATTTTGCGCCGCAATTTCACGGATCGGCATAATACTCTCCTCAATTCCCGGAAAAACTATAGCCACTCCCCGCGGCAGCGTCGCGATGGTATCCGCACACATTCATGCCTATATTCATCACATGTCCGTTTTCACTGACATCCTGCGTGGTGCCGTTCTGGCCACCTTCATTGTCCTGCCGGCGCAGGCAGGGGACCGCGTCAAAAGCTCAGATTCATTCGAGCGTATTATCGAGGCCCAGATCGCGGCATTTGCCCGCGATGACGGCATGGCAGCCTTCCGCCTTGCCAGCCCGGACATCCAGCGCATGTTCGACTCACCAGAGCATTTCATGCGGATGGTGCGATCCAGCTTCAAACCGGTATATCGCCCGCAATCCTATCGGTTCGAAAAGTCACTTCTCGTGGATGGACAGCATGCACAGCCCGTCAGCATTATCGGTCCCGATGGCCGCGGCGTGATCGCACTCTATCGAATGCAGGAGCAGAGTGATGGAAGCTGGCGAATCGCCGGTGTCACGCTACATCCTGTGAACGAACGGGGCATCTAGTCTCCCCGCACAGTATTTGCATGGCCGCCCGGCCAAGACTTTAATGCATTTATCTACATTCGTTGCAGGACACTTTCGCCATGGCACTCTCACAGCATGATTTCCCCGTCTCCTGGGAACAACTTCACCGCGATGCCCGCGCGCTCGCATGGCGCCTTGCCGAAAAGGGCCCCTGGCAACGGATCGTCGCTATTACACGTGGCGGGCTGGTCCCCGCCGCCATCGTATCCCGCGAGCTTGAGGTTCGGCTGGTCGACACGATCTGCGTCTCCTCCTATGACCACCAGGCTCAGGGTGAACTCAACATCCTCAAGACGATTGAAGGCGATGGTGTCGGAACGCTGATCGTCGATGATCTCGTCGACACCGGAAAAACCGCCAAGGTTGTCCGCGAA
>ERZ807291.1436-NODE-1436-length-38803-cov-11.939894_pt1 | contig 38803 bp, 31 predicted proteins | sample MGYA00521257_ERZ807291 | MGnify/ENA primary metagenome ERZ807291 (study PRJEB31413, sample SAMN03169783) | marine metagenome | biome: Marine; feature: Water; material: Subsurface seawater | place: North Sea | collected 2011-04-28 | depth 1 m m ...
AGTAGAACCTGTATCTCCAGTTTCACCAGTAGAACCAACACCTGTGGCTCCTGTGGTTCCTGTGGTTCCCGTAGATCCAGTATCACCCTTGTCTCCAGTAACACCAGTTTCTCCAGTGGCTCCGGTAGATCCTGTGGTTCCCGTAGATCCAGTATCACCCTTGTCTCCAGTATGACCAGTAGCTCCTGTACTTCCAGTAGATCCAGTAGATCCGGTATCTCCTGTGTCACCAGTTTCACCAGTAGAACCATCACCAGTAGCTCCTGTGGATCCCGTGGTTCCGGTAGGACCAGTGTCTCCAGTATCACCAGTAGAACCAATACCAGTAGCTCCTGTGGATCCCGTGGTTCCGGTAGATCCGGTATCTCCTGTGGATCCGGTAGATCCGGTATCTCCTGTGTCTCCAGTAGATCCAGTATCTCCTGTGTCTCCAGTGTCTCCAGTTTCACCGGTAGAGCCATCACCAGTAGCTCCTGTGGCTCCCGTGGTTCCGGTAGGACCAGTGTCTCCAGTTTCACCGGTAGAACCATCACCAGTAGCTCCTGTGGATCCCGTGGTTCCGGTAGGGCCAGTGTCTCCAGTATCACCAGTAGAACCAACACCAGTAGCTCCGGTGGCTCCAGTAACACCAGTTTCTCCAGTGGCTCCGGTACGTCCTGTAGCTCCAGAACGTCCTGTAGCTCCAGTATTACCATTATACCCGACCAACACAACTGCAGAGTTGGCTGTCCATTGTGCACTTTCGCCACTATCTATCGAACGATTTGTCACTGTCAGTGTATATTCTCCGTTTGTTGGACCACTTCTATTCGTAACAAGTAAATAGTAGTTGCGAGCTGAAGGGACAGTATCAAATCCACTTACCTGAATATAACTTCCAGTATTCATGTATTGAGCATTATTCAGTGTGTCAACCTCAATAATTATTGTCCCTGAAGCATTGGGAGCAATACCTCCACTCGGGTTCCCTCCTGCAGTGCTTGCTTCTGCAGTCACTGTTGCCACTAAAGGTCCTGGTGGTCCAATGCTTCCAGTGTAACCAGTAGCACCTGTGCGTCCAGTAGCACCTGTGCGACCAGTAGCACCTGTGCGACCAGTAGCACCTGTGCGACCAGTAGCACCAGTAACACCAGTCCAACCCGTAGTTCCGCGAGGTCCAACAAGTGCAACAACAGCATTATCACTCCATTGTGCGGTAAAGAAAGACATGTTCTTCACAACAGCTGTTGTTGATGTAGGCCTGGATAATACTTGAAAATATCCTGTCTGATTGTTATTGTCATAAATGGTAATGAACGCATCAGCAGGAATAAGCTCATAATTTCCAGTCTTAAATGTTATTGTTCCTTCTGCATCAGATGCAATGGATTGTGGTCCAGAAATAGTAGCACTTACTAAAGCACCAGGAGCTCCTGTGGTTCCGGTGGGTCCAACCTCACCTTGGGGTCCCGCGTCGCCAGTTGTTCCAGTTGTTCCAGTTGTTCCAGTATCACCGGTTTCTCCCTTGGTTCCTGTGTCTCCTGTGTCACCAGTAACTCCAGTGGTTCCTGTGGTTCCGGTGGGTCCAGTATCACCAGTTTCTCCTTTGGTTCCGGTGGGTCCGGTGTCACCGGTGTCTCCCTTGGTTCCAGTGGTTCCAGTAGAACCAGTTTCTCCCTTGGTTCCGGTGGGTCCAGTATCACCGGTTTCTCCCTTGGTTCCGGTGGGTCCAGTAGAACCGGTTTCTCCCTTGGTTCCGGTGGGTCCAGTATCACCGGTTTCTCCATTTTCTCCTTGAATACCAGTAGCTCCAGTTTCTCCCTTCTCTCCGGTGGGTCCAGTATCACCTGTGTCTCCATCTTGTCCTTGAATACCAGTAGCTCCAGTCTCACCAGTTGTTCCAGTGTCTCCCTGTTCGCCAGTCGTTCCCGTACTACCTGTATCTCCAGTTTCACCAATAACACCAGTAGCTCCTGTAACACCCCTTCGTCCAGTATCACCGGTCAAACCAGTAGCACCAATTGTTCCTGTAGTTCCTGTGGTTCCAGTGAACCCGGTAAGACCTCTTACACCTGTAACTCCAGTATGACCTCTTACACCTGTAACTCCCGTATCACCAGTTATTCCAGTGGCACCCCGACTTCCAGTAGCACCTCTTGATCCTGTAGTTCCAGTTCTTCCTGTGACACCAGTTGGTCCAGTTCGTCCAGTAACACCTTGAATACCAGTAGCACCAGTTACACCAGTGCGTCCAGTAGCACCAGTAAATCCAGTATCACCTTTTCCAGTAGGTCCAGTAATACCAGTAATTCCGGTTGTTCCTGTATCTCCAGTACGTCCAGTCATACCAGTGCGACCAGTAGATCCTGTCTTACCCGTTTGACCAGTTCTACCTAACCCAGTAGGACCGGTATATCCCGTAACACCAGTGCGTCCAGTAGCACCTGTAACTCCAGTGACACCTGTCCATCCAGTGACACCACGACGACCGGTAGCTCCAGTAATTCCTGTGATACCAGTGATACCTGTTATACCTGTATCACCAACACGCCCAGTAGCTCCAGTAATTCCTGTGATACCTGTGATACCCGTAACACCTGTATCGCCTGTTCTTCCTCGAATACCAGTTACGCCAGTCACTCCCGTGGGTCCTGTGCGTCCTGTTACACCTTTCTCACCAGTCAAGCCAGTAGATCCAGTAATTCCAGTAGTTCCAGTAACACCTTGAATACCAGTAACGCCCGTGTCGCCTGTAGTCCCAGTTGGTCCTCTATCACCTGTCACACCAGTAACGCCTGTTTCTCCTCTAACTCCTGTAGCTCCAGTAATACCCGTGATACCAGTAATACCAGTAGCACCAGTGATACCAGTAGCACCAGTGATACCAGTATCTCCAGTTCTACCTGTAATACCAGTAGGACCTGTACGTCCTGTGAAACCAGTATCACCCTTTCCGGTAGGTCCTGTAACACCAGCAATACCAGTTACACCAGTGTCTCCTCTAACGCCTGTAGCTCCAGTAATACCCGTGATACCAGTGATGCCTGTGACACCTGTCCATCCGGTGTCTCCTCTTCCAGTGGCTCCAGTGATTCCAGTAATTCCTGTAACACCTGTCCATCCGGTGTCTCCTCTTCCAGTGGGTCCTGTAGTTCCAGTAAATCCTGTTTCTCCTGTCTTTCCAGTATCTCCAAATCCTCTTGATCCTGTAGGTCCAAGAACGCCTGTGGGTCCTGTTATTCCTCCTGGACCAGTGACACCAGTTCTTCCAATATCACCTGTTACACCAGTTACACCTGTGGCTCCAGTAATACCAGTTGGACCGGTTCGTCCAGTTCGTCCAGTAATACCAGTGTCTCCTGTTCCACCGGTCACACCAGTTTCACCACTTGCTCCGGTAATACCCATAGCACCTGTAAAACCAGTAAAACCAGTAGGTCCAACAGGTCCAATATCTCCTGTCTGACCAGTTTGTCCTGTTCCAGCAGGCCCAGTCACACCTGTATCTCCCTTTATTCCGGTAGGTCCAGTACGCCCGGTATAACCAGTCACACCTGTAAAACCAGGCGGTCCTGTAACACCCGTGTCTCCTTTCATACCTGTAGGTCCTTTGTCTCCAGTCATACCTGTAAACCCAGTCTCGCCAGTAAAACCAGTCTCGCCAGTATCACCAAAACCAGTAGGACCAGTCAATCCCCTGACACCAGTATGACCTGTCAATCCCCTGACACCGGTGGCACCAGTCTGACCTGTTCCTGCAGGTCCGGTAACACCAGTATCACCAGTCACACCTGTCGGTCCCGTTCGTCCTGTGTAGCCAGTAACACCGGTGCTACCTTTGGGTCCAGATACACCTGTGTCACCAGTAAATCCTGTAGCTCCAGTATCTCCGACACCGGTTGCTCCAGTAATACCAGTCCAACCTGTGTCACCGCGTCCAGTAGGACCGGTGTATCCAGTTTCGCCACTCCATCCGGTTTCACCTTTTGAACCAGTTCGACCAGTATCGCCCTTCTCACCGGTTGGACCCCTTTCTCCTGTCCAACCAGTAAGGCCCCTGTCACCTTTTCCAGTAGGTCCCATTACTCCCGTAGCTCCAGTAACACCTGTCCAACCTGTGTCACCTTTTCCTGTGGCTCCAGTCCTTCCAATGTCACCTTTCTCGCCAGTGATACCAGTTGCTCCCGTATTAGTTGCAGTTCCAGGAACACCCTGAGGTCCTGTAATACCCGTATCACCCGTTCTTCCTGTAATTCCTGTAATACCAGTAGCTCCAGTATTAGTTGCAAAACCAGCAGGTCCACGTTGTCCGGTGTAACCAGTAGAACCAGTGGGCCCAACGACACCAGTAAAGCCTAAAGGAACCAATGTAGTGCGAATAAATGATGCACTACAGCTCTCAAAATATAAAGACAATGCTGCACTTGGAATTGTGGAAAAAGCCCTTAATCTTACTAATATACGTGTGTTGGTATCACATAAACACACTGGTTTTTCGATATATAATGGAATAATTAATTCTGTCGCTTTGGTCAAAGATGCGTTTGTAACAGTAACACGATCAGAAGCGGCAAACGGATTCGGTGTAAATGTTCCATGATCATCCTGGAAATACAAAGTCCATTGCAAGGAAACCACATCTGGTTGTGCGGTCCTCACCCATACATGCATATCCCACATTCCAGGAGGAATAATATTGGAAGATAACAGACCAGGGATAATCGCAAACTGAACTTCTGCTCCACTAATGATGTCTCCACCAGGAATAATTACATAAGGTGCTGCAGTTCCAAGATTGCTATCGCTTACAACGACAGACTTGATAGTTGGGGCACATGTTTCATATAGCTCAGAATCTACGTTGTAAAATTTAATTCCATTCACCATGACAACCTCATCGATGTTCATAAACAACACTATACCTCCAGCAGGTCCTTGCATACCACCGGCACCACTCGGTCCAACCTCTCCTTTATCTCCGGTAACACCACGAGATCCTGTAGGACCCTGTGGTCCAGTCGGACCATCGTTAGGTCTAGGAGGGCATGGGTGTGGGGGATAAGGATCCGGTGGCGGATACGGCGGTCCAGGAGGACAAGGTGGCAATGGCTGTGGTGGGTGGCGACTACTCTGATAGCCTCTCACAGAGTCAAGATAGTTCTGATACCCCCTCGAGTCCATTTTATATATATAGGTTTTATAAAAATTTTAGGAGATATAATTATTGCCTAAAATTTTATCTATTATGATGTAATAAATTGTAAACCAACTGATACATCGTTATCATTTGTGTATACATTTATTAAGAACATGCAACAAATTTATCACGTTATTAGTGAGATGCCAAAAACATATTTTGTGCACCAGTTAGGGGAACAATCTTGTATGTCAAACTTTCCAATAAAGAAAATAATGTTGAATGTGCCTCTCTGTCGTTGCATTCAAACATTATAGGTGGATAATTTGACAATTTTAATGTTTCAACACCCCCTCGTATCACAAACTCCTCGTTATTTTCAACATCCATTTTTATAAATCCAATATTATTGAGATGTAAGCTGTCCAGCGTTTTTACTTGAATTTCTTCACTATCTAATATGTCATTCGTATCTGGTAAAATAGAAGACCCTCCACCATCATTACTCACGATATGTAACGTAAGACAACCCTCTTGGTCTTTAGACCCAAGACCGAAGTTGTGACATGTAACATTCTTCATATTGGAAAGAGAAACGCCACCACACAAGGAATAATAAGTCATCTTTTGAGGTTCAAAAGCATGAACATGTTTTACATGGTGTGCCAGCGACAATGCATATGTTCCGGTATGAGCTCCAATATCCAAGAATATTTTGTCATCCGAACAAAACTGCTTACACCATTCAATTAACCCTGATTCAAAAAGCCCATTGTTTGCATAACAAGTCAATAACGTTTGAGGCAATATATATGTTATCTTTCCAGTAGTTGTCACGATGTTATTTTCATGATTGTGAGAAACATGTTGATTTTTAGGTTTTGTCAAGACAAAATATGAAGTTGACATTATTATATTACAAGATTACAATACTTAAATCTGTTTCAGATTAATTTATATTTCCAGACTTCGTAAAAATTTTGATAACATGGAAATCGATTGTGTTCTTCTGGCCAATGTCCCTTCTCAGAATAAACTACATGAAAATTCCGTTCATTGAGAATATTATCAACAAAATCCTTCTTTTTTTGTTCTAAATAATCATTTTCCATAATAATTAGGTTGATTCCATCTAATATCTCCGGTATATCTTGTAAAATAACATAAAATGCTTCTTCACAATCGATTATTAGTGTATCGAATTGTATTTTGTATTTTTCTTTCAACTCCACACAACTTATGTTTTTCACAGGGAGATGATTTTCTAACATGACGTCAGATTCCACATTATGCCACCCATTTTGTATTATTTTTCTTTTGGACAATGCTGTTGGTTCAATATGAAATATAGCATTGTTCTTATCACGATTATGAATAAGTTGTTTTGCAATGTCTGTATTGCATTCCATTGAAACAAAATCGGTGTTGTCATATGAATTCAAAATGAAACTAATTATTAATGCGCATCTCCCTATGTTTCCACCAATCTCAAGAATTTTTTCGTGTCCCGTAAGGTATTTGACAGCCAACCTTTGTTCCACAAATTCTTCCGAAAAGTCCCCATAATCAATTTGTAATTTTCCTCTTATCCAATTTAAACAACCCTCTGTATCACGTGTATGTTGGACATAGTCATATGACACACAATCTTGATCAAAAGCACGGGGTTCACCAACTTTAAGGTAAACATCCTGTGTATTACTAAAACATTGAATATTATTTCCAATATGTATAAACAGAAATTTGTCTCTTCCCACCACTGGGTCTGAAAACAACTGGTCTCTTTGAAACTGGTTGCGGGAAATAAAGAGATAGTTATTTTTTATTAGTCCATTACATTTTTCACTCACATCAATGTTATTTTCAATTATTCCATAATAAAATGAAACCTTCATTTTAGTATGTACGAATAAGTAATTTAATACCTTCAAACGTTTTTGCATTTTGTTCAGCAAACACATGTAAATTAATACAAAATATATCTGTAGTTATCTTGCACGCAAGCAATACCATCTCCATCTCTACACGATGGCATATCTCCATATAAATATTGAGCAAAAGCACCTTGATCATTTGCAACTCTTGTATTTGGTGTAGAATTGAATGCACGATTAGACTGGTCTAAATAAAATTCATCTGTCATACTTCCAAATAATTGCTTATCAGTATCCTTGATCCCTGGGTTCAGTTGTTGCACCATTTTTTTGGTATTTTTTGTGATATCTTCGGCTATTTCCGGATTAAAAGCAGGGGTAGCGGGTTTTCTCTTTGGATTATATTTGATCTCTGGCAATAATACATTCCCGAAAGGATTTTTTGCTGTTCCTCTCTGGTAATCACTTTTAATCATAGTATCTAATGTTAAGGGGTCAGTGATAACATCGCCTATTTTCTTACCTGTAAATTGTATTTTGTCGTCCGAAAACCCTTCCAAATCGTCATTGTTTGATTTTTGACTATAAATAATGAATATAACACCCAATGTAATGAACCCAATTAATAAAAATTTAATTGATTTGGAAACAAGAGTTCCTAGCAATGTCAGAACTAACACTAAACGCACTATGGAGTTGATTTTTTGGTTATATTTTTTCATTGAAGAACGAGGCCATAATTCTAGAATGTATTCTTTGTTCAATAATATTGATGGTTCCTTGTACCATATTGAGACTGACATTATTATATATATAAAGAGTAGTTATTTTTTATAAAATAAGTGTATTCTCCTAAAACACTTATTATACTTCTTTCCTAAATGAAATTGATATTTTCACACGTGAACCAAAGACCTATTTACACATTTGGTACTTTCTTGTTTTTATTCTTTTTTTTCTTAGATTTCTTTTTCTGTCCATCATCCTGCTTCGACGCATCGATAGTACTAGAAGTATCCATCATTGCAATTAATTCAGCGTCAGAATATTTTGGTGGAGAGACATCTTTTGCAGGCATCATAGCAGCAAGTTCTTTTTGCATTTTTTTTAATTCGCCTTGTTTCTTTGCTTGTTCGCGGATTTCGGCTTTCTTCAATTCTTGTTTCATTTTCTGTTGTGTTGCCTTCATGTTCACTTTCCCCCCTCCCATATTCATTCCTCCCATATTCATGCCCATTTTACTTAACATAGATTGCATATCTCCCATGCCAGGCATATCCTTCATCTTACCCATCATTTGTGTAGCCTCTTTCATTAACTCTGCTTCAGAAATATCTCCACTTTTCATCTTCTCCTCGAGTTTTCCACCCACATTTTGAACAAGGTTCATCAATTGTCCAGGGTTTTTAAACATCTTTTGAAACACCTTATTGATATCAGTTTCTCCTTCAGTATCCATATTTATTTCTCCTGCAGTCTCCTCAGCAATTTCTCGTGCCAAGTCACCCAATTTTCCAGTGAACATTCCCTGCAAATGACTATGAATGTCATCGGCGTTAGGTTGATTAAAATTTCCTTCACTCTTATCGTCATTCTTGTTTTCAAATATACCCTTGATTTCATCTAAAGCACTATTCAACTTTCCCTTGAAATCTTCCTCATTCATATTCTCAAACATTTCACCTGCATCACCGAACACATTCTTGTCCTTAACCGAACCAACCACCGAAAACAATATCAGTTGTAAGTATTTCCAAATCGTCTCTCGTGTTTCATCACTAATATCATCTTGCCAAATATTCTTGAAATGGATAAATGGTAAAAATTCTGTGTCAACATCCGACTCCTCATCAAAAATGGCAGGATCCTGGTTGAGAATTTCAAAAAAACGTGGTGGGTATTTCTTGGTGCAGAACTTATACAAAAACAATCTGTCCTTCTCCTTCCTCTTAGCGAAAGCGTCAGCTCTTTCTTGATCGTCGTCAATATGCGAAAACGATGATTCATTTTTCCACCACTTCTCAATCAGTGGCTGGTATTCTGGAAAGCTTCTCAATATGTCGGCTACAAAATCATTAGATACCTTTTTAAACTCCTCGGGGATTTCTGTCTCGGTTGCCATTCAATAAAGTATAACTAGTTATTTATTTAAACTGATGAATAACTAATTAAATAAACCCCGCAAGGACTTACATTTCCTGTTGCTTAAACATAATGGTTAATTTGCAAAGATTTTGCAAATATTTTAATATTTTTGCCTGATTTTCCTTTGTCATATTCTTAATTGGATTTCGTAATCTATCAATTGCATCGATTATTTGTTTTGTATTGCTCGCACCATTTTCAAGATCCATGCTATAATCTTTATCCAAAAAATATTCAAGTTTCCCATCCTGAATTTCTTGATGGTATTTTTGGACCACAAATATATCCCACGATTTAACCAGCAATTTAGGGTTTGCTTTCTTTATAAGAATAAAAGAGTTCTTTGCTGACTGAATATCTACGTCGTCTGGAAAGACATTACAAATATCCTGGACTAGTTCCATGAAATGATTATTAAAGGCACCAACTATCGAAGTCATTATAGTACTATTCAACTATTTTTTTAAGTATTGTTTATCTAATTTGTATGTCTTGGAATTAATACTTGTATAAATTATTGATTACTGACCAATGTATTATCCCTTCCTCCCATTCGTTATATAATTCTTTAAACCCAGAATACTTGAATTTGCCATAGTTTCCATAGTCCTTTCCAAAAAATCTGCATTTTATAGGAAAGTCTTCTGCCGACATCTCTTCGTTTATAGATTTGTCGGATACATGCCACAAATTATTTACTTTTTTTACTAAATGTGGTTGAATAACTTCATTTATTGCTTCTGTGTATACTGCTGGTCCAGTCACATGAATAATATTATTAACTCTATTTTCTATTCTTTCACAACACAACTCGATTGTTCTTTTCATGATTTCGTGCGCGGGTGGATAAACCAACATCCATTGCAAAAAAGACCCCATATTTTTTTCTCTGGAAATAATAGCTTCTTCTTCATTCCCTATCAATTCGTTGAGTGAACCAGTAATCTGTGCGTCTATGTCTAAATAAACCCCCCCTATTTTGTATAATACACAATATCTCCAAAGGTCTGCCTTTGCAGCCCCTATATTAAGAGCTAAAAAACAATCATAGACACGCCCTTGAAAATTATTTTTCATAAATAAATCCATCGCGTTATCGTCGTATAGAATAAATTTGAACTCAGGATTGTGTTCTTTCATTTTACTAATGACCTTGAGAGTTGGAGAAGGCAATGTTGTTGTTACATACGTTTGGTGAACTATTCTTGGTATGTGCATATATTACATTTGAAAAAAAACAACCTGCATGCGTTCATTTATTCAATGTATTAGTTAAAAATGAGTTTAATATTTTATTTTCTTAATATACATGTCAGAAAAAGACAAACCTATATCACCAGATTTAATAAAACAGATCACAGAATTTCAAGGCAAAAAAGAAGATGTGATGAAAAATATCACTCTACTAAATAACTTGTCTGACAAACTTAGCGTAGCTATTCAGGAAGAAGAAAAAAAAGTTTCTGAGAACAAAAGCAAAGAAATGCTTGACTCCAAGAAAAATCTGAATGAAAATGAACTCGAGCTTCTTCAGCTTGAAAATAAAAAGATGGAGGGGTATTTGGAAATCCTGCAATCTAAACAAGACCTAGAATTAAAATATTTAGAACAACTATGTGAACAGCGATCACGTGTAGATAAATTATCGGAAAAATATCCACATATTGACATTAAAAACTTTTGGACCTACCAAGAATATTATAATGATCAACTGCATGTTTCTAAGCAAAGAACGAGAAAACAACTTGGATTGCAAAAAAAAAGTAAACCAAGACAAACTAACACATCACATGAACACACACATACACACCAGGATGATCAACAGGCTCTTTATCAGCAGTACCTTCAACAACAATATCTTCAACAACAATATCAGCAACAATATCAGCAACAGCAACAACAATATCGACAACAACAGCAACAACAGCAACAACAGCAACAACAGCAACAACAACCGGTGACAATGGATCAATCGAGAATGCAACCAAATAACACAGATATCGAATCGTCGAGTGAGCTTCCCATCCAAAACAATACTCACCCTCCTCCTCCTCCTCCTATAAGATCTGGACCACCATCTGAAAGCGACAACAGCAATCACGTAAACACGCAACCTATGCCCCCACCTACTATTCCTGGACCAACGACAAATTACCCGCTTTTTCCACTATTAAATGAAATAAATGGAGCTAACATCTCTATGCTACGAAGGTCATCTATGCCAGTAACCAGAGATGAAAAACGTGGTTCCAGCTCAGGAGGATTGCAAGACCATCTCTCTATGGCACTTGATACTAAATTTCAAAGTGCGATGAGAGGACCTGTCGAGGATAATCTAAGCGATAGCGACGATGACAATAGTTTTCTAAGTAGGTAAGTCATTCATCTATTTCTTCTATAATAATAAAATATCACCATAATACTTTATTATTATAATCGTTGTTGTGGAAGGGCACCTTGTATGTCTTTTTCTCTTTGTTGCATAAGCGATTCAACAGTAAGTTCCTCTGCTATCTTTGGTGCCTTATAATTTGCTTCGTCTTGAGGCGTTGATATGGAATCTGAATAGTCTAGCGGAACAAAATTGTGCATTTGTCTTGTTCCACCAGTGCCCTTAGCAGACAATTCGTCTGGACCCATGTCCAAGAAACTATACGAATCTGACAATGCTCCGTATCCAGCACCTCCTCCAATAGCAAACGCTTGTGGCTCCATATTATTGTTTGTTGCTATTTTCTTTACCACTTCCTGTCTAGGCTTAAAAAAAAGACCTATCTCGTTTCCATATACAATTCGATAATTATCGTTTAATAACAACAATGCAGGAACTCTGGTAACGTTGTTAGGCATCACCAATTCTTGTCCATTTTCTAGAACAACGAAGACTTTATCACCTTTCTGTATTCGCTTGTCGATACAAACAAAATGCACCTCTTTGGTTATTTCAGGAGACTTTCCGATAGTTTGAATTAAAGATTTTGAATGGTCACAGAAATTGCTATAATATAGGATTGAACTCATAAAGATTATACATCTAATAGTTGCTTCATTTTAACTCATTTTAAAAATAAATGAATTAAAAGAAGTTCTATCTTATATATATTATCAACTACCATGAACCCCAAAATCGCACCCCAATCAATTTCGGAGGAGGATAACATTCTCAAGTTCACATTACAGGGTGTGAATACAAGCATTGCCAATGCATTAAGAAGAACCATTCTTTCAGAAATCGATTGCGTTGTCTTCAAAACATACAACGAACAGGTAAATCAATGCACTATCGATGTGAATACCACCATGTTCAATAATGAAATTATCAAACAGAGACTAGGATGCGTTCCCATCCACATTGATGACTTAGAGATGCCGTTGGAAAACTATTCGCTAGAGTTGTCTGTAGAGAATATGACAGATAGTGTTCAATATGTAACAACTGAAGATTTTCAAATCAAAAACTTGGTTACGGACAAGTATTTGTCAGAAAACGATAGACAAAAGATATTTCCACCATGTGATGAGACTGGATATTACATTGACTTCTTACGCCTAAAGCCTAAAATTAGTGATGAAATAGGCGGAGAATCTATTAAGTTAAATTGTAAATTTTCCATTGGCAACGCCAAAGAAAATGGCATGTTTAATGTAGTGTCCTGTTGTTCTTACGGGTGCTCAGTAGATGACGTGCAACAAGAATTGCAACTGAATAAGATGCGTAAAAATTGGAAGGACCAGGGTCTGAAAGTATCCGACATCAAATATGAAAGTGACAACTGGAAACTACTTGATGGAATGCGAATTATCAAACCGGACAGCTTTGATTTCATCATTCAGACCATTGGTGTATTTACCAACCAAAATATAGTGACAATGGGGTGTGAAACGATCATTCGTAATCTGAACTCAGTTGACACAATGATTAAAAAAGAAAAGCTTGAAATTGTGAAATCAAAGACCACAATGAAAAATTCATACGACATTATTCTTGAGAATGACGACTATACTATCGGCAAAATTGTAGAGTATGCTCTCTACACAAAGTTCTATGAGGGAGAAGGTAACAAACTAACCTATTGTGGTTTTAGTAAGCTTCACCCTCATGACACACATAGTATTGTTCGGTTAGCATATGAAAACCCAGTCGACAACATCTCAATATATGGAGATTTGAAAGTCTGCTTACAAGAACTAACACAAGTATATACCAAAATAAAGGACATGTTCTAACTTTCCGTTCATCTACTAAAAATCTGTTCTTTTCCTAGAACATATTTTTATCTCTTGTATTTTTTATGTCTTGTATTATTGCATTGTCAATTGTCAATTAAGTGTGTTCAAGATATAAAAATTTCTAATATAAATATAGAAGTATCATGAGCGTGGATAACGATGCGAATGTTATAACTACTTCGTCTTCACAAGATATTAAGTCCATGAAATTACAATTGGGTGATATTATCACTATAACTAGCCCAGATAATGAGATATTCAATAATCAAACATTCATCATTGATTTTATTAATCAATCAAAAATTGTAGTCATTAATACATCCACATTAGAAGTTTCGACGTTACAGATTATGAGCGACGGAACACTCAATGATGTTACGATACTTGAAATTGACTTGATTTTCAGAAATAAATACCCAGGGTATGCGAAACAAAATAACCTTGTTCCTGGAAAATGGATAAATATTTACTTTGGTGGAAACATTCCTTTGACTATCACAGGAAATATTACGAATTTGCAAGAAGATATGATTGAAATCAAAACTTATCCAGACGGCGAAACTATATACATAAACTTTGCCTATTCCGGTATTCCTGAAGATTTACCTATTGAGCTCATTGAAATTCGTGAACGTCCAGAAAAGGTAAGAATATCCCCTGTCGAAGAAGAGATAGACCAGGCATCTGATACAGAACAGGTGGAAGGCGAAGAAAGGAGAGATGATAATATAGAGGATATTCAAGTCTCCGACTATACAGACAGATCCTTTACAAAAGACTTAACAGATGATAATGACGAAGCAGAAGAAATTCTAGAAATTCCTAAACAACAAGTGGAAGAGAAAATCCACCAAATGCTCGTCGAGGCAGATGATATTGTTTTTGGTCTAGGAGAAGAATTTGCACCAGTAACCCAATATATAGAGAAAGACCTCACTAATGTGAGATATAGCATTGAAGCGCAATGCAACGACCTATTAGACGAAATGCTATCAACTATACCTGACCACGAGAGAACAAGAAGCGTTTTGACAAATATCCACACGATGATTGAGAGGTTCAAAGAACTACGAACCAAGTTTTCTATTCTAGATAAACATGGAAATGTCTTGGCGCCATTGAAACGAGGGTCCGACTGGAAACCACTTACCGAGCAACTGGTGAAGTTTAACCATATTTTGTATTGGTTGATTCCCGTAGCAAAATTTGTGAAAAAGGTCTATGATGTAACTGGAGAACTGGAAGATCTACCTAACGATATTGTGACATTGAAAACAACGCAGAATTTACAATCTATACAAGACGATTTTGAAATGTATAAATCCAATAACTTTCCCGACGAAGAAAGCAAATACAATTTTCTGATGAAATTTTTACACAGAGAACAAACTCCATTTCAGGGAGTAAATCCGGAAGAGTTGTCAAACGTCATCTATTCCAGTGATGTAGGAACAAACATTGAAGCCATTGTTAACAACCTGGGTTCATTATATTCATCTGTGGTGAGTAGTAATAACTTATCAGCAAGACGTTTTGTCATTCAAAAATACAATTTAGGTACAAAATCTATTGTTTCTTCGAAACTAAACAAAAAAAACATGACGTATCAGCTTAACGATATTACACCTGCAGATACTATGTCAATTGGATCAATCATCACTCTTCCAGCACCCGTGCAATTATTTTCTAGAATCAACTTGCCCAAAACATCTATTCTCGAAAGAAGCAATCTTAACGCATCCTTTGTTCACTATTGGCAACTATTGCAAACATTTACCAAAATAAATACCATATCTGTGAACGAGAAGAAACAATTGTTTCAGGGTGACAAGGATAAATATCTGAACGAAATAACCCAGTATGTCATGGAGAAATCCAAAGAGACCACAGATCTCTATACAGAGGAAGAGTTGTATACTAATTTCATCAACCAAATTGTTCCCTCTACAGAGAAACTATTTGAATTTTCAGCACATCATCTTAACGGAGAAATATCCTTAGACAGGGCTTTAAAATATATGGAACCATTTTTGGTGTACGGCGACGATATTACAGATATGCAATACTTGTTCATGATAGAGGCTATCGAAAAACAGATTGCAAACAGAATCAAAAAATATGTTGAGAAGAGCCACGCATTTTTTAAACTGAAATCGATAAAGACAAACCTCGCTCTGAACCCCTCAGCGCAATCTATTTACGATGCTGCAGGGAATTTGAGCAAAGAGATTTTTAGTAAGGGATATGATTACACAAAACTTTTCACACTTAGTAATTCAGAATTGTTACATCGAATTTTACAAAAAGACGCAGGGAGATTGTATAATAGTTCCATCGCAATGGAATCAATCCCCCTTATGTTTCCAGACAGCATAGCTACCTTATTTGAAAATACCAGCACATCGAATAAAGAACTACTCGAAGAATATGCGAACCAAGGCGAATGCAAGAAATATGTTATTGCCAAACAATACACTTCTCTCGATGAACTGGAATCAGATAATAACAAAGACATCTATTTTGACAAAAAGTTCGATACTACGCGATATTCCATACTTGATGAAAACGAGTATCAAAAAGAAATGGCAACTCGAGATCTCGATGAATTCATCGATTTTCTGGTAAAGAAGCTTGAAAAAAAGGAAAAACTCAACACTGAGGAGGCATATTACTTGGCGGAAACACTAGTCAATGGTATGAAAAAAGTAGTGCAGGGAGATTACGCCTTTATATTCGACATCAATGCAGAGGGGACAGAAACATCCATAAGCTATTTTGAGCGCGTGGGGAATATGTGGAAAAAAGATGAACAAGTAGATAAGAGTTTTTTCATAAACGATGAAAAACTTTTATGCGACCTTCAAAAAGATTGCATATCTGCCAACAATAAGTGCGAACCAACAAACCTGAACAAAGCGCAGTTAGAGGAAAAAACACTCAAGAACATCTTGACAGAATTCGACGAAAAATATCTAGTCTCCAAAGATAAAATGGAAGACAAAATCAAAACTGCGTTTGAATATAACAATGAGATCATTGAGAAATTAACATCTATTCAAGCTGATATGTTGTACAAATACAACAACCAACGTGTTGAAATTGGTAGCAAAAACCATGAGTTGATTACTAATATTATATCACCTTATTACTCTAGACTGCAACTTATCCTCGGACAAGGAGATTTTACAAAAAAACAAAACGATATTATTAGATTTGCAATGCAATTTACAAGAAAAGCATTACCCCATCTCGACGAAAGTGAGGGATGGAGATATTGTATCAAAACAGCCGTACCACTTCTTCCAGAATTTCGATACACATTAGCATCTGCTTTTATCAACACGCCTGACATGTATATAGCAACAATAGAGAGCCTCAAAAACACCATTGGAAAAATTAGCGATGATGGAAACGCATGGGTTGATATTCATAGTGGCGAGGTCATTGTGCAAGATAATTTTGAAATGGAAGATGTTTATGTGAATGGGTTCAAAGAACAAAGCAGGGGTCTTATGGAAAGAGACGCCTCTGAAAAGGTGAATGGTTTATTAAAGGCTCAACAAAACCAATCCCACGACATGAAAATCTGCAACAACGTAGTTGATGCCTTTTCTGATAAAATGGGGATAAACGTAGAAGATCATCGACATTTCATAACAAATTTTACCATACAATTATTTCGTTCTAAAATCCCTAACGAAAAGGATTACAATATCAAGGTAAAGGAGGCAAAGAAAAACCAGAAGAACTTGCCGACATACAGCGAACTTTACAACACTTATCTATTGTATTACACAATGGCTACGTTTTTGATCAGTATTCAGACGAGCGTTCCTAGCATTGTTACTCATCGCACCTTTCCAGGTTGTATTTCCTCATTTAAAGGATTTCCTTTTGATGGGACTGGTGACGATAGTGGGGTGAATTATGTGGCATGTGTTGCTTACGCTATGAAAAATTCGTATGAACCTTGGAAGGTTCTCCTGAAGAAAAAACAGACCACTATTTCGAAAATATTAAAAGACACTATTCAACAAAACTTTGTGCAAAACGCCGAGATCCAACGAAAATTCGAAGAAAAAGCAGAATATTTACTATCTCAGCCTTTGGAGCCCATACCAGACCAAGTGAATGTTGTCTCTACCTGGATCAATTTTCTCCCCCCTCTTGTTCCACTAAAACTTTCAACTCCACATCCACTTACCACTGAATTCAAAAGCAAACTCCTCCAAGATCTAAAATCAGGCTATGCTGGTCAGAGAGAAGATCTTCTAGTTGTGGAATCCAAGATTATATTCTACTCTTTAGCTCTGCAACAGAGAATTCAAAAGGTAGTCGGGCAACATACGCCCCTGCTGAAGAATGTCTCCAATGTTCCGTTTGTAGAAAACGCCTGTTGCGACACAAAGAATAACGAAATCTCCACAATCGGTTATTTTGTAGAAAAAGACAAGGAAATAGCTGTATACAACACCATGGTAAAAAATTTATCCAATATTTTAGAAGACGTTACTGTGATTTCCAGAGGAGGCTTGTTCTATAGCCCATTAAATACCAAAAATCTGTATCCTTCACTTTCGGGAGAATTCAATGAAAATACTATTTACACTGCGTTTGTTGTATATTGTAGATTTAATTCTATCCTACCTACTCCCGAATATCTTACCAAATTCTGTGAAGAAAAGCCGACCAACATAAAGCCGAATGAAACCATCAGGGAAATCATCACCAAACTGAAAACCGACGGACGTATCTATACAAACGAAGCACTCGTCCAGATGTTTCAGGAAGTATCCAGAGAGAACATTGTTCATACATCTTTTTCCATGCCTAAACGAGATTATTTAAATAGACTAAGGAATATACTTGAAAAAGAAGAGGAAGAAGAAAATAGCAAGTTCGAATACTCAATTAGCGAAACCTTCACCGCTTTCATGTTAAACAAACTCGATACGTTTGATATTACAGATAGTGACGATGGCTCCTCACGCGATTTCAAAAACTATCTCGCGAAGGCAAATGTATCAATGAAAGATACCATAATCACGTTCATGAACGAACATATAACAAACGAAATTTCTTCGTCTACTTTGAAAACATTGTTCGACCATCTGTTAGAATTCCAAGAGAACAATGAATTTGGCTCTCCCTACATATCGGATACAGATGGGTACAATTTTATTGGTGTATTTAACACATTTTTAACCAATTTTATCAATATATATCCGACCATTATTTTGAATAAAGTAGACTATGAAAATGTAGTCGTTCCACCCTATTGGAAAGTATCAAAAACACACGCAAGCGACATTAAGAGCATGACTAAGAAAGAGGTTGAAGAACTTCGACGTTTTTATGATAATTCAGTTATTTTCACACTACTAGAGAAAATTCAAGAATCTGGAAAAGAAATATTAAATCTGGCGAATGCAACACCCTATTTCACCAAAATATCTTTCCAAGACAAGGAGGTGAATTCACTTTTTGATCAGAGAACATCTATTCTGCTAACCGAACACTACTTTTTACTGACATTTATGAAATACATAGAACTCACCGATGATCCAAACACATTGTTTGTTGAAAAACAGACAAAGGAAATATTTGACGATACATTCACCATTGAAAGTCTGGATGATATGGAAAGTCATGTAGATATTAGTATCCAAAGAGAAGATAATGAGCTTATACTTGAAGGTAACAAAAATGCTTTGAAAAAGACAACATCCAACTTAATGTTCAGTTATTTGAAGATGATAACAAAAACAATGGACGTTGTAAAAACGCCATACAATGTCATTATGGACCGAGTATTTAGATTACAAGAAGGAGAAAAACATCAATTCACGCAACGATTAGATAGTATGACAGATGAACAAAGAGATGTGAATGTAGTTATGAAAATAAACAAACTAGAAGAGTGGGGGAAAGGACTAAAAAAGGGTATATTATCTTACGACGCTAATGTGTATGACGAAGAACGGGAAGCAATGTTGAAAATAGAAAGCAACCAACGAATGTTGTTTTCTAATCCAGACGTGGTAGATAGAAACATTGATCAATATATGACCGATCTCAACGATGAGCAAAGAACTAGTGAAGAGATTGAAAACGACGCATATGACATGTCACATATGACAGATGACTATCAAGACGGACACTATGATGGAAACGAAGAAGAAAATGTCCATGAATATGATTGAATTGTATTTTTTTAATATAGTTTTATATTAATATGAATCGTAATTTTTCACAAACTAATGTTGTCATAGTATCTCTTATTCTTTATGGAATAATATACGGATCGGTGGCATTTCTACAGCCATCTTTTTTGTATAAATCCGACAAAAGTCTCCGACAATTTGGCGTAGGCTATAAAAACAAAACCATCTTGCCCATGTGGCTATTTTCATTTACCCTGGCTTTATTTTGTTATTTAGTGGTGTTGTACTACCTAGAATTCCAACAATTTATTTAACACACAATGTTGTCGGTTCTACTTGTTTTGTATTTCATATCAATTTGGTCTCGATATGAAATACACATTACTATTCCATCTGGTATATGGTTGTATTTTCCCTTGCTTTTTTCGCATCCTCCTCTTTTTTCTTTTGTTCAAATTCGTCATATTTCTCGTTCATGATCCTAGGATCCACCTCGCAACGATGTGAAATAAGATTGTATTGAACTATAAATATGGTAAATATTCCAGTGTAAATAAACCAACAGGCTTCACCGGTATTGTCACGAAGTGTGGCGAGTTCCAACATTTTCTGCTTCATTTCGAACGTTTCACCACTTTCCAAGTTGTCGCGATACTTTGGTTTCATCAAAGGAATGATAGAAGACCAAAATTTGTTAAAATTAGCAGGAACGACTTGGTTGATTAATACCGACATATTCCCCATTATTTTTAAGATAGTAGATGCAGTGCTCTGCATTTTTTCTCTTGTGGGCTGATCAGCGTTTTCCGTGTTGAGTGATAAATCCACCTCTGGATCTATTAGTAGATCAGTAATCAATTTGTTTGCAGACCTTGAAACTGCTAGATATCCAATAACATCCGAAAACCCACTCTTCATTCCTGGAAACGCCATTAGCACCATCATCATAATTCCAAATATAAATATCCACGGCAAAAAGGTTAATTTTGCTGCAGTGCCGATATTGCTTGCAGTGTCATCTCCACATCTAGATATGATGTAAATAATATTAATTACAAACTGCAGAAGCACAATAACCAGAAAATAGATACCGCTCATGTAACTTTGATTACTTATAACACTCAATAGTGATTTTTCAGTTGCCATATCTGCCACTGAAAACACAGGCTTAATAAACGCATAATATAGGAGAGTAAGCACAACGAATATGAATATATTGATAGATGTGAAATCCGCCTCTGTTTCGGTTTCTGCCATAGTAATATAGATAATATGTATAATTTAATTTACTTTTATAAATGTATATTAAAGTATGTATAACGACACGACTAAACCAACCCTTGTGGAGCCTGGTGTAAAATATTTTCTACACGAATCCCTAAAAAAATGTAACGAATATCGTGTTCGATACAAAAATCATATTTACAACATGGTTATATTGGGAACATTTGTCTTACTAGTTGCAGGAATACTATTGTATAAATATAAGGGTAGGCTCACTCCAAACGAAAAGAGAATGAAAGACAATGATAAAAAACAATATATATTATCAAAAATTAAAAATTATCAAGACGCTAAAAGAACGGCACAGCAAGAACTCATTACAGGTCTTCCTCACTGGGATGCAGAAAACGATGTATTGAACAACGATATCGGTAAATTGAGTAAAATAATATAGAGTTACATTATAGAATGAGTAATCAGGAAAACGACTATGAAAAAACACTAAATGCTAAACTAGAGTTTCAAAATGCAGTGAATACTTACTACAAATTGAAATCCGAATACGACAAAGAAAAAAAAGAACTAGTCAGAAAAATTTCTCGGAAAACACACCTTTCACAGAAAGAAAAGCGTAAAGAGTTTCAGAAAGCTAAATTCAAATGTATAAATTGTCATAGACCAGTAGGTTCTTCTTTCAATATAACTTTTGACAAAGAAAAAGAGTCACGTGTTGCAAAGGCTATGTGTGGAGATAGGATAAACCCGTGTCCTCTCAATATTGAAATAAATTTAGGTAGGATGAAAAACTTGGCACAAGAACTTCAGAAGTTTGATAAAGAAATATCTGATCTAAAACAAAGGATCGTTGTCATAAAAAATGACATTATATTTGGTTACACCAATACAGAAGAGGCTGTGGTTTTATTTAATGAAATCAAAGAAGATCTCATGTATGCGACAGAAGCATACGAAACACTCTTAATTAGTTATGTTGAAGTATATGAACGACCAGACATAAAAAAGGAAATTCAAACCACAGAGTTGGAAATATACTCTGATGTTCAAAAAATCAAAAATATGGTAGCAGATTTTGATAAAGAAAATAATGTGAATTACATCACTGATGCAATCACGATGTATGTTGCTCATTTAACACCAATGTTGAAAAAACACAGAGAGTTGAAATATCCAACCAACTTCATTGAACATGTTAACCAACAATGTGTGCTAAACCAATCATCATTCAATGTCAATAACTCTCAAATCAATATGGCGCTAGTGGATGAAGAAGTCGTATCCCTTGTAGTGGGTAATGCAGGTCCGTCTAAGCCTAAACAAACCACACCCCTTACAATCCAGGATACCATTACTAGCACAAACAGCAGAGAATATGTAGCGGAATAATTATATTACAATACTATATAGATGTTCTCTATTTTCAAATATATTTCGTTACCTGTTTTTCTTGTTAGTTTTTCATTTGGACTTTTCTTTATGTACATGTTTGGGGCCGAGAACGATCCTATTTATATGTATCCGTCCCCAGACAATATTTACAACCTAGTTTATCAGGACAAGGCAGACCAATGTTATGTATATCGTCCTATTGCGACAAAATGTACAGACGACACAAAGCCATTTAAAATACAGGACATTGTTTCAAGTATTTAATAGGTCATTCGAATTCGACCTTTACATACGTATTTATTATTGATATAATATATACATATGTTTATCACTCGTCTATTACATAGCAAAACCGGCAAGTATATGCTGTCTATACTTTTAGGAATGGGGTTTGCTTCCTTTTTTAGGAAAGCGTGTAAAGGAAAAGATTGTATCGACTATAGTGCCCCCCCTGTTGAGGAAATGGAAGGTAAAAATTACAAATTCGACGGCAAATGCTACGAATATTATGCTGAACCTGTGAGTTGTAACACTGACAAAACCATCATTTCCAGCAAATAAGAATTTGCGTTGAATGAATAAGGAATGAATATATTACTAGTATATGTCCACTTCTATATCCGACTTGCCTATGGATCCAGCGGGAGGCTCGTCTGGTAATGTTGCCATTACAGCGTCTGTACCCAATGCACCACCTAGCATGCCTCAACAGGTAAGTGTTCCTTTGTCCAACCAGGAACCACAACATCAGATCCCTCCTGAGAATATGGTAGTTGATCAGTCGAGCATATCTAGTTTAGTTACAGGATTACAACAAGCCACAACTAGTGGTGCTACACAACTTGCTTCGCGCGATATTCCCACAACATCTCATCACATTTCACATGATGAAAATGTGCATCCCAATTTTGTTCCTTCCTCTGAAACGAGGGACTATATAGATACAGAAGAGGACGATGATATGATTTTACATGAATACAACAAACAGGTACACGACACCAACAATGCAAGTGACCTCTATGCCGAGTTTCAAACGCCTTTCCTCTTAGGAATTCTGTTTTTCTTGTTTCAGTTACCCTTCTTTAAAAAGCATATGTTTATATATCTCCCGTCATTGTTTCTATCAGATGGAAACTATAATATTTACGGGTTCGTTACCATAAGCACACTTTTTGCATTTGTATATTATTCATTATCCAAATCAATGACATTATTCAACCGATTTTAGTCCCTCTTCTCGGCTAACATAAACGCAGAGAATATTGCGCACCTCTTGCACAACAGATATACTACGAGAACCGATATAAATATATTCATTTCATATTATCATGAATATTGAAATTCACGATAATACAAAATCCCAAAAATTTTGTAGCATTTTTCAACACATTAAGCTGTTTACCGATTGCATAAATATTACTTTCGATAAGAAACAACTTTATATTCAGGCTATGGACTCAAGTCATATTGTCATTTTCGAGATATTCCTTCCGTCATCATGGTTTTGTAAATATACTTTTCTTGACAATCAAGAGTCGGTGGTTTTGGGTCTCAATGCAGGTATTCTGTATAAGATATTGAATACGCGTGATAAATCTCAGCATACAATACTCGCTTATTCTGTATCCAATTCAGACAAGTTGAATATTCACTTTTCTCATGAAGATCCAAATATTTTCGATAAACACTTTGAGTTGCCTCTTATGGACATCGAGTCAGAAATGCTTGGTATTCCCGAATTTGAAAGCAATGTCACACTCAAAATGCCTTCCTCAGATTTTTCATCCGTTGTAAGTAGTATGCAAATATTTGGCGATACAATCGAATTCCATTGTCAGGAAGAAAAAATCCAAATCGTGTCAAGCTCGTCGGAAATCGGAAAAATGGAGGTTGATATTGAGAACAAAATCCTAGATAACTATGAGCTTGAAGGAAATGATGCCCTTAAGGTATCTTTCGCACTTTTCAAAATGCATGATATTTGTATGTATAGCAAACTTGCCAACGAAATAGAAATCGTTTTGACGTACAATTATCCTATCAGGATTACATATGACATTGGAGACGATGCCAAACTGGTATTTTATCTAGCTCCGAAAATAAACGATGAATAACTCGTTGTTGGAATGAAGTGATAGAAAACAATAGTAAGAAACCAGAGCTAGCAACCTTTTTATTTTATTGTCTTATTGTATGACAATAAAAGACAATAAAAATGCATGCACGCAACGAAAACTAGATTATTTCAAATGGAAACATTTAACTTACATCAACCAATTTTTCGGAGACACATCTGTCCGCGAAATCATTTCTGAAGTTTACCCGAATAAATGTTTAGAGTTCGGAGTTGAAGAAGCCGGCGAGGGATTTGAGGCAAACACAGATCACCACGTATTATACGATACCAAAACGAAAAAGAAAATATGTAGTGTAGACACACTAAAAATTCAAAACACCAATATTAACAAATACGATACGCTATGCCAGTCTTACACGCTACTTATTTACTTTAACAGAAAAATGTATAAAACGCATAAAGCACGTCAGATGGAAATGATCAAGATGTATCGCGATATTCTAGACAATCGTACACTAATTAAAAACATTAACAATGAAATTGTCAGTAACAAACGAAACAAAAATCTGTGGGCAGATTACACACAAGATACTCAGGGCGATGTTGCGCTAGAGATGGATATGCCAAAAATTGTGCGAAATATACGAGATACACTAGACAGATGGGAAAAATATGGGTACCATCATTTTACAAAAAACGGCACATGCACATAACTACAGAACACCACAAATTGAGTGTTGTTCAACCCTATTAAATTCTCAACTTGATTAATTGTCCGAAAACTCCCCCAGCAAGTACACCCAGAACACTTCCATACATAAGATATCCATAATTCATATCGGCTACATATTTTGAAGTGATGAACACATTATACCGCCTCGATAATGCGTATTCATGACCCACAAATGAACCTAGAACCCCACCAATTATATGGTATGAATAACTCATGGGTATGATTATATAGTCAGATAAATAATCATATATATCTATTCGCAATTCCACAATTAAATGTGAACCTTCTTGTTATAATTATATTCGTGACATGCCACATGAAAATATGTTTGTCCTTCGTGTCCTGATTTATCAGCACCTTCTTCTACTGCTATCATAGGTGAAATAACAGCACGTTTTCCAAATTTAGTGATCGTCCAATCTGGATTATAATGTGCTTTTTCGATGTTTTGAACAGCCCATTCGATTGTATATTTATCTAAAATATTCTTAGCATGCTCTCGTGTGATCAAATACATTTGACTACCCCAAATGTCATCGGGATACCCATGGTAATTATATTTTTCAGTATCCTTCATCACGGGAAAATGCCAATTTTCGTTCAAAGAATGTGGGAACAAGTAGCCAAGCAAAAGCAGGTCCAAATGTAACTCTTCAAAATTCTTGATGATCTCTGGTAAGTCAGATGCTAAATTCTTAGAAATATGAATATCATCTTCACAAACCACACAATACTTCGCCGATGTCTTCTCGTAAAAGTGTCTAATGGAATCCAAATGCTGAAGCATGATGGAACTTGTTCTTTTATACAAACTGGTGTCAAATAAGCGATGATCATTCTCGTACACAGGATCTATAAATTGTAAATCAATGTCTATACTCGAAAATCTATCTATCATTCGTTGTTTTCTTTCATCATCATTGAAATTAATCACATAAAATAATACCATAATTTAAGTAAAGCAACACTTTTTATCTCTTTATTATACGCTTTTATTTCTCTAAATATTAGTATAACTTCCATTTACACCTCCGCGAATAGTTGGTTCGATAGGAAGTAAATCACACACCAAAATCTGGTTACCTTTTTTTACTTCTCTTTCCATTCTAAATTTATATACGTTCTCAACGTGACCCATTCTATTTCCATGTTCATCCAATGCATAGACATAAAATATATCACAAAATCTATCAATACGACACCCAACCATCTCACAACGCCCGCCCTCGTTTTGTCGTAGCGCGTGACAATCCTCAAGTGGAATACTTGCTAAAAAATGTTGCAAATCGGGAATGAAAAATCGAGAAGTCACTTTGATCACATACTTGCTAGTTTTCGCCAATTCTGATTTGCAAAAGGCATAGTTAATAGAAAACAATTCACTACACCCCTTGCTTTGGTCTTGTTTCAAATATCCCGCTTCTGTCTCATACAATTCGTCAAAAGTGCATATTTGAAACCGGTCTGTATATTTTTTTTGATAAGTTGTTAGTTCTTTCCACTCATATCCTGAATTTTCCACCAACACAATACGAAAATCGGTTGTATCCAACCATTGTTTCGTCGCTTTCAGATAAACTTCCAGTCTGTCATTACTATCTTTCTGAAAAACCCCAACCTTGTGTTCTTTTACATGAATAGTGGCAGTCAAAATAATACATATATCTTGTGGTAAAATCATAATCTTACTATTCACTAAGATCTTCCTAAATAGATCTTTACTCATTATCATTGTGAATATTAAGTAAGATGTTTTTATCGATAATTGTAGTTTTGGCGATGGATTTTATTATCTTACCAAAGTCTTTCTTTTCTGCCACTGAATCGGCGGGACCAAGCGATTCGATTTGCATTTTCAAATACATATCGTTTCTATTGTTGTTATAATGCGTGCATCCAGGATTTTCCTTTCGCCAGTCATCTAACAACATAATATTACGGGTTGATACATCCTTAATGGCTTTTTTGAGTTTGTCTTGATTACTTGTATCACGTTCCCACTTATCTTGATCTTTTATATGAATTACTTCACGCTTGATATCACTGCAATGTATGGGTCGTTTGTTAACGTCCAAATCGTTGAGACCTTTAATGAGAACACGTGAAATTCCTTCTGCATAACCTGCCTCGCCAACATGTTCTAAATCTTGTAAGGTTAATTTCAACGAATTCACAAACTCGGTAATATTCATTGCGTCCTTGCATGTATCGTTGAGAAAGAACTGCAAATTGAAGGTTTTATTATGACTATTGGTATGTGTATTGTTGATATGATTGTTGCTTTGCGTAATATTATTATTATTATTAGTGATCTGAGAGGCCTTTGCCACTTCCATTGCAGGGACCACAACATCCTTCATATTTTTCATCATATGTTCTTGTTTATTTATCATATCTTCTTGTTTAGTTAACATCTCGTTCTGCATCTCAATTATTTTGTCTTTATATTCAAGCTCCTTTTTCAGGTATAATTCTGGAAGTCTATTATTGTCTTCATCTTCAGTGACATTGTTGAAAGGCATTTCGTTGTTATTTGTTACGATATTTTTTTCTTCCATTGAACGTTGGGGTTTTTTGGGGTTTTTTGGGGTTTTTTGGTGTTTCCATAAACCCGCTCTTGTGGTGTACGTTTTTCCACATTTGCACTTGAAGTCTCGTGTGGGGTTTTTTTGTGTTTCCAATGTTTCCATTTTGTTTCCATTTACCCCAAAAGTGTTTCCATTGTGACTGAGACGATGTTTTTGGGTTCGGACGTGTCTAGTATAATCCTTGAGATTACACGATATAAAGTCACATTTTTTACATATATATTCTAGGGGTTTTTTGGGGTTTTTTTGTGTTTCCAATGTTTCCATTTTTATACAATATGGAAACACAAAAAAACCCCTAAATAATACGCAAGTTCGAGGATTTTTTTATCGTCACAAATTTGTTGTTTTGGCAAATTTCATGAGACGCTAATTTTTCATTATGGTCTCAGTGGATTAAATTTATTTTTTTACAAAAATGTTTACAGGTACAGAAAATGGACATTTATAAATGTCCATTTTCCGATTCTCCAAAAAACTTTTGGGGCGTTTTTTTGTCATTTTTCGAGGGGCTTCTTTTATCGTTAATTGATATTAGTAGTTTTTGAACTTAAAGAATATTATTATGTATTCAACGGAATGAGTAATAAAAAAACGAGATGATATAAACAATGAACACAGATCTTGTTAATCGGTTACCTATAGAGTTAAGGCGTGAAATTTATATGCATCTACCTCAGAAACATTGTTCTGTTTGCAATCAAATTGTTGTGCGGTGGCCACACATAAACGAAAATAGAAACACACCATGGGTTTGTTCGATACCTTGCTTAACATATTACAATTATGTTATCGGAAAAGATATCATTGTGTTCTCATGCGTCGTTGAAATTGCCAATATCATTAGTAATAGTGTTTATTTATGTATGAAAACTGGAATGGTGATGTTAAGTGGAACAATATTTGTTGTCTACGTCATAACATATGTCTATATAGTATGGGGACTAATACGATGTCTAATGTATTTTGCCAAGTGTCTCTTTTACTTTTTCTGAGCTATACTATATAATATGTTGGTTCCTGATAAATTTCTCAGACGAAACATTGTTGAGTTACGTGAGAACTATCCCGAAGAATTCGGTAGGTTCATTATGGCATTGAGTGCTCTCCAGGCATCCGATGATTGGTCAAGAATTTGTGGGATACATGGAAACACATTCAAACCCAATGATATTGGTGTCAAATGTCCGACTGATCCCGAGATAGTAGAGAGAATTGGAAACACCAAGGACGAACCATTTTATTGTGCTCATAGCGAAACAAAGTTTATTGCTTGGCATACACCTTACGTCTACCAGTTCGAGTTATTGTTAAACAAATATAATGTTTCTCCTGAAAAGCAACATATTGCATTGCCGTATCTCTGGATAGAAAATGACAAGCACCCCGAGTTACATTTTTTCATTAACGAACCAGAAATAACTATTCTGGTGGATGGAAAATACAATGTGGTTTCAAACCCACTTTGTGCGAATAACGTCTATTACTACACCGAAAAAGGAGAGAAGAAGGTAGTTACACGCAATGGTTTCTTAAATCCGACAAACGATGCCGATAAATTGAAAGTTGCTGCGACCAACAAAGAATTAAACGATGTGCTCTACGCACAAAGATATCCGACTTTCAGTTCCAATAACCTATTCAATAAAGTATTAAAGAAGTTGATAGACTTTAATCCATTAGAGATACCCCACAACAACATTCATGACTTCATTGGTGGGGAGGGTGGGATTATGTCTGACGTACCCGTCTCGGCATATGACCCTCTTTTTTGGTTACATCATTGCAACATGGATAGATTTTTCTATAACTGGATGCATAAAGTGACAAACGGATTTAAGGACGAATTAAAGCCCTATAAAATACCCGATGAGACACTGGAAGGAACTTTGGCGCCGTTTTCACCTATAGGCAGTGTCTATAACAACGACTTACATACTTATATCTTTGGATATGAAAACGATACAATGACCTTCTTGAAGGTGAAGGACGCAATAGACTTCAAAAAGTATTGGTACACCTATGACAAAATAGAAATTGCCCCTTACCAACGCCCCGAGGCCACTCTTGAAATCACCGGTATGCCTATTCCCATGGAAACCACGCATATCGAAGCCTTCTTGATCCCAAAGGGAACTGACCTGACTGAACAAAACAAGAATGAACATCTTGCTGGCTCTGCCACATGGTTCGGTATCAACCGGTATTTGAAATACTGCAAACGTTGTGAACGAGCACGAACCAACATGAAGATTGACATAACCACCTTCATGAAAGAAAAAAATATATCGCACAAAGATTTAGGTGAATATGACTGGAAGATCGAGGGAAGAGGGAGACTACATCCCAATGATGACGGAACATATAAGACATATACTCAGGAAGAACTCATCAATGACGGGTCTACCGAGTTATATATTCATGCATCGGACACCCTCGATAGTTGTTGTTTGCCTTTCATGAAACGCATCTAATATGGTTACAGAACTACGTCAAATGCGATCTATACAATCGTCGAATTTGATAGTAGCAAATTTGTTAATTCCACTATGGTCGTCGTCAACATAATTATTTGACAGGTGGAATATTTTACATCCATCTATTGGTTTTCCGTGGTTCATGGGAATAATAGTTTGTTTGTACCATCCAAGATTTTTCCCATGCAATCCTGCTGCACAGGATGCACGTGTATCGCCGTCGTAATCAACGTTTTCAATATTGAAATATTTGCTATCGACAAATCTTCCAAACTCTTCTTTGTTATATATCCAGCATGCGCAGTAAGCGTTCTTGTCGTTTACACAATATTCTTGTGCACCTATATGCATTGTCTTATCCATTTTTTCGCCATATAAATCGGTGATATATTCACAATTGTCCCTTTTTGATGTTTCTATTCGCAAGAAACCCAGGTTGTAGTTCATTTGAATAAGTTTCTCGTTGTTACACAGCCAATAACGAAGTGCGCTCACAGGGAATAATATGTCGTCTTCAATATACATGAACACATCATAGTCGTTTCTCTGTGATTTCAACATACTTCTTGGTTTTTCCGTTAACGAAAACGGGTTATCATCCGCGAGATCGTGAAAAATAACTTTTACATTTCCGTTTTCATAATCATTGAATTCTGAAAGCCAAAAATCCTGCTTGTTTGTGTGAATAAACACATCAGTTGTGACAGGGTAGTTGTTTGCTTCAGATAACATGGTTAAAACGAATTTTACACGTAGTTCGTAATAATAAAAAGCGACATGTTTTGCTAATTTCATAGTATGATAAAATATAACATATGCTTTTTATTATTTAATCGCAATACTCAACCTCAATTTTGAATAAATGTCTTTTTAAACGAAGCCATTACTTGAGGCCAAACATTACTTTTTTGTAACACAAAAAATGAATAGTAAAGAAGAATGAAAAAGTTAATGTAGATGGACCCATTATATAGGAATTGTTTCTGGATGCGATGTTTTCGAAGTTCGTCAATGCGATTGTAATTGGTGACTTTATAAAGAGAAAATAACAAAAGAATTAGACCCAACATGAACAATATAGCTGCTTCATAGTAAGCCTTGGAATTTTTCCCTTCGCGTAAGGATTGAACGACGAATACATTCACACCAGCCAAAAACGAAATCGCTAGAATACCATCGTTAATATCATTCGCTCTATCTGTTTCCCCTTGACTATTGCTGATACCCTCAATTATGTCTAAGAAACTTAGTAAATACCAATTTGTCGCAATCAAAAATAAATATGGGAGCCAAACAGTTGTTCTAGATGGAGCTGCAAAATAAAGCATCAGCGCAACAATCAGTGTTCCTAGACTGATCATCATGATGAATTTGCGTGTAAGAAAATCGTAATATTTATTAGCAAACTGGTCTTCCACATCTAACACAGGATATGATGCTAATATAACACCCTCGAATACTCTTCCGTCTTCCGTTTCCTTTACGTATTTTCCACCAATAGCTACACTCTTTACAGGACGATTTAACTGCTTGTCGATTGTGAAATGTGAAAATATGTTTATACCATTCGAATAAGAAGGGCTATCGTATATAGTATGAAGAAAATCTGGATGAGGACTAAATATAGAGAACATAAAGCTATAATTATCTTGTCGTAGTAGCTCGTCATATGTTAGACCTAGCTTTTCCTTAATTTTGTCAGCGCGTAGAATAAATTTGTCTCTGGTACCATAATTAGCATTCGTGTTTCTTATTCTTTCGAACACCGACACATTATACAAGTACTTACCTTCTCGAATAGTCGTGTTCTTGTTGTTTTCGTTAATCCACTCTGCATATTTTGTCTCAGGGTTTGCTAGTGTTTTTAAACGTTGTGAAAGGTCCTTTATAAATGTGTTATTCAATTTCTTTTTGTTTTTGATGTTATATTGCATAAAATCGACATTGTCGGAAGCCAGCTTAGATTGCCAATTTATCACATACATTTTTACATAGTACATCTGAATAATCACAGAAATAGTCCAGGTGAGAACTAGTAAATACGCATGATTTGTTAATAGTGATATAACCGTCATTAGAAAGTATGATATATTATCAAAAGATAATATATATATATATGTATTCTATATTAAGTAGCATACATTAATCCACAATTACCACCAACAAAGGTAACAACGTTTATTCTTTCTTCAAAAAAATGTAAATCGTATGTGTAATCATAGATCCTCCATGTTGGTTTATTTACACCTATAATTTCTCCGCTATCTGGGTCGCATATGGTCAGTACTTGTGCTAAAGGATCAAGTTCGGGGTTTATCGTGGTGAATTCCAGTTCTATTTGATTAAATCTATTCATATTGGTTGCTCCCGAAGGCTGGTTCGTATTGAACAAAGATGACGAATTCATGCTATAGTTATAGCAATATAGTCCGTTGGGAGCTGACCCTGGCGTGCGGATGTATTTTTCAACCAGGTTATAAACGCCAACAGCTTGGATGTTTTCTCTGTATTCGCCATCAAATAGGATACCCAAACTTCGCAGGATTTGATTTTCGTTGGCTGGCGTATAATCCCCAGTTATCATCAAACCTGTTAATTTTCCTCCTGGGTTCACGCCTGGTCCGATAGGTACATTTATTATTGCTCCACTAGCATCTTCTTCAAGAACGTTATAACTTCCGTCAGTTGGTGCTGGTGTGATATCTGACGGAAGATAATTGTAAGGCCAGTTTGAATAATTGCTCCACTGGTTTCTCAAATTAGCATCGCTACGTTGGAAGTAGAATAAGTAGTCACTTACCAAACCAAGAGAATTCAGCTGAACTTTTGTGGAACCAACCACATTTCGAAATGTTTCTTCGTGTACTTGTTTAAAAATGTATTTCTGCTCGTTTTTGGCAAACAGACGTGACTCGTCGTTGGATAAAAAGCAATACGTGCTAGTTAAATGAATGTTTGTATTCCATACTGCTCGAGTATCAGGATAGCTTTCCTGATCGAGTGTGATACTAGGAGGGGGTTGCACAAACCTATACATTTGCATGTATTCTAAATTAAAATTGGGTGCAACATATGGGAAATTATATTCTGGGTCCTGAACATCACGAATTGTAAAAAGTTGATTGATAGGGCGAAACGTAACCTCTATTTGAAGCTCGTTGTATTGTAGAGATATAAGCGGAAACGCGCGCTGAGAAGTGTTGCAAAACCATGCATTCAGTGGAATATACAATGTTCTTCCCAGAATAGATGGTTCCGCACCACTATTCGCTTCTGTAAAATACGCACTTGGATAACTATTTACACGTGCTCCACTATTTCCTGGGTCATTTACTTCAGGGACATCGCCTGTCATTTTATCGAATAGGATACGCTTGATCCCAGTCAAGTCCCTTTGTATCTGGGCTAATAAGTAATCACCGGTAAACTCTTGTATTTTTTGGTTTCCACATGTAATTCGAATGTTTGATATCATCTTCGCACCAAGATTTTCGATCCATTTAAATTCATATGGGACCCACTGATTATCTGTGTCGTCTGTTGGTGGATAAATAGGAGACCAAATATTGGGTAAATCTACTGTGATATAGGTATCCATCAACAAGTCCGCATATCGAGGAACTTTAAATGTGAAAGTGGACTCTTCGGTCAGGTGGAGGGTTTTGGCGCCCTCGTAATCTATTCTGAACTTTTGCAGTCCAAAATTGGTGGTTTTAGCGTATGTGCTCTTGAAAAAAGTTTTTGAAGGGTTTCCATATAATAATACTGATTGCTGTCCCTGGCTAACTAATGATAATAGTCCTCCTGCCATAGCTATTAATATATAAGGATATTATTTAACCTTTTTCTAGATATAATAATATTTATTTATATCAATAGTATGGAGAATTCTAATGGTCAAAGCTATACCGAAAAAGTTAGCGCGTCTTTCAAAAATACAATAAGCAGTATGAGAAATGTTAATGCAAAAGAGATGATCACTAAGTTAAATGAAAAAAAGTTTGTTGTTCTCAGTTATGTGCTTATTGTTCTTATCTTTATCATATTGTTCATGACCTATCGATGGAACAAAACCATGGAAAGTAAAGAATGTAAAAAAATAGCAAAAATTTACCCAGAGCTAAACGGATCCATTTCTGCTATCGACAACAAAAAGGTCTCCAAAAATGCCTCCAATAATTTTGCATATTACCTGAATGAATATTATATCAAGACCGCATACAATGCATGCAGTCTGGGACCATATAAGAACAATGCGGTGTCGTTATGCATTTTAAGAGACATACTTAAACAGGGTGTGCGAGGACTCGATTTTTGCATATTTTCCATTAACGATATGCCAATTGTTGCAACGTCACTAGACAAGAGTGTTTATGTGAAAGAAACGTTCAATTATGTCCCCTTTGCTGATGTGCTAACTAGCTTGCGGGACTTGGCATTCTCGTCTTCTGGGGCACCTAACCCGACTGATCCCATTGTATTGCATTTGAGAATTCAAAGCAGTAACATGAAGATGTTCAAGAATTTAGCAGGAATGTTTAAGAATATGAGCCAGTATGTGTTAGGGAAAGAATATAGCTTTGAAAATCAAGGAAAGAATTTAGGAAATGTTCAACTATTGAATTTCAGAAATAAGATTATCATTATTGCTGATAAATCCAATCCATCTTTCCTCGAAAGCAGTGAACTCAAAGAATATATTAACATGACAAGTAATTCTGTTTTTATGCGAGCTTTGCGATATACACAAGGAGTTAAGTACACACCTGACGTAGATGAACTAAAAAGTTACAATAAACGAAATATGACAATTGTCTTGCCAGATGATACAGCCAATCCTGAAAACCCCTCGGGGTTGTTATCTAGGTCTATGGGGTGCCAAATGGTAGCTATGCGATATCAGCTTCCAGACAGCACACTGAAACAAGATACTGATTTTTTTGATAGCAATGGTCATGCGTTTGTTCTAAAACCTCTTGAAATGAGATATATTCCTACGTTTATTAAGAAACCTAGACCACCTTCAAAGAAGCTTTCTTATGCTCCACGTGATCTATCCGCGAAGAATGGGCTTTATAAATTCGATATTTGAGACGTTTTAGTTGAGACGGCAACCATTTGCTTGAAATACCAAAAGGTATAAAATGTAAACATAAATGTTTACATTTTAGTCAATAAATGCGAGGGAAAATTCAGTTATTAATGTCAAGCTATAGTATACAGATGAGCGGATCAACCACGTTTGCAAGACCTCGAACTATTGGTGCCGGGGGTGGTGCCTTTGCATACGGCACTTATGGGTTTCTCTACAAGAAAAAGGCTGGAGGGGGTGGTCGCAGAAGCACTCTTAATATCCCGGGGGGGGGCGCAATGACCAACAAGGCTACCTATCTATACAATAAGTATAAACCTGGCGAGACTGGTATTGGAGCACAGACCACGGCAAATCGCCGTGCCAAAAATATTCGTGCATCCGTCTGCACACCGGACAACAAATGTGCTCCTTTCTACAACACTCTAGGCGTGAACCCTTACCGCAACCTTGGACGGGCCATGTATCCCATTTTTCCGGGAATACCTCTGCCCCCCTCATTGCCACCGACGCCTGCCGCAGCCATCACACCCTCAGTCATTGATTAGCTTAAGACACGATAACCTCGTATTCGGCGGTATTTTTTTGATATTTAATATCTGAGTTCTAATTGTTTTTCTCGTGATTATATATATTCTATCATGCCTAAGAAAATATGTAATACAGACATGTCTTTCGGGGATTGCGAACTGGCTATCTTACGTATGTCAGTTGACAAAGCTCAGGAAAAAATAGCTAAACGCGCTGTTGCATCACCTGCAATAAAAGAATTAACAAAGATTGTCGAAGAGTTCATCATTAAAAGAGGACTGGTTCCGTATGGAGGAATTGCCATAAACAACATCTTGCCCAAAGACGACCAATTCTACGACGACGAGACCGAAATCCCAGATTACGATTTTTTTTCCCCAAATGCAATGGATGACGCAAAAAGATTGGCGGACATATACCACAAGAAAGGCTACAAAAATGTAGAGGCGAAAGCAGGACAACACTTTGGTACATACAAAGTGTTTGTGCAGTTTATTCCTGTCGCAGATATTACCTACATACCCAAACAATTGTTCCAAACGCTAAAAAAAGACGCTGTGGTTGTAGACGGAATTCCCTATACGCCCCCCAATTTTTTAAGAATGTCTATGTTTTTGGAATTAAGTCGTCCTGCGGGAGACACCAGTCGCTGGGAAAAGGTGTACAAACGCCTTCGGTTGTTGAACAAACATTATCCGTTGAAAAACAAAGCATGTCGTCAGGTGGTGTATCAGCGTCCTATGGAGTTCTCTAAAGATGAAGCTGATAAAATCTTTCACGTAACAAAAAACACCTTGCTGAACCAAGGGGTTGTTTTTTTCGGAGGGTATGCCATATCCCAATATTCACAATATATGCCCAAATCCCTCCAAAAGAAGATCAACCCTGTTCCCGATTTCGACGTTCTCTCTAGTGAGCCAAAGAGGACTGCTAAGATTTTGTGTGAACGACTACGTGCTGAGAACATACATGAAACACAGATTATCCAACATCCAGGTGTGGGGGAAGTCATACCTAAAAATTACGAGGTTCGTGTAGGAAAAGACACAATTTGTTATATTTACGAGCCAGTAGGATGTCATAGTTACAATATTATCAAAATTGGAACCCGAGACGTAAAGATAGCGACAATAGATACCATGTTAAGTTTCTATCTGGCTTTTTTGTATGGTTATACCGATTTTGGAGATGATTACAAAGAGAGAATTATCTGCATGTCCCAATTTCTATTTGAGGTGCAACAAAAGAATAGATTATCACAAAAAGGGTTGTTAAAAAGGTTTAGTATTTCATGTTATGGACACCAGGAAACAAAAGAAGAAATGAAAGAAGAAAAGGCGAAAGCATTTAATGAACTGAAAGACAAAAAAGGAACACGGATTTATGAGGAACACTTTCTCAATTACTCACCTGTAAAATCTTCTTCTACGAGACCATTGACTAAGCTCGCAACTAAATCACGAAAGAAAAAGAGAACCAAGAGACAACCCGCAAAGAAGAAACAATTAAGAACCCCAAATAAAACACGAAAGACACGAAAAATGAGAAATCAAAAATAAAACATTGCCTATATATAGTTGCAATGCCCAAAGAATACGAGGCAAAATTTTTGGATATAGATGTAGAAGCAGTGAAAAAAATACTCAAGAAGAACGGGGCTAAAAAGGTGCAGAACCCAATAAAATATAGACGAATGATTTTCAAACGTTGCGAAGAGAAAGGTGACAAACCTGGGTTCGTGAGAATTCGAGATGAAGGTGACAAAGTCACTATGACAACAAAAGTGTTCGCCGATACCAAGTTCCCCCAAGAACACGAGATAGTCATACAAGACACGTTTGAAAAAGGGACAGAGTTTTTGAAGAGCGTGGGTATAGAAGAAAAGTCGTATCAGGAGACAATCAGAGAGAAATGGTCGCATCCTCTTGCTCACGAGATTACTTTCGATATCATCCCAGGTCTTCCTGTATACATGGAAATAGACTGCACAGATGAGAACAAGTTGAACAAATTGATAACGTTATTGAAATTAGACAAAGAAAAGATGCAATACGGGTCTTATGATAAAACTTTCACTGAGTACTACGACATTCCTTCTGATGTAATCATCAACAAAACCCCCAGGCTCACATTTGAACAGGTACATAAAGAGATCAAACCAAGAAAAAATATTGCATTGTTCAACGAAATCACACAACTGAACCGAACCATGAAGATAAATCGTCGTTCGGGTTATTACAAAAAATACCACTCCAGGATATTCGACAAATTCTTGCGGAAACGAAAAACAAAAAAAATACGCTCTGCGAACAAGAAAACGAGAAAAAAAAGAAATCGCAAATAGTATGCTTCATTTTTACAGATTGTATCTCAAAATAAAAATGAAGTGACATCTTGTAAGTATTACATAGTACATTAATAATAGTAATTGAATAATAAAGTTAAGCGACATGAGGGGATGGCCTGCATGTTTGGTTAGAAAGTCTTTACCCTACCAACCAGGAGAACAACCTGAGTTGTTTAAGGAACTCATGAAATCTCCTGACCCGTTTAAGGCTATGCGGGATTTAGATATACAACCTCAATGCCTAGTGAAAAAAGAAAAAGATTTTCCACAAAATTATGAGGGACTAAAACAATTGGCTCATGTTTTAGCTGTCACAGGAAGCAAATATCAGAAGCATGGTGAAAACATTGCTGCTGTTTTGTGTTTTCAACAGGCTAGATCTATCGATCCCGATATGGAATATCTCAGTCAATTGGCAGAGGTGTTGGAAACAGAAGGTTGCTACGTTTTAGCAAGAGATGTTTATATGGATGCCATCGATCGCCTTAACCCGCATGACACACAATGCTCGAAGATGAATGCGCTGACCTGTCATGCGATCTTTAATTATGCAGATATGTTGGAGAACCGGCACCCCGAACTTGACGATTGTTGTGAGAAGAACCAAGAAGATGTCGCACTGGATCTTTATGAGAAAGGAGCCTTATTGTTTGATACACCATGTTTAGCGCGCGCATTAACTCGTCTCTCTATTAGAATAAACGACCCTGCGAATACGAGCGAACGTTATAGGTTTTATAATATTTATACTCTAATGGTAACAATGGAAACGTGTAGGTGCAAGAAGGATGATGATGA
>ERZ807291.1440-NODE-1440-length-38734-cov-9.023217_pt1 | contig 38734 bp, 45 predicted proteins | sample MGYA00521257_ERZ807291 | MGnify/ENA primary metagenome ERZ807291 (study PRJEB31413, sample SAMN03169783) | marine metagenome | biome: Marine; feature: Water; material: Subsurface seawater | place: North Sea | collected 2011-04-28 | depth 1 m m ...
CCTCTTCTCCCGCCATATAACATATATAATATTTTGAATCCATTTGCGAAAATTCGTACTTTTTATAAAGAAACCTTGGCTGAACTTTCGAAAGCTAGTTGGCCTTCTTTCGCTGAGTTACGAGAATCAACAATCGTAGTGATTGTTGGTGTTGCCATACTAGGTTTTTTTATATCAGTTTCTGATTTTTCATTATCAAACTGGGTTGAGCTATTTACAAACTTAGTTCGCAACAGCTAACTTACTACCCTACCCCAAACTCATGAGTACAGATATGAAGTGGTACGCTTTACAGTGTTTGTCTAATCACGAAGACAAGGTTAAGCGTTACCTTAATAAGTACAAGGAGGACGATGAGGTTTTTGCTAGCTGTCTAAGAGAAATTCTTGTTCCTATTGAAACAGTTTCCGAAGTTAAGAACGGAAAGAAAAAACAACGGGACAGAAAATTTTATCCTGGATATGTCTTTGTCGAAATGGATCTTTTCGATGATTTAGGGGTTTTAAAGAAAGCTCCCTGGTACAAAATCAAGGAAACGGATGGCGTAATTAATTTTATCGGTAAAGAAAACCCAACTCCATTGGCTAAAGATGAGATAGGTCGTATTTTGAGACAAGTTGATGAAGCAGTGGGTAAAGAAGTGCCGAAAGTTCAGTTTAGTGTTGGTGAAGTGGTTAAAATTTTAGATGGTCCCTTCCTGAATTTAACAGGTGAAATAGATGAAATTGACGCAGCCAAAGGTACACTTAAGGTGTCTGTTTCAATTTTTGGAAGATTCACGCCAGTGGAACTTGAATTCTGGCAGGTTGAAAAAGCAGACGAAGAATAATTAGGAAATTTATGTCAAAAAAAGCAGTCGGACAAATCAAATTACAGTTGCCAGCTGGTGCAGCAAATCCCGCTCCACCTGTTGGGCCAGCACTTGGTGCCCAAGGTGTTAATATAATGGGTTTTTGTAAAGAATTTAATGCCAAAACTAAAGACCAAGCAGGGTTAATCTTACCCGTGGTTATTACTGTTTATGCGGACAGATCATTTAGTTTTATTCTTAAGTCACCACCAGCTGCTGTTTTACTCAAGAAGGCGGCAGGTCTCGCAAAAGGCTCCGGAATTCCAAATAGAGATAAAGTGGGTAAAGTTACCCGTGATCAAGTTTTGGAAATCGTTAAGATTAAGCAAAATGATCTAAATGCATCCGATGATGATGCTGCATGCCGAATCATAGAAGGCACTGCACGCAGTATGGGTATTGAGGTAGTAAATTAACTTAATTATTATGATCGCTAGAAGCAAACGATACAAAAATTCTTTTACAGAAGCCGCCCCGGAATCTGATTTACCCCAAGCTATTGATAAGCTCTCAGCTTTTGAAAAGGTAAAGTTTGATGAAACCGTCGAAATTTCTATGTCACTTGGAGTTGATCCTAAGCAAACCTCACAAGCAGTACGCGGTGTGGTAAACTTACCACATGGAAGTGGTAAAGAAATTAAAGTGCTTGTTTTTACTGAAAACTCAGAAGATGCTCTCAAGCACGGAGCTGATTTTGCAGGTCTTGAAGAACTTATTGCAAAGGTTAAAGATGGATGGATGGACTTCGATGTGGCTTTAGCAACAACTTCCGCTATGAAGTCTGTTCGTGCTATTGCTCGTGTTCTTGGCCCAAGGGGATTAATGCCAACGCCCAAGGCAGGTACTGTTACAGACGATGTTAAGTCTGCGATCCAAGAAGTTAAGGCTGGTAGAGTCGAATTTAAAATGGATAAAACTGGAGCGATTGCTGTTGTAATTGGTAAACGCTCTTTTACCTCCCATCAACTTACAGAAAATGCTGAAACTGCAATTGGTGCAATTTCATCCGCTCGACCTGAGGGTTTCAAAGGAAAATTCATCAAATCTATCTTTGTGAGTAGCACTATGTCACCGAGCGTTAAAATAAATCTTGCAGCAGCTAGTTAATACATCCCATGAGACCAGAAAAAGAATTCTTAGTCCAAGAAGCGTCTAACTTTATAAATAATTCAAACTTCTTTTTCCTTACCGACTATCAAGGTATTGACGCAGAACAAACTAGTGAGTTAAGAAAAGCACTGTCTGATAAAGGAGCTGAATTTCATGTAGTTAAAAATTCTTCCTTAAAGCTTGCTACAAAAGAAAAAGGTTTGGACCTTGATGATCATCTCAAAGGACATACCGCTATTGTATTTGGAGGTGATGATCCATCAGCCGTAGCAAAAGCGCTTGTTGGCTATTTTAAGAAGACCGATAAAGTTTCTGTAAAAGCAGGGGCCCTATCACAAAAAGTTTTAACTTCTAATGAGGTTAAACAATTGGCAACACTTCCTGGACTCGAAAGTCTTAGGTCACAACTTCTATCACTACTTAACACTTCGGCATCGCAACTTTTGAGCGTTATGTCTGCTCCTTCCCGCGGCTTCTTAACTGTTTTGCAGGCGAAAGCAAAGGAAGATTGAATTTTTACTTTCGGACTCTGTCCGTTTTAACCCATAACAATAACCACCAACCTAGGAGAAATTAGGGGATTTTCCCTTAAACACCGATAGGTACTAATCATATTCAGGCAAGGAGGATATTATACATATGTCAGAAATAACAAAAGACCAAGTAATTGATTGGCTTAGCGGCCAATCAGTTATCGAAATAGCAGATCTCGTAAAGGATCTAGAAGAAAAATGGGGAGTCAGTGCTGCTGCTCCAGTAGCCGTTGCCGCCGCAGCACCTGCTGATGGAGGTGATGCTGGTTCCGGAGGAGAAGAGAAAACAGAATTTGATGTTATTCTTCAGGAATTCGGAGGCAACAAGATTGCTGTAATTAAAGAAGTCCGTGCGATTACGGGACTTGGCCTCAAGGAAGCTAAAGAACTTGTTGAAGGTGCACCAAAGCCTGTCAAAGAAGGAGTTTCCAAGGATGACGCAGAAGAAATTCTCAAGAAGCTTGAGGCGTCTGGTGCTAAAGCTGAAATCAAGTAATGCTTTTTACTTTGAGTTCATAATCTTTTACGAGCCGTATGGTTGGACACCAACCATACGGCTTTTTCCATTTTTTTAATACCCAACAGCATTCACAGTTATGGCCTCCACCCAAAGACTTAATTTCGGTAAACTTCAAGAAGTTATCGACCCACCTAATTTAATCCAGAATCAGGTAGATTCGTTCTACGATTTTCTGCAGCGAGATGTACCATCTAGCCACAGAAAGCAAGGGGGTTTAGAGGCGGTATTTCGGGAAGTATTTCCGATCATAAGTTATGATGAAAAATCTCGTTTAGAGTATGTTAGTTACTCAATTGGGGAGTCAAATTTGTCAGAGATGGATTGCATTGACCAAAATTGCACATATTCGGCACCCTTACAGGTAAAGCTTAGACTCAAGATGGAGCTTGAAGGACAAAGCAAACCTTTCTATTCAGAAGAAGAAATTTTTATGGGCGAATTGCCCATTGTTACTGAACGCGGCTCTTTTATCATTAATGGGGCGGAAAGAGTGGTTGTAAGCCAGTTACACCGTTCACCAGGAGTTAGTTTTGAGGAGTCTACGCACACTAGCGGTAAAACGCTTCATGGATTTAGAATCATTCCAGATCGTGGTACTTGGATCGAAGCTCAATTTGATCAACACGATCTTCTCTACATTTACCTTGATAGACGTAGAAGAAGAAGAAAGTTTTTAATCACCACTTTTCTAAGAGCACTCCTAGATTCTGAACCAGGAAAAGATAAGGACTCAGATCAAAAAATTATTGAACTCTTTTATGACATTGAAAATTTATCGATCGACGATCTTCTCAAGAGAGATAATGTCTCGAATTTTGTACTTGTTGAGCCCATGTTTGACCGGACCAAGGGTCAGGTATTAGCAAAAGCATTTGAACCACTAACAAAGACATACTTGCGTGCTTTCCACAAAGCAGGCGAAACAACTCTCCGTGCAATTGATACTTCGGTAGATGATGGTGCTATTATCAGGTGCCTCAAGAAGGATACTACCAAGAATAAGGAAGAAGCACTCAAAGAAATCTACAAGAAACTCCGTCCTGGTGAACCACCTGAAAAAGCGAATGCAGAAGCTTTAATTAAACGCCTCTTTTTAGACCCTAAGCGATATGATCTAGCTAAAGTTGGCAGGCATATGCTAAATCTGAAATTAGGACTCGAGACACCCCTAGAGGTTAGAGTAACAACCGTTGAAGACTTGGTTGCAGCAACGAGGAAACTAACAGACCTAAAGCGTGGAAAGAGTAATGAAGAGAAAGCCAAAGAAGACGCTGGTTCGATTTTTGATATGGGTATCGATGACATTGATCACCTTGGAAATAGGAGAGTGCGTACAGTGGGAGAACTACTCGCAAATGTATGCCGCAGCGGTTTAGCTAGAACCGAAAGAGTTGTCCGTGAACGCATGACTTTGTATGATCAGGGTGTTGAGTCTCTTACTCCCGGTAAGTTAATCAACCCGAAGGCATTAACCACTGTAGTCAGGGATTTCTTTGCCCGTAGTCAACTCAGTCAGTTTAAAGATCAAATTAATCCTCTTGCAGAATTAACCCACAAGCGTCGTTTATCGGCTTTAGGCCCAGGAGGCTTGAATCGCGAACGTGCTGGTTTTGAAGTTAGAGATGTGCACCCAACGCACTACGGTAGAATTTGCCCCATTGAAACACCTGAAGGACCAAATATTGGTCTTATTAACACTCTATCCACATACGCCAAAATAGATGAATTCGGATTCCTGCAATCCCCTTATCATCCTGTTAAAAATGGTGTGGTTGATAAAAATCCTAAAAATGTTAAGTACCTAAATGCATTTGAAGAAGAGCGTTTTAGAATAGCTCAAGCGAATACAGAGATTGAAAAATCCAGCAGCAAGCTAACGGGTCGTGTTACTTGCAGATACAGAGATCAAGTAGCAGAATATGAACCAACGGATGTGGATTACATGGATGTTTCTCCCAAACAAGTTGTATCTGTCGCTGCAGGCCTTATTCCTTTTATTGAGCACGATGACGCGAACCGTGCGTTGATGGGTGCTAACATGCAACGCCAGGCTGTTCCATTACTGCAGTCTGATTCACCATTGGTTGGTACCGGTATTGAAAAAAAGGTCGCAGAGGATTCAAGAACTGTTACGATTTCTGAATCCGAAGGTACGGTTGCATTAGCAGACGGTAAGAGAATCGTTGTTTCCGATGATGGAACATTGCCACCTCGTTTTTATAAGGAACCACGAAGCGACCACAAAAAAGGTATCTACTGTTACGATCTTCGTAAGTTTTTGAGGTCTAACGCAGGAACCTGCTTTAATCAAAAACCTATTGTCCGCAAGGGCGATAAAGTAAAGGTAGGACAAGCTCTTGCGGATGGTGCATGCACGGACCAGGGAGAATTAGCTATCGGGCGCAACATATTGGTGGCATTTATGCCATGGAAAGGATACAATTTTGAAGACGCGATTCTGATTTCTGAAAAGATTGTAAAAGATGATATTTATACTTCGATTCATATTGAGGAATTTGAAGTAACTGCCCGCGATACCAAACTGGGCCCAGAGGAGATAACTAGAGACATCCCAAATGCGGGTGAAGAGGCTTTACGAAATCTTGATCACCTCGGTGTAGTTCGAATCGGTGCGGAAGTTAAGCCTGGCGACATACTTGTTGGAAAAATTACACCTAAAAGTGAGACAGATTTGGCCCCTGAAGAAAAGTTGCTTCGAGCAATATTTGGGGAAAAAGCTGCAGATGTAAAAGACAGTTCTTTGAAAGTACCATCCGGTACGCAGGGTATAGTCATGGACATCAAAATATCTAGTCGAACAGATGCGGAGCGAGAAAAGCTTTCTCCTTCCGACTTTAGGCGCCAAATGAAACAGATAAAAGAAGATTTTCGTACACAAACCGAAGACCTTCGGGCTCAATTAACAGAGTCTTTATCTAATATTTTACTCGGTGAAAAGATTCCCCTAAATGTTACCAATTCTGAAACCGGTGATATAATCATTCCCTCCAACCGTAAGATTACTAAAACCTTATTGAGGAGATTGGCTTCGGTTCATCGTTTTATCGAAATACCACCTTCTCCTGTTAGAATTAAAGTTTTTGAAATTATCGAGAGTTATGAATCTAAGTTCTCTGACCTCGAGGATGATTGCAACCGAAAGGTTGAAGCGATTGAGCAAGGAGATCCTATCGATCAGGGAGCTATTAAGAATGTCCGTGTATTTGTTGCTAAAAAACAAAAAATGCGTGTTGGTGATAAAATGGCCGGAAGGCATGGAAATAAAGGTGTTGTCGCTAAAATTGTTGCGGAAGAAGATATGCCTTTTCTACCGGATGGCACACCGATTCAAATATGCTTGAACCCCCTTGGTGTTCCTAGCCGGATGAATGTAGGGCAGGTTTTAGAAACACACCTAGGCTGGGCTTGCCACAAATTGGGCCTTAAAGTTGCGACTCCTATATTCGACGGTATTCCCGAATCCCGCATCCAAGAGTATCTTAAGGAAGCTGAACTTCCAGAGACTGGAAAATCTGTTTTGTATGATGGCTGTACAGGAGAGGCATTCTATCAGAAGATTGTCGTAGGCTACATGTATATGCTCAAGCTAAATCACTTGGTATCGAGTAAAATTCACGCCAGAGCGGTGGGTCCTTACAGTTTAATCACTCAGCAACCTCTTGGAGGAAAAGCTCAGTATGGAGGACAGCGTTTCGGAGAAATGGAAGTTTGGGCACTTGAAGCTTATGGTGCGGCCTACACATTACAGGAAATTTTAACCGTAAAATCTGATGATGTCTCGGGTAGAACGAAGATTTATGAATCTCTTGTAAAAGGTGACAACTCACTCCAAGCAGGTACCCCGCAGTCATTCAATGTTTTGATGAAAGAAATGCAAAGCCTTTGCCTCGATATTCGAGTTAGAGGTGAAGATGCACTTTAATCACCCCCCCCAAATTTTAAAAATTCAAAATCGAGAAAATAACACATGAGTATTGAAGCAGTAAGCGAAGCACTAGGTGTAGAGGTTGGACCTATGGACAAAGTATCAATAACGGTTGCGTCTCCAGATGTCATTCGTTCTTGGTCTAAAGGAGAAGTAAAAAATCCTGAAACTATCAACTACAGAACTTTCAAACCTGAGCCAGGTGGTTTGTTTTGCCAGAAGATTTTTGGTCCTGTACGCGACTATGAGTGTGCTTGTGGTAAATATAAGCGTATCAAATACAAGGGTGTAGTCTGCGACCGTTGCGGAGTTGAAGTCACTGTTTCTCGGGTTCGAAGAGATCGCATGGGTCACATAGAATTAGCTGTGCCTGTGTCTCATATTTGGTTTTTGAAAAGTATGCCATCTCGCTTAGGTCTTTTGTTAAATATGACCGCTAAGAGTTTGGAGCGCGTGCTGTACTACGAGCAGTACATGGTTACAGATCCAGGAAATACACCTCTTGAAGAAAAACAATTGCTTTCAGACAAAGAGTTTAGAGAGGCTCAAGATGAATTTGGTGATGAGTTTGAAGCGAAAATGGGCGCAGAGGCCGTTCGTGATGTACTAGGAAGAATAGACTTAGAAGATGAACTTGAAGAGCTTTACGACCAGATGCATGAAACGAAGTCGAAGCAAATTAAGAAGAAACTGGCGAGTCGTTTAAAAGTTACCCAAGGGTTTATTAAATCAGGAGCCTCACCCGAATGGATGATATTGGATTCGATTCCTGTTATTCCGCCGGACTTACGACCTCTTGTTCCCTTGGAAGGTGGCAGGTTTGCAACGAGTGATTTAAATGACCTATACAGGAGAGTTATAAATCGCAATAACCGTTTGAAAAATTTGCTGCAACTAAAGACTCCTGATGTTATCATACATAATGAAAAGCGCATGCTTCAAGAAGCGGTTGATGCACTTTTTGATAACGGTCGCCATGGTCGTGCCATTACTGGTTCTGGTAATCGAGCACTCAAATCCCTCAGCGACATGCTTAAGGGTAAACAAGGGAGATTCCGTCAGAATCTTCTTGGTAAGCGTGTAGATTATTCCGGTAGATCCGTAATTGTAATCGGGCCGGAACTAAAGCTACACCAATGTGGTATTCCAAAAAAGATGGCACTTATTTTGTTCGAGCCTTTTATCATAAGAAGGCTAAAAGAGCTTGGGTTTGTCCATACAGTACGTGGTGCCCGCAAAATGATAGAAAGCCGATCTCCTGAGGTTTGGGATATTTTAGAGGAGGTAACGAAAGGTCACCCGGTACTACTTAACCGAGCACCAACCTTACACCGGTTATCTATCCAGGCATTTGAACCTGTACTCATTGAAGGTAATGCAATTCGAGTACACCCTTTAGTTTGTACAGCTTACAATGCAGATTTTGACGGCGATCAAATGGCTGTCCACGTGCCGCTTTCGGTGGAGGCGGTCATGGAGGCAAAGCTGTTGATGATGGCAACACACAACATCTTCTCACCTTCTAGCGGTAAGCCTATCCTTACACCATCTCAAGATATTGTTCTTGGTTCATATTATCTAACCATGAACCCCAAAGGTGATATGCCAGCGGAAGATAAAAGGCTTCCGCTTATAGCATCTTTGGAGGAAGCATTAAGTGCTTTGCAAGAGGGAGTCCTCAAGCTTCATGATTGGATTGATTTAGCTAACCCAGATAAGGGAAATACCACCCAATTCGGTTTATCTAAAAGGTCTGTAATCCGTACGACTGTGGGTCGCGTGTTGTTTAACACAATTTGGCCTTCTGAATTAGGATTTTTTAATGCGCCAGCCCTCAAAGGAGATCTTGGTAATCTTATTCTTGAAACCTACAAACTGCTTGGTAAACCAGATACGATAGAATCACTAGATCGCCTCAAAGAAATGGGCTTTGATATTGCTACAAAAGCAGGCATTTCCATCGGTATATTTGATATGATTATACCGCCTGCAAAGCAGGAGCGAATAGAGGTTGCTCGGAAGGAAATTGATAAAATCGAAGATCAATTTAGGAAAGGTATTATCACCCGGGGTGAGCGGCACAATAAGATTATTGATGTCTGGACCTCTGCTACAGACGATATTGCTAAAGAGGTATTTAATTGCCTTGATGAGAATTTAGGCAAAGAGACCATTAACCCAGTGTATTTGATGATGGACTCGGGTGCTCGTGGTAATCGTCAACAGGTAAGGCAACTCTGCGGTATGCGTGGCCTCATGGCTAAACCATCAGGTGAAATCATTGAACAACCTATTTTGGCTTCATTCCGTGAAGGACTGTCTGTGTTAGAGTACTTTATGTCAACTCATGGTGCAAGAAAAGGTCTTGCGGATACTGCCCTTAAGACAGCAGATGCTGGTTACTTAACCCGTAAACTATGCGACGTAGCCATGGACTGTATCATCACATGCAATGACGACGGAAGAAGAGATGGTGTGGTCAAGAAAGCAATCATGGAAGGTGATAATGAAGTTGTCCCTCTACGCGACCGATTAATTGGTAGGTATTCCTCAGAGGATATCTATGATCCCTCCAACCCTACAGAACTACTTATATCAGGAGGCTCATTGATAACGGAAGATATCGCGGATCAAGTTGATGCCATGGGTATTACCCGCATCCGAGTAATGTCGCCACTTTCTAGCAGAATAAAAAATGGTCTGACAGCATTTGAATATGGAATAGATCCTTCTACTAATAACCTTGTGAAGGAAGGTTCATCTGTTGGAATTATTGCCGCACAGTCGATTGGAGAACCTGGTACTCAGTTAACGATGCGTACTTTTCACATTGGGGGTATAGCAAGTGCGGGCCGGGAAGATCCTGTTATAAATGTTAGAAAAGCTGGTACATTGAGTTTTAAGGGCCTTCGGCTTGTTACCCTTGCTAATGATCAACAGGTAACTCTTAATAAAACTGGTTCCATTCAAGTTTTGGATCAAGACGATCGTATTGTAGACGATTATCCAATTCCAGCGGGAGCCCTACTTCACTTTAAAGATGGTGAAAAAGTGGAAGAAGATGCGCTACTTGCCCAGTGGGACCCATACAACATACCTATTCTTTCTGAAAAGAAAGGTGTAATTTCATTTGAAGATATGTTGCCTGGAGTAACAACAAAAGTTGACCGTGATGCGACTGGCGGACGATCCATGGTTGTTATAGAGCATAAAGAAGATCTTAATCCCCAGATAATTGTAAAAGACACATCGGGTAATCCAATAGCTACTTATTCTGTTCCTACTGGAGCTCAGGTTGCTGTGGATGAAGGAACTAAAATTGATGCGGGTTCTATAATTGCCAAAACTCCCCGACAAGCATCGAAAACTCAGGATATTACCGGGGGCTTACCGCGTGTAGCCGAGCTTTTTGAAGCCAGAAGGCCTAAAGAAGGAAATGTAGGACAAATGGCTAAAATCGATGGTATTGTATCTGAGGCAGGTACATTGCGTTCCAAGAAAAGACTCTTGGTTACGAATGATGAATCTGGGCAAGTTGAAGAGCACCTTATTCCTCATGGTAAGCATGTTTTGGTGCAACCCGGCGATTATGTGCAAAAAGGCCAGCTTATTACCGAAGGTGCAAAAGATCCCCATGAAATTCTTGAAATTTTAGGGCCATCAGCCGTGCAAGAATACTTAATTGAAGAAATTCAGAAGGTTTATCGCCTACAAGGTGTAACTATCAATGATAAGCACTTAGAGGTTATTATTTCTAGAATGTTATTCAAGATCAGGATAACCGATACAGGAGATACTGATTTCTTTTGGGGTGACCAAGTGGACCGTTTCGCTTTTATGGACGCCAATGAAGAAATATCTGAGAAAGGTGGAAAGCCGGCTGAAGGTGAACCAATTCTACTTGGAATTACCAAAGCATCCCTTGAAACAGATAGTTTCATTTCTGCTGCTTCTTTCCAAGAGACAACCAGAGTTCTTACTAATGCTGCCACACTTGGAAAAGTTGATGAACTTAAGGGATTTAAGGAGAATGTTATTATGGGTCACCTAATACCTGCTGGTACTGGCTTACCAAAGTGGAGAAGACTTAAAATCGACACATTGGGCTCTAATCCAATTGAAGCCGCAGCTTCCCAATAGTTTAAAATATTCGAATTTAATACTTGAGCTCTTCATATTTTATGTTACTACTAATCGCTTTACCCAAATTTTCTACTCCATGCCAACTATCAATCAATTAGTACGCAAAGGTAGGCGCTTGCAAAAGGCTAAGACCAAATCACCTGCCCTTAAAGCTTGCCCATTCCGTCGCGGCGTTTGTGTCCAAGTGACAACACGTACCCCGAAAAAGCCTAACTCCGCGATTCGCAAAGTTGCAAAGGTTAGACTTACAACAGGACATGAGGTAATCGCTTACATTCCTGATGAAGGACATAACCTTCAGGAACATAGCATTGTGCTACTGCGTGGTGGTCGCGTCAAAGATTTAAATGGTGTTCGGTATCACATTGTCCGAGGTACTCTTGATTGCCAAGGTGTTGAGAAAAGGCGTCGGAGTCGTTCTAAATATGGTGTTAAAAAACCTAAAAGCTGATTGATATGTCACGCAGAAGACAAGCAACTAAAAGGCCACTAGCCCCCGATCCTTTACACGGAAGCCCACTAGTAGGGTGTTTAATCAACGCAGTTATGTTTAGTGGGAAAAAATCCGTAGCTCAACGAATTGTTTACGGTGCGATTGAAAAAATGGCTGAAAAACTTGAAAAAGGTAATCCAGTCGATTTGGTACTTGGTGCCCTCGAGAATATTCGCCCAAAAATAGAAGTCAAGAGCCGTCGCGTAGGTGGTGCAACTTATCAGGTTCCCATCGAAGTTCCCTTTGAAAGACAGCAGAGCCTTGCATTTCGCTGGGTTGTCAAAGCTGCATCTTCCCGTAAAGGTAATTCAATGGCAGAATCTTTAGCCAATGAATTAATCGATGCCTATAACAACACTGGATCGGTTGTTAAGAAACGTGAGGAAACTCATAAGATGGCTCAGGCAAATCGTGCGTTTGCTCATCTTCGCTGGTAAATTCATCCCATGTCAGAAAACAATTCATTTTCACCCGCGAATGCTTCGGATCGTCCTGCGGTCCTTGAGCATACTAGAAACATCGGTATAGCAGCCCACATTGATGCTGGTAAAACAACTTGCACCGAAAGAGTACTTTTTTATTCAGGCGTTGTGCACAAAATCGGTGAGGTTCATGAAGGGAATGCCACTACTGACTGGATGGAACAAGAACGTGAACGTGGTATTACGATCACTTCCGCTGCGATTTCCTGTGGTTGGACTACATCAGAGGGACCTAATGCTGGTATCCCCCATAGGATCAATATCATTGATACGCCTGGTCACGTTGACTTTACTGCTGAAGTTGAGAGATCTCTGAGAGTGCTAGATGGTGCTGTTGCGGTTTTTACTTCTGTAGAAGGCGTCCAGCCACAATCTGAAACGGTTTGGCGCCAAATGGATAAATATAATGTCCCTCGCCTTGGTTTCATCAACAAAATGGACCGAATGGGCTCCGACTTTCTTGCGGCGATTGAAACCATGCGTGACAAGTTGGGTGCAAACGCTCACCCTCTTTTTCTAGCGATAGGTGCTGAAGAACAATTCAAGGGGTTAGTTGACCTTGTGAAAATGGTTGCGTATTTTTATGACGAATCCGATCCTTCTGGCGTACGTTTTACGACCGAAGAAATACCCGGCGATCTAAAAGAGCAAGCATCGCAATATCGCGAATCGTTGATTGAAGCAATTTCTGACTTCGATGATGATATTGCAAATAAATATTTAGAAGGTGAAGACCTTACCGAGGATGAGATCAAGCAAGGCATTAGGAATGCGACTCTCTCTTTAAACTTCGTAGGAGTTATTCCAGGTAGTGCCTTTAAAAACAAAGGCGTACAGATGTTGATGGACGCCGTGGTTGACTACTTGCCATGCCCATTGGATCTTCCCCCAATGAAAGGTGAGGATTCCGATGGAAATGTTGTTGAGGTTTCTCCAAATGATTCAGCTCAAGTTGCAGGTTTAGCCTTCAAATTAATGACTGATCCATATGTTGGTAAATTGGTCTTTTATCGTGTTTACCAAGGTACACTTATGAAAGGCACCCCTCTTTATAACCCGAGAACTCGTAAAAGTGAGCGTGTATCACGACTCATGATCATGAAGGCTGATACTCGGGAAGATATCGAGGTAGCTCACTCCGGCGATATTTGTGCACTTATCGGGGTTAAGGATGTTGCAACTGGCGACACTCTTGCAGTCAAAGATTTAGATATCCGCCTTGAACCCCCCAGTTTTCCTGAGCCAGTTATTTCAATGTCAATTGAGCCAGCTACGAAGGCTGACCAAGAAAAAATGGGCATAGGCTTGCAACGACTTGCTGAGGAAGATCCAACCTTTGGTCTGTCTACCAATGAGGAGACTGGTCAGACCATTATTGCCGGAATGGGCGAGCTTCACTTGGAAATTATCCGTGATCGGTTATTTCGTGAATTTAAGGTAGAGGCAAATGCGGGAAAGCCGCAAATCGCTTATCGTGAAACGATGCTTTCTTCTTCAGATGGCAATGGTAAATTTATTAGACAATCTGGCGGTCGTGGACAGTACGGTCACGCCGTTATTAAACTCGAGCCTCTAGAAAAAGGAAAAGGTATAGAGCTTGATAATAAAATTGTTGGTGGTGCAATCCCTAAAGAATATATCAAGCCAACCTTCGATGGTATAAAAGAAGCAGCACTTAGCGGTGTTGTAGCTGGGTACCCAGTTATAGATTTTAAGGTAACCTTAGTCGATGGATCTTTTCATGATGTTGATTCATCTGAAATGGCCTTTAAGATGGCTGGAATATTTGCCTTTAAGGACGCCATGCAAAAAGCTACACCAATTCTTCTCGAGCCGATCATGAAAGTTGAGGTATCTACACCTGACGAATATCAGGGAGAGTTAATGGGTGACCTTAACCGCCGTCGCGGTCAAATACAGGGAATGGAAACTCGGGGTAAGGTTTGTATACTTGATGCATTTGTTCCCCTAGAAAACATGTTCGGATACTCGACTGATATGCGTTCACTTTCATCTGGAAGAGCAGATTATTCCATGACGCCTTCTCATTTTGAGCAAGTTCCTCAGAACCTTGTCAAAACCATTGTTGAAACTTCATCTCGCGAGCCCGCTAGAACTTAATTTACATGAACGGACAAAGAATAAGAATAAAATTACGTGGTTTTGATTACAGAGTAATCGATCAATCTGCTTCAGATATCGTTGATACTGCAAAACGAACTGGTGCAAGAGTTGCCGGTCCTATACCAATGCCCACTCGTATTGAAAGATATACAGTTAACCGTTCGCCCCATGTTGACAAAAAATCAATGGATCAGTTTGAACTCCGAACCCACAAGCGCCTCATCGATATAATTGAGCCAACGGTACAAACAGTCGATGAGCTTAAGAAACTTAATCTTCCCGCAGGAGTAGAAATTAACATTAACGTTTAGAAATTATTTATTATTAACCTTTAAAGCAGGTTCAAACGGTGCAAGCCACCTGCCGCTTAAAGCATGAATCTAGAATTATTAGGAAAAAAACTTGGCATGAGCCAAGTGTATGATGACGACAACAACCTTGTCCCTGTCACCATTATTGAAGCCGGGCCTTGTCCGATCCTTCAAGTCAAGTCTCAAGACAGTGATGGCTACAGTGCAGTTCAAATAGGTTTTAATCCTGCAGGCAAATCGCCAAATAAGGCGAATCGCTGTTCTAAAGGTCATGCCAAGAAATCTAAGTCTGATGCCCAACAAATTTGTAAGGAATTTAGGTTGTCGGATGAACATGAGTATGAGCTCGGTAAAACATTAACAGTTGATGATTTTAAAGATATCAGCATGGTTGATGTGGTTTCGATAACCAAAGGTAAAGGCTTTCAGGGTGTGGTAAAGCGATGGAACTTCGCCGGGGGCCCTGCCTCTCATGGTTCTATGTTTCATCGAAGGGGAGGTTCTTACGGATTGTGTCAATGGCCTGGTCGTGTTTTTAAAAACAAAAAGATGCCGGGCCATACAGGTAATGTCAGCCGAACAACCCAAAACCTTAGGGTTGTTAAGATTCTTCCAGAAAAAAATCTTGTGATGGTTAAAGGTAGTGTTCCTGGTCATAAAGGATCGGTCCTCTCCATTCGTGTAGCTAAGAAAACCAAACCTTCTAAATAAACGGTACAGATGAAATTCGAATTATTTAAGTCAGATGGTTCTTCTGCAGGCCAAAAGGAGATTACCAATTTCCCATCCTTTGAGGGTGACAAAGGTATAGATGCCCTCAGGCAGTCCATTATCGCAGTACACGCAAACAAGAGACAAGGAAATGCATCTACGAAATTGCGTTCTGAAGTCGCTGGTTCCGGCAAGAAATTATATAGACAAAAAGGTCTTGGAGTTGGTCGTGCAGGTGACAAGAAAGCAATTCAACGTAGAGGTGGTGGTGTTATTTTCGGTCCTCGTCCACGGTCGTATAATCAAAAGCTAAACAAAAAAATAAAACGTTTAGCCCTTGGTCGTGCTCTTTTCGATCAGGCTAATTCCAAAAGCATTATCTTGATCAATGACTGGACGGTCGAAAAGCCCAAAACTCAACTCTTTGATGCCTTGCTACGAAAAATTTCACCTAACTCTAAAAAAATACTTGTTGTAGGTGAAACCTTTTCAAATGATGTTTCGTTGGCTGCTAGAAATTTGCCGTATGCTAAGGTATTTACCTCATCTAACCTTGCCGCAATCGATATTTTTCAAGCTGATAAGATTATCTTTAGTGAAAGTGGTTTGGACTCAATAATTTCAAAATACAACAAGGATAAAGCATCATGAAGGAGTCAGTAACTATTTTAGAGGAGGCACTACTAACTGAAAAAGCATCCATGCTTTCAGCCAATCTCAACCAATATGTATTTTCTGTTTCAAAGTTTTCATCAAAGCAGAACATAAAAGACGCCATACAGAATACCTTCAATGTTACTGTGCTCAAGGTTAACACCTTAAATGTTAAACCTAAGACAAAGCGCGACCGCATGAGAAAAAATCGTTTAGGTAAAACGACTGCTATAAAAAAAGCCATTATCACTTTAAAATCTGGTGATAGTATCGAACTAGCCTAATTCATATTTAAAGGAATTTAGAAAGATGCCAATTTTACAACAAAAACCTGTTACACCTTCAGGTCGTTTTTATTTCAAAAACAAACTTGAGCTTTCAGACAAGAGACCTGAAAAATCTTTAACAAAGGGCCACCATCGAAAAAAAGGTAGAAATACTTATGGTCGTATTACATCAAGGAGACGTGGCGGTGGACATAAAAGGTTATATCGTCAAATCGACTTTAGGCGTGAACGTTTAGAAGAGGAAGCGACTGTTGTCTGTTTTGAATACGATCCTAACAGGACAGCTAATCTTGCCCTTATCCAGTACCAAGATGGCGAGAAAGCTTATATTTTAGCACCTAGCTCACTTGTAGAAGGCGATAAGATAGTAAGCTCGGCTAACAAAGTTGACTTCAAGCCTGGAAATGCAATGCCTTTAAACCAAATTCCATTTGGAACTAAAGTTCATTGCGTTGAAATGCTACCTGGAGCTGGTGCAAAGATAGCACGATCAGCTGGATCGGAAGTCAGATTGATTTCAATTGATAACGGTTATGCTTCCTTAAAAATGCCTTCTGGTGAAATTCGCTTAATTAAAGAGAATTGCCGGGCAACTATTGGTTCAGTTGGTAACAGTAGTCACCAAAAATCCACTATTGGCAAAGCAGGCCGGAATCGCTGGAAGGGACGCAGACCTAGAGTTAGAGGTGTGGCTATGAACCCTGTAGATCACCCAATGGGTGGTGGCGAAGGACGCACTTCTGGGGGCGGTCACCCATCATCTCCATGGGGACAACTCTCTAAAGGTTTCCCTACTCGAAAGAAATCTAAACCCTCCAATTCAAAAATTCTCGTCAGGCGTAACGGCAGACGCATGAAGTAACTTAGGTATTATGACACGTTCAATTAAAAAAGGATTCTTTGTAGACCCAGGTTTAATGAAGAAAGTATCAATTGCTCAGAATACTGGAGACAGAAAACCAATCAAGACATGGTCTAGGCGCTCTACAATTACTCCTGATTTTGTGGGTTTAAATTTTACTGTACACAATGGAAAAAGTTTCCTTCCAGTATATGTCACTGAAAACATGGTCGGGCACAAATTAGGTGAGTTTTCTGCTACCCGATCCTTCAAGTCCCACAATCCGCATACTCAAAAATAGTTTTCTTATGGAAATAAAATCACATTCCAAGTACATGAGAATTTCACCAAAGAAAGCTCGAGAAGTTGCTCGTGTACTTCCTGGTAGAAAAGCTTCCGATGCTGTATCTCTTTTAAAATATATTCCTAGAAAAGCTGCCCGTATGTTTGATAAGACATTAAAGTCTGCAATGGCTAATGCGGAAAATAATCTTAACTTGAGTGCTGACGACCTCTTCATAAGCGAAGCCATAGTCGATGAAGGTCCAGCTTTGAAAAGATTTCGCCCTTGTGCCCGTGGTTCAGCCCACCCTTACAAGAAAAGAATGAGTCACTTGCGTATAACCCTTACAGATAAGGCATAATTATGGGACAGAAAGTAAATCCAATTGGTTTTAGGTTAGGAGTTCGCCGCAACTGGAGCGCTCGTTGGTACGCCAATAAACAAAATTATTCTAAGTTCCTTGAAGAGGACAATAAGATTAGAGGCTTTTTAGAAAAGAAGCTTCGTTTTGCTTCTGTACCGCGTATTGTTATCGAGCGTGCTTCAACTCGTACTCGGGTCACAATTTGGACTGCACGGCCCGGTATTGTAATTGGCCGCAAAGGCCAAGAGCTTGATTCTTTACGAGATTCCCTTAACCGTACGGTTGGCAAGGATATCAGACTGGAAATTCAGGAAATTAAGAAACCTGATTTAGTTGCATCTCTTGTAGCTGAAAATGTTGCTCTCCAGCTCGAGAGAAGAATTGCTTTTCGCAGAGCCATGAAAAAAGCAGTTCAGACGACAATGTCCATGGGTGCTGAAGGCATTAGAATCCAGTGTGCAGGTCGTCTTGCGGGTGCTGATATTGCCAGAACTGAACAGCTCAGGGAAGGTAGAGTTCCACTTCACACCCTACGTGAAAATATTGATTACGGTTTAGTAGAAGCCAATACTGTGTACGGAATAATTGGTATCAAGTGCTGGATCTGCCTTAAGGATGAAGACAAGTTATTTTAATTTAAATTACCAATTTTAAGATATGCCAAAGTTACTTCCATCACGCACTAAATTTCGCAAAGTACACAAAGGACGTGTACGCGGAGTTGCCTCCAAAGGCAATACTGTCTCTTTCGGTGAATTTGGAATCCAGTCTCTTAGCAGAGGCAGAATGACTTCCAATCAAATCGAAGCTGCTCGTGTTGCAATCAACCGACATTTAAAAAGAAAAGGGAAAGTGTGGATTCGTGTTTTTCCTCACAAGCCAGTTACTAAAAAACCTGCAGAAACTAGGCAGGGAAAAGGAAAAGGTCCAGTTGACCATTGGGTTGCTGTGATCAAACCAGGCCATGTTCTTTTTGAAATTGCTGGATGCTCTTTAACACTGGCAAGAGAAGCCCTTGGTTTAGCGGACGCTAAACTACCATTCCGATGCCGATTAGTTACTCGGCACCAAAGTTATTAAGACTATGAAAATTTCTGAGATTAAAGATATGTCTGAACCTGAACTGAACAAAAAATTCAGAGATCTAGGGGATGAGTTACTTCAATTGCGAGTTCGTAAACAAACCGGTCAGGTTGAAAAACCTCACCTACTTAAGACTCTTCGTCGTGATCGTGCCAGAGTCCTAACTGTTCTGCGCCAACAAAAACATTCTACAAACTAAGAGCATGACAGAAGAAAATTCTAGAAATAATCGTAAAGAGCTTGTCGGTTTTGTCCGTTCAAGGACAGGTGATAAATCAGTTAAAGTTGTTTACGAATACAAGATACCCCACCCTCTTTACAAAAAAGAGATTAGAAGAAAAACAACGGTACATGTTCACGATAGTAAGAACGACTCAAGTGTTGGTGATAAGGTTAGAATTATGGCAACACGTCCAATCAGTAAACTTAAGAGATGGAGAGTAGTTGAGGTCCTCGAAAAGGCTCCGACTCTATAATATATCATGATTCAATTACTCAGTAGACTCGAAGTTGCAGATAATACCGGTGCCAAAAAGGTTCGTATGATTCGCAGGCTTGGGCAAAATAAGAAAACAGCATCAATTGGTGATGTTATTGTTTGTCATGTAAAGGAGTGTTCCACAGAAGCTTCTGTTAAAAAGGGTACAGTTGTTAGAGCAGTGGTTGTTCGTACTCGTTCTCCAATGCGCCGTAGAGATGGAAGTTATGTGCGCTTTGATGAAAACGCTGTTGTTATTGTGAATAACGATGGCACCCCAAAAGGTACAAGAATTTTTGGTCCAGTTGCCCGCGAACTCCGTCAAAAGTATATGAAAATTATATCTTTAGCTCCCGAAGTTTTATAATATGTCTAAGTCATTAAGAAAAGGTGTTGAGGTCGAAGTAATCTCAGGCGATCATAAAGGTAAAAAAGGAAAAATATTACAAGTATTACGATCCAAAAACCGTATTATTGTCGAAGGAGTAAACCTGACTAAGAAACACGAGAAGAAATCTCAGGACAATCCTCAAGGTTCCATCGTTGAGCGTGAGTCTTCAATTCACTACTCAAATGTCAAAGCATCCAAGTAGTTGAAACAAGTTTAAAGTTATTTAAAATGAATGTCCCCGAACTAAAAAAGTCTTACTTAGATAATGCAGTACCTGCACTTATGGAGAAGCTTGGATACAAAAACTTACATCAAGTCCCCAAAATCTCAAAGGTCGTACTTAACAGTTCCTTTGGTGCAGAGATGGACAAAAACGGTGTTGCAGAATTACGAAAGGACATAGCTTCTATTGCAGGACAATTGCCAATCGTCGTAAAAGCAAGAGTGAGTGTTTCAAACTTTAAGCTTCGTGAAGGAATGCCAGTTGGAGTAAAAGTAACTCTTAGAGGAAATGGGATGTGGGATTTTCTTCTCCGTCTTATAGCTATTGCCTTACCAAATATTCGCGACTTTAGAGGTGTTCCTAGTAAACTAGATGGAAACGGAAATTACACATTAGGCATTATTGACCATAGTATTTTTCCAGAAATTAATGTTGAAAGACAAAGAGTTAATACAGGTATGGACATTTGTATCGTTACCACGGCCAACACTGACGGAGAAGGTACTGAATTACTTAAACTCCTAGGTATGCCTTTCCGCAAACACTCATCTGACTCTAATTCAGAACAAGCTGCTGCTTAACCCAGACCCCTTTATAAAATGGCTAAAAAATCTGTTATTTATCGAAACAAGAAAAGAGAACGCATGGTAGCACGCTATGCTGCTAAGCGCTCAGAACTTAAAAAGATACTTGAGAACCCAAACACGAACGAAGAAGAGTTTTACATTGCACAAGGTAAGTTAACGAAATTGCCTCGTAACTCCTCTCCAGTTAGACTCGTAAATCGTTGCACTCTGACAGGTCGTCCGCGTGCTGTTATTCGAAAATTTGGTTTATCAAGAATTACTTTTCGTGAACTTGCTTTGCAAGGGAAAGTACCTGGTATCATCAAGGCCTCTTGGTAACCCTTAACTCCAATTTGTTATGTCAATACATGATTCTATAGGTGATTTTATAACCGTAATTCGTAATGCAGGTACTGCGGGCAAAGCTTCTTGTTCTTATCCCCACTCTAACCTGCGTCAAGGGATTGCAAAAATCCTCAAAGATCGTGGCTTCGTTGAAGAGCTAACCGAAGGTGTTAACGATAAAGGGATCAAGAAAATCGATATCCAACTCAAATATGTTAATGGAGAACACGCAATCCGTGGAATCAGCCGTTTGAGCACTCCAGGCCGTCGTTCATACTGCGGCTATCGTGAGATACCTCAAACACTCGGTGGTCTAGGAATCTCTATTTTAAGCACACCTAAAGGTATAATGGACGATAAGTCTGCTAGAAGTAATAAGCTAGGCGGTGAGCTTCTTTGTAGTGTTTGGTAAATCCATAATTTAATAAAATGAGTAGAATAGGTAAAGTACCCGTCGTTATCCCCTCTGGTGTAGAGGTTACGGTAAATAATAATATTGTAACTGTTAAAGGCCCAAAAGGATCTTTAGATAAACAATTTTCTTCCCTTGCAGGTATTGAGGTCGTTGAGAATCAAGTCATTGTCAAACCGTCGAATTCTTCGCGATCGGCCAATGCTTGTTATGGAACAACAAGGTCCATTATTGCCAATATGGTGCAAGGTGTAACTAAACCTTTTTCCAAAAACCTCCTTATCGAAGGTGTAGGTTTTCGGGCCACAGTTAAAGGAAATATTATTGATCTTGAGCTTGGGTATTCACATCCCGTTGAGCATCCTATTCCCGAAGGTGTTTCTGTTGTGGTTTCTGATAACGTTAAAATTGCCGTTGAAGGTCCCGACAAGCAAAAAGTTGGTCAACTTGCTGCAGAAATTAAAAAATATTACCCTGTCGAACCGTATAAAGGCAAAGGGGTTAGAATCCTTGGAGAGTTTGTTCGCCGAAAAGAAGGGAAAAAATCAGCTTAATCATTATGAACCTTTTTAAGAAAAAACAACTCGCTCAAAAGCGTAAATGGAGAATCCGAAAGAAAATTAATGGCACTCCATCTCGTCCACGCATCACAGTTTGTTTCACTAACAAGAATATACACGCCCAATGTATTGACGACATCGCTGGTCATACACATTTTGCAGTTTCCACAAATAATAAGGAACACTCAAAATTCCTTCCTAATATTGATGGATCAACGAAATTAGGGTCTGTATTTGCCACCAAGTTAAAAGAAGGCGGTATTGAAAGCATCGTGTTTGACCGTTCCGGTAGAAAATATCACGGGTGTGTTAAAGCCTTTGCTGATTCCTTACGACAAGAAGGTATAAAATTTTAATTATGAGTTTTTCAAAGAGAAATAAATCTAAATCGCAAACGCCATCGAATGATGACGAACCAGAACTTTTCGAAAAGGTTGTTCATATCAATCGCTGTGCAAAGGTTGTGAAGGGTGGTAGAAGATTCAGTTTCGCCGCTCTTGTAGTAGTTGGTGATCAAAAAGGCAATGTAGGTTACGGCTATGGCAAAGCACAGATGGTCCCTGACGCGATACGTAAAGGGACTGATCAGGCTAAAAAAGCAATGCGTTCAGTATCTATATCCGGCGACACAATCCCTCACCCTATTCTTGGAAACTATGATGGTGGGCAAGTGATGTTGCGCCCTGCTCGTCCTGGTACAGGTATCATTGCAGGTGGTGGTGTACGTGCCGTATTGGAAGCAGCAGGTATTAAAAATATCCTGTCTAAATCTTTAGGATCAAATAACCATTTATCTGTTGTTTCTGCTACAATGAATGGATTGGCACAACTCCGTACGGCCACAGAAATTTCTGAAATAAGAGGAGAAGAAGTCAAAGGGCCTTCTTTTACTAGATTGCAGTCTGCACCAGCCCCTGTAAGTGCTGAATAACAATTTTATACATCATTTTTAACATGAGAGAAGATAAACTGCCATCTGGTGCAAACCGAGAAAAAAAGCGCGTCGGAAGAGGTGAAGGTAACGGGCATGGTAAAACATGTTGTAGAGGACATAAAGGAGCAGGTGCAAGGTCTGGCTATTCACTTCGTCCAGGATTCGAAGGGGGTCAGATGCCTTTGTTTCGAAAGTTACCTCAACGCGGTTTTAACCGTACTCGTTTCCAAACGCCTTGTGCTGTTATTAATTTATATGACCTAGATAAAATTTCTGGTGATGTTGTTGATTTATCTACTCTAAAGGAGGCTGGCCTCATTCGCTCGAACTCTACCTTGGCCAAACTACTTGGCAATGGTTCAGTCGACAAAGCCTACAAAGTTAAGCTTTCAGCATGCTCAAAATCAGCTCGTGAAAAAATTGAAGCAGCTGGTGGTACTGTTGAGGAATAGCACTTAATAACATACAATGCTCTCGGCTTTCACAAATTCTCTTAAAATTCCTGAGTTAAGGCAAAAAATTTTCTTCACTCTTGCTTTGCTTTTCATAGCTCGAGTTGGGGCTAATATTCCATTGCCTGGTGTCGACCCTTCTCCGATTAAGGAATTCTTTGAACTAAGAGAACAAACCCGCAGCTCTTCTGAAGGGAATGATATACTTGGGTTTTACAACATGTTTACTGGGGGTGCATTGTTAAATGGTGCGTTATTTGCCTTGGGCATTATGCCCTACATCAGTGCTTCTATTATCATGCAATTAATGGGTGCGGTATGGCCTCAATTAGCTAGACTTCAACAGGAGGGTGAACCAGGGCGGCAGAAGATTGCACAGTATACTCGATACCTAACAATTATAATTTGTATTATCCAAGGGGGGCTGTTGGCTGTAGCTCTTCGTGATAGTCCAGGAAGTTTAATCCAAGGATTTAACCCTGCTGAACCTGGCTTAGACGGCCAACCACTTGGAAACATTGTTGTAGCATCATCACCAAGTATTTTCCTCCTTAATTCTATCGTTTTTTTAACAACTGGTTCATTAATTTTGATGTGGCTAGGTGAGCAAATTACGCAGAGAGGTATCGGTAATGGTATATCATTACTTATAACTGTCGGAATTCTTGCTGACCTACCCAAAGCATTAGCAGATGCGTATGTTTTAATATTTGAAGCTCCTGCGAGTGATAATTTAGTTATTGTAAAGGCAGTCATAATGATTGGTTTATTCCTGGTTGTGGTTGGGGGAATTATTGCAGTTACCCAAGCACAGAGAAAAATCCCAGTTCAATATGCAAAGAGAATGGTGGGCCGGAAAGTGTTTGGCGGACAAAGTTCCTTTCTTCCTCTTAAAGTCAATTATGCTGGTGTCATGCCTGTCATCTTTGCGAGTGCAATTCTCATGTTTCCAGCCCAACTGCTTCGTACATTGGGTGCAGCCATTGCCGATTCTCCTGCAGAAACGAATTGGGCTATTGATTTAGCTAATGTCTTCGCCAGCCGTGGTTGGTTTTATTATATCGTTTATGGTGGGTTGATTTTAGTGTTCAGTTATTTTTGGGTTTCAATCATGTTCAAGCCTGTTCAAATTGCTGATGATCTAAAGAAGAATGGTGGTTATGTGCCTGGAGTCAGGCCTGGAGATCCGACAGCTCGTTTCCTTGATTTTACCATGACAAGGCTCACTTTAGCTGGTGCCATATTCCTTACGGTCATTGCTGTTTTCCCTGATCTAATTTTCAATTTGGCCAATGTATCTTACAATGTTGCAACTTTTTTTGGCGGAACGGGAATGCTCATCATTGTTGGTGTGGTCTTGGACACCATGAGACAGGTTGAAACATTTTTGCTACAACGTCACTACGATGGTTTCTTGCGAAAAGGAAGAATCCGAGGACGATCATCCAATTCTAACCAAAGAATTGAATCATTAGAACTTAAAGCTTTTGAAGCGGAGTGGCGCCCATTGATATGGATATCTGTACTCTTATTCCTTCTTGGAATGGTAGGGTATTTTCTCAACAACACAAATTTTTTCTCATAACAACATTTTAAACTAACTAAGGATTAATTATGGCTAGATTACTAGGAGTAGACATACCAAACCGAAAAAAAATTGAATTTTCTTTACGCTACATTTATGGCGTTGGGCCAACCCGTGCAAAAGACATTCTTAATGCCACAAACATTGATCCGGACAGGCGCACAATGGACCTTAATGAGCAAGAGTTAAGCCTTATCAGTAATTACATTATTGACCAAAAAATTATGGTTGAAGGTGATTTAAGGCGGAACATAACAAATAATCTAAAAAGATTGCAGAGTATCCGTTGTTATCGGGGTTTACGCCACCAACGTGGTCTACCTGTTCGTGGGCAAAGAACTATTACCAATGCCAGAACCCGCAAAGGTGGAAGAAAGACAGTCGGTGTCATTCGAAAGGCTTAAATTTAAACATATCCTATGAGCGAAGAAGAAAATAATATTGATACGGAAGAAACTAAAACAGTTAAGTCTGCAGTTTCGGATTCCGGTAGTGAAACCAAAGCACCTAAAGAAAATCCATCGGGAGAAGGTACAGAAAGTGTTGCATCCAGCGATAAGTCGGATGAAAAAGTTTCAGAAAAAAAAGAAGAAACTGCAGCAGATTTACTTGGTGCTAACATTGAGCAAGTTAAGGTTCGTAAAGCAAAGGGAAGTAAAAATATTGCTTCAGGGATTTGTTTCATTGTTGCGACTTTCAATAATACCAAGGTTTCTTTCTCTGATATGAACGGAAATATCATATCATGGTCTAGTTCAGGAAAGTGTAATTTTCGTGGCTCCCGCAAATCCACTGCCTATGCTGCTCAAGTAGTCACCCAGGATGCCGGTCGAGTTGCTATGTCACATGGCATGAAAGAAGTTCTTGTAAAGGTCAAGGGTCCAGGTATGGGTCGAGACTCAGCAATTCGAGCACTGCAGAGCTTGGGCTTCATGGTATCTACTATTATTGATGTGACTCCTGTTCCTCACAACGGTTGTCGCCCACCCAAGAGAAGACGAGTTTAATTACTTACCCAATTTCACCTTACTTACTATGTCACGATATACAGGACCAACAACTAGGATAAACCGCCGTTTTGGAATGGCGATTTTCCCTGCGAATAAATCTTTCGAAAGAAGAACTTACCCACCTGGCCAGCATGGTCCCTCCTTTCGCCGCAAGGTAAGTGATTATGGTGAAGGCCTTATCGAAAAACAGAAACTTAGAATGATGTATGGTCTGACTGAGAAACAATTTCGTAACATGTTTGAGCGTGCCAAGCGCAAACAAGGTGTTACGGGTGAAGTTTTTCTAACAATGCTTGAAACTAGACTTGATAATGTGGTTTACAGGCTTGGACTTGCCAAGACAAGGCAAGCCGCACGACAGTTTGTGAATCATGGACATGTTATTGTAAACGGAACTAAAACAGATATCCCCAGTTTTCAAGTTTCTGAAGGTGATGAAATCGGCGTTCGTGAAAAAACATCGTCGAGGCAAGTTGCTACCCGTAATTTAGAAGGTTCTCAGTATCATCCAGCTCCGCCTTGGCTTGAAATCAATATTGATTCATTGCAAGGCACTGTATCTAGGTTTCCGCAAACTGATGAGCTAGAACAAAGTGTTAATGTTCAACTAGTCGTTGAATTTTATAGTCGATAGATTTTACAAACTATATCCTCCAAATTTTTTTATCATGGCCAAAAGACTCGGAAAATTCGAATTACCTAATCGTCTCATCAAAGAAGAAGAAACAGCGACTGAAAAGTATGCCAAGTTTATCGCAGACCCTTTTGAGTCTGGTTACGGGCACACCATCGGGAATGCTTTTCGTCGCGTTCTTTTAAGTTCAATAGAAGGTGCAGCAATATCCTCGCTTAAAATGGATGGGGTGCAGCATGAGTTTCAAAGTGTTGATGGTGTCGTTGAAGATATCACAGACATCGTATTAAATCTTAAGAAAGTTTTGATCATCAGTCACAAAGCAGACCCTGTCATTTTGACCATCGATGTAGAAAAAGATGGTGTTGTTACTGCCGCAGACATTTCTCCAGCAGAAGGAATCGAGATTGTAAACCCTGAGCAAGTTATTCTAACGACCGACCGCAAGCAACAAGTTGTTGCCGAAATGACCGTAACAGTTGGACGTGGTTTTTGTCTTGGTGAAGACAGTAAAAGTGATGATCAACCTATTGGAATGATCAATGTCGACGCCCTTTACAGCCCGGTTAAACTTGTTAAATACGAAGTTCAAAATACTCGTGTTGGGCAAATGACAGATTATGATAAACTCGTTTTGGAAGTTAACACTGATGGTCGCATCACTCCAGAAGATGCTTTAAAACAATCTGCGGCCATTCTTCGCCATCATTTAGATGTCTTTGACCAAATCAGTGAAGAACAAATTGAATTTGAAAGTCAATCGAAGGAAGTCAGTGAAGAACAGAACAGACTGCGCAACCTACTGAGTATGAGTGTTAACGAGATTGAGCTTTCTGTTCGTGCGGCAAATTGTTTAAATAATGCCAACATTACTACTGTTGGCGAATTGGCAACTAAATCTGAACCTGAAATGTTGAAGTATAGAAATTTCGGCAAGAAATCTCTTAATGAAATTAAGGCTAAACTCGAACAGCTTGGGCTTTCTCTTGGAATGAAATTTGAAAGCCGACTTCTTGAGGCAGCAGCAAATCAATAACTCTTTGAAATACTGAAATGAGACATCGCAAACACAATCATCAGCTTGGAGTAAAGACAGCACACAGAATTTCATTACTTGCGAATCTATCATCTTCCTTAATCGAGAACGGTAGAATTAAAACTACACTCGCAAAGGCCCGAGCTTTAAGACCTTCTATCGAAAAAGCCATTACATTGGCAAAGAAGGCGCATGCTACAGATGATGTAGCCAAGAAGGTTCATTATAGACGACTAGCAATAGCTAGGTTAAGAAATAAGGATGCAGTCAAAAAGCTTTTCGATGAGCTTGTAGAGCAATTTGTTAACAGAAATGGCGGGTATACCCGTATTTATAAACTAGCCTTACCAAGATTAGGCGATGCCGCAGAAATGGCACTAATTGAATTTGTAGAAGAAGCTCCAAAGAAAAAAGCAAAAAAGAAGAAGGCAGGGGCTAGGAAGGCAAAGCCTGCAACTGAAAAGCTTGAAGAAAGTGGTGAAACTACGGAAGAACAGCCACAACCAGAGGAAGCAGAGACCAAGAAAAGCGATGCTAAATCTGCAGAAAAATCTTCTAAAGTAGATACCAAAAAAGCCCCGAAGAAGACTTCTACGGAAAGTAAAGATTCGGACTCTACTGAGAAAAAAGAAGAAGAAAAGTAGTGTTAGCTTTCTAACTTTTCTTCTAGAAAGATTTTATTTCTTAAGGTTGCCATGATAGTGGCACACGCCATTGTTAGTCGTTTATATGTTTGAACTAACAAATTCTCATCATGCCTCAAACAATCCTAGTTCTTGATTTTGGGTCTCAGTATACCCAAGTAATTGCACGCCGTATAAGGGAAGCCAATGTGTATTCTCGAGTTATACCTTACAACACATCGTTAAATGAAATTAAGAAGTTTAAGCCGAATGGTATTGTTTTATCGGGTGGTCCGGCAAGTGTATTGAGCCAAGGTTCACCGAAGCCAAATATTGGTATTTTTAACTTAGGTGTTCCTGTCCTAGGTATATGCTACGGTTTACAACTTATGGCCAAAATGCTCGGCGGTAATGTTGAAAAAAGTACTCGTAGAGAATATGGTCGAGGAAATTTGGATATTGTCAGGAAAGGTATTTTATTCAAAAACCTCCCTAAAGAATTAACGGTATGGAATTCTCATGGGGATGGATTAACTAACTTGCCCCCTGGTTTTCGTGCAGTAGCTAAGACAGAAAATTCAAACTTTGCTGCGATTGAAGAACCTAAAAGAAAATTTTATGGCTTACAATTTCACCCAGAAGTTGAACATTCACAGAAAGGTTCTGAAATTATTCGAAACTTTTTGTTCGGGGTTTGCGGTTGCAGTGGGGATTGGGACATGGACGATTTTGTTAATGTAGCAATTGAGCAGATTCGAGCCCAGGTTGGCTCCCAAAATGTTATTCTTGGCTTAAGTGGCGGAGTGGATTCTTCCGTTGCTGCTGCCCTTATTCATAAGGCAATTGGTACTCAGTTAACCTGCATTTTTGTCGATAATGGATTACTTCGATTAAATGAAAGAGAGGAGGTAAAAAAACTTTTTCGTGATCATATACCTGGAAAGCTTAAAGTTTCCTTAGCAGGCCCACTATTCTTGAAACGCTTAAAACAGGTGACTAATCCTGAGCGTAAAAGAAAAATTATAGGAAAAACATTCATTGAAGTTTTTGATAAAGAAGTAAAAAGCCTAGGGAGGGTTGATTATCTTGCCCAAGGGACTCTTTATCCAGATGTGATAGAAAGTGTTCCTATAGGTGGAAATCCAGCGGCAATGATTAAAAGCCACCATAATGTTGGTGGCCTTCCAAAGAAGATGAAGTTGAAACTTTTGGAACCTTTACGTGAGCTTTTTAAAGACGAAGTTAGGGACTTAGGCCGCAGTCTTGGTTTGCCAGAAAATGTTTTGATGAGGCATCCCTTTCCAGGCCCTGGCTTGGGTGTGAGAGTCGTTGGAGATATTACCCAAAATAGGTTAAGAGTTCTGAAAGAAGCGGACGCTATATTCATAGAGGAACTTAAAAAAGCAAATTGGTACTTTAAACTTTGGCAGGCATTTTGTGTCTTTTTACCTGTACGAAGTGTAGGAGTCATGGGTGATGAAAGAACCTATGAAAATGTCATTTCTCTTCGAGCTGTGACCAGCAGTGATGCGATGACTGCAGATTGGGCAAAGCTCCCCGATGGTTTATTAAGAAAGGTTTCTAATCGGATTATTAATGAAGTCAAAGGAGCCAATCGTGTGGTGTACGATATTAGCTCAAAGCCACCAAGCACGATTGAGTGGGAGTAGTCTGTAGATAAGATGTCATCATGCCTTACTCATTTTTAGAATATGATGCGTCACTGTTAAGTGAATTGGAAGCCTTCGTTGCTTCTACTTCTTCAAACTTAGAAATTATTTCAACCGTTTCTTCAATTTTAGAAGAGATAAAATTGGGTGGTGATAAAGAAGTTTGTGAAAAAACATTTCTTTATGACAAAGCTGTTCTCTCTCCCGCTCAACTTAAGGTTACAGCCGATGAACTTGAATCTGGTTTTGCCTCGCTCACCTCCAAAGAACTTCAAGCTCTAGAGGCTGCTAAACAAAACATATTTAATTTCCACCGAAAGAGTTTCCCCCAAGATTGGTCAGGAACAAACTCTCACGGAGGTGAATTTGGTGAAAAGTACTACCCTATCAGACGTGTTGGCCTATATGTCCCTGGGGGTCGAGTACCTTTGGTCTCTACTGTCTTAATGACAGTTTCCCTTGCACAGGTTGCCCAGGTTCCAGAAATCGCAGTCGTCACCCCACCAGGATCCGATGGAAGAATTTCACCCAAGTTATTGGGTGCACTCAAATACTTAGGTATTTCTGAAGTTTATAAAGTGGGTGGTGCACAGGCAATTGGTGCATTAGCCTTTGGTACAGAGATGATTCCATCGGTTGATAAAATCTTTGGTCCTGGTAATGCCTATGTTAACGAAGCAAAACGTCAAGTTTTCGGAACCGTTGGCGTTGACCTATTACCTGGCCCAAGTGAAGTCATGGTGATTGCCGACGAGTCTGCCAACCCAGAGTTTGTTGCAGCAGCATTATTAGCACAGGCGGAGCATGGCTCAGGAAAAGAGAAAGTATATTTCTTATTTACTCAAAAAGAATTATTTTCACTAACCATTGACGCTTTAGAAAATCAAATTGTAAATCTTAACCATAAGAATTCAATTGAGGATGTATTAAAGAGTGGATTTAGAGCAATTTATTTGGAAGATCTAAATCAAGTTGTTGAAGTAGCAAATTTCATCGCCCCGGAGCATTTAGAGCTTCAAGTTTCAGATGAGCACCTTGATTTTCTCGTTGAAAATATCACCACTGCTGGTGCTCTATTATTGGGTCATTTTTCTGCTACAGCATTGGGTGACTTCGTTGCCGGACCAAGTCATGTATTGCCTACTGGGCGTTCTTCCAGATTCTCCTCCGGCCTCAGAGTACACGATTTTCTTCGTCGTACTAGTATTATTAAATACAATAAAGAATCGGTCATTAAAGCAGAGGCTCACATAAATAGCTTCACGAAAATGGAGTGCTTGGATGCCCATGGGGCTTCTGTAAATGTAAGAACTTCCCTTTAAGAGAAAATATTTAGTGGAAACTCCCCTCAGTAAGCATTTAAGCCGCTCTATCCAATTACATAAGCCTTATATTCCTGGAGAGCAACCTGCTAGATTACAGAAAGTCATAAAGTTAAATACTAATGAAAACCCCTACCCTCCAAGTCCTGCTGTAAGATCACAAATAATAGAAGAAATCCAAAGTTTGAACCTTTACCCAAGCCCGAAAGCCCTCGGGTTGAGAAAGTGTATTGCTAAGGTAAACGATGTAAATTTTCAACAAGTCATTGTGGGAAATGGTTCCGATGATATACTCAATCTCTGTGTTCGATGTTTTTCTGATAGTCAGCTTGGTGTAGCCATCCTGGATCCCAGTTATTCCCTTTATGAAGTACTAGCTTCCATTCAAGGCACCAATATAATTCGTATACCGTTTGAATCTGACGACTTTGAAATACCGATCGAGTCCATTAAGCAATGCACTGCTAACCTTCTTTTTATTACTAGTCCCCATGCACCAAGCGGGCGTGGATATAGTACCAGCGAGATCTTTGATATTTTAGAAAACTTTAAAGGCTTGGTTGTAATCGATGAAGCCTACATTGATTTCTCCAAGCAAAGTGCCGTGCCTTTATTGAAGGATTTCTCTAAATTAATTATAACTAGAACTTTATCTAAATCCTATTCTTTAGCTGGGCTTCGAGTAGGATATGGTTTGGCAAACACTGAAATCATAGAAATTCTTGATCAGGCAAGGGAGGTTTATAATGTAGACAAACTTGCTCAAATTGGAGCAAAGGCTGCTCTTGAGGATCGGGATTATTTTACCAAGACTCGAGATCTCATTATTGACACCCGACAGCGTGTGTATTCTATTTTAAATGATAGGGGTTGGCGTACCATTCCAAGTGCTACTAATTTTATTTTTACTCAACCTGTTGATTGCCATAACAAAACTGGTAAAGCCCAGGCTCGAAGTCTGCATCAATACCTAGAAAAAAAAGGAATTTTGGTGAGATACTTTCCGCATAGTCATTTGACTGATTCGTATGTAAGAATCAGTATTGGCAAGTCCGATGATATGACTATGTTACTTGAAAAGATTAAAGAATGGCGAATACACGATTAGCAGAAGTAGTCCGTAAAACGAGCGAGACACAAATTGAAATAAGTTTATGCCTTGATGGCACTGGACAGGGAGAGATTTCAACCGGTGTACCCTTTTTGGATCATATGCTCGATTTATTCTCAAGGCATGGTTTTTTTGATCTGACCATTAAAGCTACCGGTGATATCGAGATTGATTATCATCACTTGGTTGAAGACTTGGGCATCTGTTTGGGGCAAGCCTTTAAAAACGCTTTAGGCAACAAGTCAGGTATTCGCCGGTATGGTTTTTTTCTATTACCAATGGATGAAACATTAGCGTCAGTTGCCGTTGATTTAAGCAACCGTGCATATTTGGTTTGGAAAGTGGCAAGTACACAAACTGGTGTTCGTGATTTTAACATTCAATTATTTAAAGAATTCTTTCAAGCTTTCGCCAATGAAGTAGCCTGCAACTTACATATTTGTTTGAAACATGGCGAAGAACCGCATCATATTGCGGAAGCGATCTTCAAAGGATTTGCTAAATCGATGGACATTGCGACTTCACTGGAGCCACGTTTGAAAGGAGAAATTCCTTCGACGAAAGGAACTTTGTCGGCTTAATAATAGTTTTTCAATGAGTTTGTCCCGCAAAGTAGGGGTTATAGATTATGGTACAGGAAACCTAAGAAGTGTTGTCAAAGCGTTTGAGCACCTTGGTGCAAATGTTTCAATATTTAAAGACCCGACTGGCATAGAAGAGGTAGATGCAATCGTATTTCCGGGACAAGGAACCTTTGACCAGTGCATGGAGTCACTGCAAGAATCTGGCTTGGATTCGGCCTTGCAATTATGGATCAATCAGGGAAAGCCCTATTTTGGTATTTGCCTTGGGCTACAGGTTCTTTTCGAGACTTCAGAGGAAGGTAACTTGCCTGGGCTTAATTTGTTTCAGGGGCATGTTCGAAAATTCACTTTTGAAACCCCTATGAAAATTCCTCATATGGGGTGGAATGAAGTTTCATGGAATGTACCAGATAATCATCCACTCAAAAATAATTTGTCAGATTCTGATCAATTTTACTTCGTTCATAGTTATTATTTATCAAATGTTTCAAATGATATTATTACTTTTGAAACAACTTATGGATTTCCATTCGTAAGTGGCATTTTATCTGGTAAGTGTATCGCTACACAGTTTCATCCAGAAAAAAGCCAGAAAAAAGGTTTACAACTTTACAGGAACTTTCTTGAAAAAATCCTTTAAAATTGGCATATGTAAAGGTTCTACCTTTTCAACCTACCCTACATTATGTCACAATCTGCAGACCTTCGCTTAAACGATCAATCATACCCGCTCCCAATTCTTGAAGGTACCGAACAGGAGCAAGCGATTGATATTAGCCAACTCAGAAAACTGAGTAAATTCATCACCTTTGATGACGGCTATGGCAATACAGGTTCCTGTGAAAGTGAGATCACATTCATTGATGGGGATAAAGGGATACTGCGGTACCGGGGTTATGATATTTCAGAACTTGCTGAGAAATCTTCTTTTCTGGAAACTTGCTATCTTTTGATTTATGGCCGCTTGCCATCCCCAAATGAATTGTCGTCTCTTAAAGAACGGGTTTCTCAATACACAGACTTGCCGCCTGAGGTCTTATCTGCGATCAAAGCCTTACCTGCAAAGACGCATCCAATGGCAGTTTTATCTTGTGGCCTCCAAGCCTTGGGCGGATCCTTCCCGGAGTTTTCTTCGAATGATAGGCAAAAAGATTTAGATAATTTTGACCAATCATCTAGTTTAATCATTTCAGCTATCCGTTCGATTGCTGCTGCTCGGTATCGATTTACCAAAGGAGATGATTTTATAGGCTCACCTCAAAGCGGCAATTATTGCCAGGATTTTCTTTCCATGATGTTTTCATCTAAGGATAGTGGCGATATCCCTGAAGCTGTTAGTAAAGCATTAGATTTGATTTTCCTTCTTCATGCAGACCATGAGCAGAATTGTTCGACATCAACTTGCCGGATGATTGCCTCCGGTGGGGCCAACCCGTTTGCATCTGTTGCTGGTGCAACTTCTGCACTTTGGGGTCCATTACACGGGGGTGCGAATATGGCAGTTATTAAAATGCTTAATGAAATTCACCTATCTGGTGATGACGGCAGTAAGTTTATTCAGTCCGCAAAAGAAGGCAAATCTAGGCTTATGGGATTTGGCCATCGAGTGTATCGCAATTACGATCCTCGAGCCAAAATTCTTAAGAATGCTTGTGATCAGGCATTGGATGCACTTGGCATACAAAGCCCTATCTTAGATATAGCACGTAATCTTGAGTCATCAGCCTTAGAAGATGATTACTTCATTCAACGAAAATTATACCCCAATGTAGACTTTTACAGTGGCATAATTTTACAGGCTATGGGATTCCCTACGGATACTTTTACTGTTCTTTTTGCGATCGGTCGAGCACCCGGATGGTTAGCTCATTGGAAAGAGATTGCTACCAATGGAAAACGTATTCACCGTCCTCGTCAAATTTATCAAGGGGAAACATTACGTTCCTACACTGAGATAGAGAACCGGTAAGGTTCCTATCTTTTAAGCCTTTTTTGAAGGCCTTTGTGTCATGGCTTCTTCCAAGGATAAGCCAGTAAGCTCTTTAATTCCTTTCATTAAAACCCAAAAGGTATAAATTGTTGTAACCATACAAGGAAGGATGATAATTGGAAAACTCCACCCCATCATTTGCCCTACTTCATCATTGTATGCAATCTGATCAATGGCAGGCTCAGTGACAACGATCCAGCAGGCCAAAAAGTAATTCAAGATAGCACTCAATAAAAATGTTAAACCAATTAGCCAGGTGCATTTAGTCATAAGTTTTTGAAATGAAACTTCTGATTTCTGGATTTTAAGTCGTTCGTTAATCAAATTTACATTAACAACTTTCGGATTAAATAAAAAGAGGTGAACCAAAGGGCGTTTGGTTTTTAATGTAAGAACTGTTAGGACACCGAGGATAGCAGGAAAAGCAGCTTCTTTAATAGCATACATTTGAACCGTTGCCCCTGGTATTATACCAATACCACCGGTTAGCAATGCATTGCAGACTCCAATGACTGAAAGGAAATTGCATTTCTTTTGATTTATAAAATCCCATATTCCGTATCCGATTGGAAAAGCAATAGCAATAATGAGCATGATAGAGCTGACAAGAGTAGATTGTGGGTCCACTCCCAATTGCTCTCCTAAGGGCTTGCCAAACCAATCGGCACCTTTTCTTAAACACAGAATGGGGAGGATTAAATTAAATCCAAAATCTAACAAAAGATTATCTTTTTTGGGTTGTTGGTTTTCGATCATTGGTGCTTCATTGAATCATCTTCATAAGGTAATGTCCCTCTTATTGTTTAATGAAAAGTGATATTCAATGTTTAATATCGGCCGGTCCTACTCGAGAATGGATTGATCCTGTTCGGTTCATTTCTAATCCCTCTTCTGGCAAGATGGGGTATGCCTTAGCCCAATCAGCCCGAAAGCTCGGGATGGAAGTTATCTTAGTAAGCGGTCCAGTAAGCCTTAATGCCCCTGAAGGCGTAACGCGTATTATGGTAGAAACTGCCGAGGAGATGAATGATGTGATGTTAAGGCAATTCCACAATTCACAATTAACCATTATGTCTGCTGCTGTCTGTGACCACCGCCCCAAGACTACCCTCATGCACAAGTTAAAAAAGTCCTTGCAGTTACCCCATCTCGAGTTGGTGCCAAACCCTGATATATTAGAAAACTTAGGTAAAATAAAAAAGAGATCACAAATCTTAGTGGGTTTTGCCGCTGAAACTGAAAATCATTTAGTAAATGCAAAGGCGAAGATAGAAAAAAAGAATTTAGACTGGATTGCACTGAATGATGTATCAAGCGAAGATCAGGGATTCCAATCTGATTTTAATACGATTACAATGTTATCAAATGATAATAAAAAAGTTATTCTTGAACAAAATACTAAATTTTTTCTGGCTGATAAAATTTTAGAGATTGTGTCCGCATGAAAGCAAAACCAACAAAAAGTCCCCTCGATAAAGTACTTGGTCACTTAGATGACTTGGACGAAGTAAATCTTGGCATCCTTGTGCAGCGTTTAGCCAGGGAGAGAAAGCTATTAGAGACAGTATTTGATGTAATCCGTGATGGCATACTTGTTTTAGATGAAAATGGTATAATTACATATTCCAATTTAGAGGGTCGGCGACTTATAGGGCTTAAGGATGAATCTAGTGAAAAAATATTTCTTCACCGAGCTGCACCGGAACTGGCAAAAGCAATCGGATTGAATCGGAGTCAAGAGGACCATCGGCCTGAAGTTGTTGTAAGAGAAATGAAAATTTCTTATCCTGAACAACGTCAAATTCGTGCTTATGCTGTTCCAATCGAAGATACAAAAATAAGCTCAAAGAAAGCTCAAGGTAAAGCTGGTCTTGCAATTGTTATGACCGATGTTACCGAAGAGAAAGATAAACTCGAGGCACAATTAGAAAGTGAACGAATTTCAAGTATTATGGATTTGGCAGCTGGTGTTGCCCATGAACTTGGAAATCCGCTTAATTCCATAAATATTCATCTTCAATATTTGCAACGAAGCTTAAATAATAAAAAAATAGACGCACAAAAATCTTCAAAATCATTGGATGCCTGTATTAAAGAAGTTAAAAGACTAGACGGTATAATATCACATTTCTTAAAAGCTATACGTCCAAGCGAACCTATTTTTCAAAAGATCAACTTACTATCTATTATCGAAGAAACCTTACGGTTGAGGGAAAAAGAACTGCAAAATAAAAAAGTGAAGGTCCAAATGGAGGCTGGGGTACGAGAGCCAATGATTCGCGGAGATCTAGAGCAAGTAAAACAGGTGTTTTTCAATGTTATTGGGAATGCAATTGATGCCATACCAGAAGGTTCGGAAATAAGGATCGTTTCAGGGTTAGATGAAAACTTTGTTTTTGCTCAGATTGTAGATCAAGGAAGCGGGATTGCGAAAGAGAATATTTCTCGAGTATTTGAACCTTATTTCACTACCAAAAAAAGTGGTCACGGTATTGGTATGATGATTGTCCATCGGATTATGAGAGACCACAATGGGGAAGTAGGTATTGATAGCAAAGAAGGTTCTGGTACGATTGTAACCTTAAAATTTCCACGAAAAACTCCACACCTTCAATTACTAGAATCTCCATTAAATATTAAAGAATGAAGCCAAATCTGTTGATAGTAGATGATGAAGAACATACCCGTGAGGGTTTGGAGCTTGCTCTTGAAGATAAGTTTGAAGTTTTTTTAGCATCTAGTGCAGAAGAAGCATTTAATGCTTTAGATGCTGAAAATTTTTCCGTCGTTTTAACCGATCTGCGTATGGCAGGCGAATCTGGCATGAGCGTAATTGATTTTGCAGTTAAGCATACAAGTCATCCAATTTGTATAATGATGACAGCCTATGGTGAAGTTGATGTTGCGGTAGAGGCAATGAAGCGCGGTGCTTTTGATTTTCTTTCCAAACCTGTAAATCTAGAAAAATTAGAACTCTTAATCCAAAGAGGTTTAAACGAAAAAAACTTAAAGGCTGAGAATAAAGTTCTTCATCAAAGACTTGATAAAAAATTCAGCATCGATGGAATTCTTGGAAAATCTCCTGCTTTAGAAAATGTCTTAGATCAAGTTGGGCTCGTCGGACCATCCAAGGCTACAGTTTTAGTTACCGGAGAGACTGGTACTGGTAAGGAGTTGATAGCCCAAGCTATTCATCAAAACAGTGACCGGGCTCGGGGCGCATTTATTGCGGTTCATTGTGCAGCACTTCCCTCAAATCTACTGGAAAGTGAATTGTTTGGGCATGAAAAAGGTGCATTTACTGGAGCCAATGAAAGAAGAATAGGACGCTTTGAATTGTCAAAAGGAGGCACTTTATTTCTTGATGAAATTGGTGAGATTGATGCGTCAACCCAAGTTAAGCTACTTCGCTTTCTAGAATCAAAATCGATTGAAAGACTAGGAAGTTCAAAAACGATAGAAGTAGATTCTCGACTGGTTTGTGCAACCAACCGAGATTTACAAAAAATGGTGAAAAAAGGTGAATTTCGTGAAGATCTTTATTATCGGTTAAATGTGGTCACTGTCGACTTACCGCCTTTACGGGAACGAGGTGATGATATACCACTTTTATTGCATCATTTTCTGAGTTATTTTGCTGCTGAAAACGGATTTGAAGAACCTTTTCTTGAACAAGATGCAATCAACATACTTTTAAACTATGGGTGGCCGGGCAATGTTCGTGAACTTCGTAATTTTTGCGAAAACCTTGTAGTGCTAAAGCGAGGTTCAAAAATTACTCAATATGATTTAGATCCGCGTTTTTCCCTTACAGATGTAAATGATAAAACCAATGGGGAATATTCAGATAATCTGCCATCCTCAACATTATCTGTGGAAGAGAACGAGAAGCGTTTATTACGCAATGCCTTACTTCAAGCTCGTGGCAATAAAACAAAAGCGGCTGAATTAATGGGTATCAGTCGGCGAACCTTGCATCGTAAGTTAGTTCGTTGGCCAGATTTGGATATTGATTAGGCAAAAATGGCTGCTCGGGCTGGATTCGAACCAGCGACCAAGTGATTAACAGTCAC
>ERZ807291.1448-NODE-1448-length-38625-cov-8.110812_pt1 | contig 38625 bp, 33 predicted proteins | sample MGYA00521257_ERZ807291 | MGnify/ENA primary metagenome ERZ807291 (study PRJEB31413, sample SAMN03169783) | marine metagenome | biome: Marine; feature: Water; material: Subsurface seawater | place: North Sea | collected 2011-04-28 | depth 1 m m ...
ACGTTGAAGCCGTTTTTCACGAGCATTGCAGTTGGCAGTAGCGTGTTGAAGTCTTGTTTTGAGGTGCCGATGCCGTGGGTGACCATAACTGTCTTATTCGAATCAGGGTTTTTGGCATCGATCCACCAGCCCGCTAGCTCCACCTGGTCGGCAACTGGAATCCTCACCGAGTCATAGGGGTAATCCTGTAGCCACCAACTACTTAGGTCATAGCCAACCCACTTTTCCCAACCGGGTCCCGGGTAAGGGCCTTCTCCAGAAGGAGCAGTGAAGAACTGCTCTGGAAAGTTGTTCACATCGTCCGCATTCACGGCGCAGGCAACTTCAGTGCCGGAGGTGTAAACGTAGTCACCAACGGCCAAAGCACCGGCCCCGGTTACAACAAGTAAGGAGGCCACAGTGATGGCAATAACACGCTTTATTCGCATTGGTTGAGATTATCAGAGGACTTAGTGTCACTCAGATAATTTTTGGTTGTAATTGAGGTGATTGTGCTTCACAGCCGCAAATGTCCTCTCGAGTGAGGCCGAAGCTGATTTAAAGAGCATTAGTGTTAGTTAATGGCTGGCACTCACAAAATTTTAGATGCACTTGCAACCGCAGGTTTTGATTCGAAGCAACTCATGCAATCACCTGCCAGAAAAGTTGTCTGGTCTAGAGACGCATCTCACTTTCAGATTCGACCCGGAAGCACACTCAGGGCCAGGAGTGTAGCTGAGATTTCAAAAATTCTGGCAGCTGCGACAGCGACAAGGACATCGGTGACCTTCAGGTCTGGAGGGTCCTCCCTGAGTGGACAAACACTTGGAACCGGGTTAGTTGTCGACACCAGAAGTGGGTTTCAGAAGATTCTTGAGATAGATTCTGGGTCCATCAGGGCACAGCCGGGAGTAACGCTCGCGCGCCTCAATGGCCACCTCTTGAAATACCAGCAAAAAGTTGGACCAGACCCAGCATCATTGGTTGCCAGCACCCTGGGAGGTGCTGTTAGTAATAACTCAAGTGGCATGACCTGCGGAGTTGAGTTCAACAGCTACGCAACCATCACTTCTGCGGAGATTGTTTTTGCGGATGGAAAGGTATTCAACACTGGCCAACCAAATGCCGAGGCAATTCTGCGAGAGCTAAAGCCCGAACTGGTTTCGGTATTGGAACAAAAACGAGATCAAATCCGGGCCAACTCGACTTCAGTCGAAAAGGTTAGGCGATTGTTTAGCCAAAAAAACACCATGGGCTATAGCCTTAATGCTTTCATTGACTTCGATAGCCCAGTGGACATCCTCACCCACCTGCTTGTCGGTAGCGAGGGCACGCTCGCCTTCCTCGGGGAAGTTGGCCTGACGACCGTGCCGGTTAAATCTCTTAGGGCGACCAACCTGCTCATCTTCGACAGCCTGGATGAGGCAAACGATTCGCTGTTAGAGATCATCAACCACAAACCAGCGGCGATCGAGCTAATGGATCGCACCTCCCTTGCAGCCCTAGACGGCCAAGGGCTGTTGTCAGTAGAGATTCAAAATCGGCTGTCAACAAATGCAGCGGCCGTGTTGGTTGAATTTGAAGCTGATGGCGAAGTTGAGCTTGAGAAATCCTCCAGTGCCTTCTTGGTTGCCTTTGGTAGGGCAATTGTGTTCGGAGGCGTGAGAGAGCAGACACTCAGAAATCAGCTTTGGTCAATGCGCAAAAATCTTTATGCAATCGTCGCCAAGTCCAGGCCTCAGGGAACGACAGCATTACTGGAAGACGTGGTAGTTCCTCCAAAGCATCTGACTGAGGCCTGCAAGAAACTTCGAGCGCTCTGTGAAAAGCATGGCTATGGAACCCCGGTGATCTTTGGCCATGTCAGGGACGGAAACATTCACTTCATGGTTTCGGATGACTTCTCTAATCCGCTGCGAATCAAGGCGTTTGAAAGCTTCACCAAGGATATGGTTGCACTTATTTTAGGGTTCGAGGGCAACCTGAAGGCGGAGCATGGCACAGGTCGAGCAATGGCTCCTTTTGTTGAGGCTCAATTTGGTCAAGAGTTGTATGAGGTCATCAAGGACGTCAAACAAGCCTTCGATCCCGCTGGGATTCTCAATCCCGGGGTGATATTGCCTGCCAGCGCCACTGAATACCTGGAGAACCTAAAGACAGTTGCTCAGGTGGACGAGATTATTGATTCTTGTGTTGAGTGTGGTTACTGTGAGTCCTCTTGCCCGAGTGCCGGCCTAACGTTGACTCCAAGAGAGCGCATTGTCGCCTATCGAGAGCTTGAGAATCAAAGCCCTGCCAACCGCAAGGCTTTGGCAAAGGATCTGCACTACCAAGCCGATCAGACTTGTGCCACCGATGGCATGTGCGCAGTGAACTGTCCGGTTGGCATCAATACCGGCACCTTTGTTAAAGAAATAAGGGCCAAGAATCAGGACGGTCTTGGCGATGCAGTCGGTCAAGTCATGCAAGCGAACTGGGGGCTCATCGCGCGGGTTGCAGGTCTCGGGCTGAAGGCTGCGAATAAAGTGCCAGCTCTGGCTAAGAATGCAGCCAAACTATTGGCCCTTTTTGCCCCAAGGGGAACAACACCCAAGTGGGACAGGCACATTGTTGGCAATGGCTTTAGAAGGAAGAAACTTCATAGAGAAACAAGCGGAGGCTACGCCTACCTACCTTCTTGCATGAATGAGATGTTTGGTGATTCTGCAATTCCAGAGATTCTTGAGCTAGCAAAAAAACACCAGGTCGCAGTATCAGTGCCCAAGGCGTCAGCGGATTTTTGCTGTGGTACACCATTCAGCTCCAAGGGGCTAAAGAAGGCGTATGAGAAGCAAAAGCAGCAGAACCAAACCCTGTTTGATTCCTTGAGCGGTAAGCAGCTGGTGATCGACGGGTCATCCTGCCACCAAACATTGGCTAGCCAATCTCAAGAGCCGGTGATGGAAATCTCCGAGTTCGTGGCCAAGGAGCTGCTAGAGATTCCAGTGAAGATGAAGCACCAGATGATCGTGCTGCATCCAACTTGCAGTGGTGTGGAGACCGGCACAAACAAAGCGATGGAAACAATCGCCAACCACATCGCTGAAGAGGTTGTGATTCCGGTCAATTGGAAATGTTGCGGGTTTGCCGGAGACCGAGGCCTACTTGTGCCCGAACTGACCGCAAACGCCACCAGGATGGAAGCTGCAGAGGCACTTGATGCCAAAGGCCTATTGGTTTCAAACAATCAGCCTTGCCAAGTTGGGTTAGCTGGTGCGACAGGGCAGCCATACATTTCTATTCTTGAGGCATGGCTTAGGAGTGTACGTTGAAAATTCATAGGGTGAAATCTGCCGGACAAGGCCAAGCGCTGGCTGCAGAGTTGTTTGCTGGGATCTCAGATGAGTCCCCTGATTGCCCGGTTGGTCTTGCAACCGGGGGCACCATGTCAGGTGTTTACTCGGCGCTCGCGACCAATGGCTTCCGCCCAAAATTTAGTGACGCATTTGCGCTGGATGAATATCAAGGGATTAGCCCAGCCAGCGAAAACTCATATGGGAACGAGCTAACTCAAAAATTCACAGAACCCTTGAACTTTCAGGGAAAAATTCATGTCCCAGGTCAAGGCGATTACGCAGGCGAACAAGGCCCAGAAGAATTTGAGCAAGCTATAACCAAACTCGGCCCACTAAGCGTGCAATTGCTTGGCATCGGAGTCAATGGGCACATCGCTTTCAACGAACCAGGTTCGAGCTTCAATTCCAAAACTAGGGTCGTCAAGTTGCATCAGGAAACCATTAAGTCGAATTTGGTCTATTTCGATGATCCCGCATCAATGCCCACTAAAGCTGTCACTCAGGGGCTTTCAACTATTAAGCAAGCAAGCAAGCTGTTGCTTTTAGTTTTGGGGGAAGCGAAGGCATTCGCACTGTCAAAGGCAATCAACAACCCGGATGAAAGCACTCCGCTGGCAGCACTCTTGGATCATCCAGGGCTTGAATTGATTACTGATCTCAACTACTAGCAGGGTAGCCCCAGAGCTCCTCGGGAGAATTTAGAAACCCATCCTGCACTCGCATCGGATTTTCGTGGTCGTTCGCAAGACTGAGAAAGCCATCCAGGTCGCTGTAATCGGCTTGTTGAGCGAGCAAAAAAGCCGGTGCAATGGCTAGAGAGCTGCTAACCATGCAACCAACCATGACTCCAAGACCACGCGCTCGGGCAGCATTCAGATCAGCGAGCGCACTTGTGAGACCACCAGATTTATCAAGTTTTATATTCACAAAACTGTAGGACTGATCCAGGCTCTCTAATTCAGCACCCGGTTGAAAGCTCTCATCAGCACAAAGTGGGATTGGGCAAGCCAGTCTCGCTAGCTGGTCGTCTTGATTGCTGGGCAACGGCTGCTCGACCAGCTCAACCTGAGTTGCAACTAACACCGGAATCATTTTTTCAAACAGAGAGATATCCCAACCTTCATTCACATCGACAATTAGCCTGGCGTTTGGCGCAGCTTGCCTTATTTCAGCGACTACCTTGGCGTCATCTGATCCACCGAGCTTCACCTTGATTAGAGAGACATTGGCATGCTCCTTCGCATCAGAGGTCATTTCCGCGATGTCTCTTAGCGAAACCGTGTAGCCCATGGCTTGCGGCACTGGCCTTTGGAATCCCGCGAGTTTCCAAACTGGGACTCCAGCTTCTTTGGATTCAAGGTCCCAGAGTGCTGCATCTAAGGCGTTCCTTGCTGCACCAGCAGGCAATAGCCCCAATAAGTCCTGGCGGTTAAATTCAGCTGGGAGACTCGATATCTGGGCAATTGAAGCAGCTGTCGTTTGTCCATACCTGGAGTAGGGGACCGCCTCACCGAATCCCGTGACCCCATCTCGAGTGATCGAGGTTTGGATTACCTCAGCACTGGTCTTTGTTCCTCGCGAGATACCAAAAGGCTTAATAAGCCGCATTGATTTTGCTATCGCCCTTACTTTCAACTCAACTCCTTGTTAATTGTTAATAGTTTGCAACTGTTTGGTCACAAAAAGGTAAATCTGTTACATAAATACTAGAAACAATGTATTTTCTTTACATACACAAATTTCGCTTGCATCCCAGGCGATAACCCAAATAAGAGAGAGGGCAAAATGACTCAACTAAAAAAGTGGTCAGCTCGTCCAGCTAAGGCCTTTGCGCTGATTTCAGTCGCATCACTGGTACTTGCTGGCTGTGCCGCCGCAGAAGAAGAAGAGCCAACAGCAGCGCCGACTGCCACACAGGCCGAAGAGCCAGCAGCCGTGGGAGGCAACCTAGTAATGGGTGTCACCTCAGACCCCGACACTATTTTCCCCTGGAAGGCAACTCAGTTCCAAGCCTTCCGCATGTTGGAAAACATCTATGACACCCTGACAGCATTTGACGCTGACCTAAATGTGGTCCCAGCACTTGCAGAGTCATGGGAAGTTTCTGCCGATGGAACGTCCATTACCTTCAATCTTCGCGATGGAGTGAAGTTTGCCGATGGTAGCGATTTTGACTCGGCTGACGTGAAATACAGCTACGAGGCAATTCAGGATGAGGCCAACGCCGGAGTTGCAAGGTCAACCCTTGGTGGCGTTACTTCAATCGAAGCCCCAGACGCTGACACTGTGATTCTGAATCTAGCAACCGCAGATGTTGGATTGCTAGCCAACCTAACCACTACAAACCTTGCAATCGTGTCCTCAGATGACACCGAGGAGAGCCTAAGCAATGCGACCAATGGAACCGGTCCTTTCATGCTTGAATCGAGAACCGCGGGGCAGAACGTGATTTTGGCACGTAACCCGAACTACTGGGGCGATCCAACTCCACTGGACACTCTTGAGTTCCGTGTGCTTCCAGACGAGGCTGCCATTGCTGCTGCCATGTCTGCAGGTAACGTACAGCTAGCAGTGTTCGGCGACCCAATCACAGCAAGAGCTATTGCTGGTGAGGTAACCGTTAACACCACACCGCAGCTGAGCTACCACGCCTTGATGATGAACCCGAGCAAAGGCACAACTAGTGACCAGAACGTTCGCCTAGCAATTCAGTGTGCGATTGATCGCCAGGTTGTTCTGGACACTGCACTATTGGGTGAGGGTCAAGTCACTGGTCCAATCACATCTCCAGCATTCCGCTCAGACCCAAGCGCCAGACCGTGCCCAGAGCGCGATCTTGCCAAAGCTGCAGAGTATCTAGCTGCATCCGGTAACCCTGACGGCCTTGAGATTGATGTAATGGTTCCTCAGGGCTTGTATGCCGGTGAACTTGAGATTGGTCAGGCAGTTGCTGCTCAGCTGGCTGAGGCCAACATCACCATGAACCTCGAGGTAGAAGAACGCGGTACCTACATTGACCGCTGGATCGCCGGAGACTTTGTGGCCGCAATCGCTCAAAACGGTGGCAAGCCAGACCCAGATGGAATGTATGGTCGCTACTTCCCAAGCACCGGAAACCTAAACCAGGTTGCCGGCTACTCATCCGCATCAATGGACCAGCTATTTGCTGATGGCAAGGTGGAGTCCGACCCAGTCAAGCGCAAAGCAATTTACGCCGACGTTTCAGCGGAGCTCGAGAGCAATGCTGTTTGGGTGTGGCTGTTCAGTGGCTACAGCTACACAGCAACTAGCGACACAATGACCGGCTTTACCCCGATGACTACTGGCTCATGGCAGTACCTAAGGACAACCGGCCTCAAGTAATAAGAACCCCGATCCAAAAGGGGTGCTCTTTCTAGGGCACCCCTTTTGATTGGTGGGAGGAAAAAATGCGTAGCATCTTACAAAGCGGGGTTCTGCGGAAGACTGCCGGAGCATTTGCAACCCTCGGCGGAGTCGCAGTTTTTGTCTTCTTTATGCTCCGAGCTATCCCCGGTGACGCCATCTCGGCCTCTTTGGGAACCGAAGCTGCCGGCCTAACTGAAGCCCAGCGCCAGGCGCTGGAACAGTATTACGGCTTGGACCAATCCCTCCCAGAACAATTCTTTTCCTGGCTCGGCAACCTATTCCAAGGCAACCTTGGTTTCTCAGTTCGTGCACAGCAGCCAGTCTTAGACCTGACAATTGCGGCTCTTCCCGTCACCTTCCAGCTTGCAGTTTTCGCAATAATCTTGGCGCTTGGTGTCGGCGTTCCAATCGGCATGCTGGCGGCATCTAGGGTTGGTAAAGGAAGAGACGTCTTTGGGCAGGCACTTTCCCTGCTTGGCCTTTCCGTCCCAGCATTTTTATTGGCCACGACTTTGTTGACGTACCTGGCGGTGACTTTTGGGTTCAACCCGAACGGCCTGGGTTACAAGACATTCTTTGAAGACCCCAGCGTGAACTTGCAGCAGATGCTGCTTCCGTCAATTGTTTTAGCCTTTGGTATTTCAGCTCCAATCATTCGAACAACCAGGGCTGCGGTATTGGAGATTCGCGGCCAAGATTTTATTCGAACGGCAAGAGCAAAGGGCGTTTCCACCAGAATCCTGCAGTTCAAGCACATTCTTCGCAATGCCCTTATTCCAATTGTGACTATCACAGGGCTTCAATTCGGCTACCTGCTGGGCGGTGCGGTGGTTATCGAACAGATCTTTTCTATTCCTGGCGTGGGCAGACAGGTGCTGCTGGGGATCCAGCAAAAGGAATACGCCCTGGTGCAGTCCACGGTGTTGGTGATCGCAGCCAGCTTCGTAATCATCAACCTTCTCACCGACTTGCTCTACCGCGCCATTGACCCGAGGGTGAGGGCAGAATGAGTAAGTCCGCAACGAACTCGTCGAGCAGATCCGTTTTCGGCAGGCTCATTCGGTCTTGGACCGGCGGCTCTTCGCTGTTTGTACTTGTGCTGCTGATCTCGTTGGCGGTACTGGTAAATCTTGGAGTTATCGGTTTTGACCCAATTGCCCAGACGCCTTCAGATCGACTTCTGGCTCCGAACATCACCTATCTAATGGGTACCGACCAATTCGGACGAGACATTTTTAGCAGGGTGCTCAGCGGTGTTGGGTCTACCGCTCTTATTTCAGTGGTGGCCGTGCTAATTGCAGCGGTTTTCGGTACCCTGATCGGCTTGGTGGGGGGCTTTTATCGAGGCGTCGCTGACATAGTTGGAACGGGATTTACCAACATACTTTTTGCCTTCCCTCCGCTTCTTTTGGCACTAACCCTTGCATCGGTTCTAGACCGGAACTGGTTCACAATTGCCATGGCAATTGGAGTCGTCTACATACCGATTTTTGCCAGAGTAACCAGGGGCCCCGTGCTATCACTCCGGGAGATTGAATTCGTCCGTGCAGCCCGGAGCACTGGCATGAGCTCCATTGGAATTATGTTCAGGCATGTTCTTCCAAACATCTACTCAATTGCGATTATTCAGATCGCACTGTCACTTTCCTGGGCAGTTTTGACGGAGGCCGCTCTTTCATTCTTGGGCCTAGGCTCTCCACCACCGGCACCATCTTTGGGGTCGATGATTTATGAGGCAAGGACGCTCGTGCTAATTGCACCGTGGACGCTTTATGCGCCTGGCGTGATAATTGTGGTTTTTGTCGCGGCACTCAATTTGCTCGGAGATTCTCTGAGAAATATTCTCGACCCAAGATCCAAGGAGGGGCAGTAGTGTCCGCAATCGGAAATTCCAACATCGACGATCTAGAGACCGAAAAACAAGACCACCGTTTCGGTAACTTAGATCAACTCAGCGCTCTTGAGCTGGTAGCCACCATGAACAAAGCTGATGCCGAAGTGGCGCAGGCAGTTGGTGCCCAAGCCGCAGATGTCGCTGACGCAATCTCGGAAATCTCGAAGCGCTTCGCTACGGGAGGCAGAATTATTTACGCTGGTGCCGGGACTTCTGGTCGAATCGCCACCTTGGATGCATCGGAGGTCTATCCGACGTTTGGCGTCGCGGACCGAGTGCTGGCACTTATGGCAGGTGGGCGAGATGCCTTGGTTGAATCTTGCGAGGGCGCTGAAGATGACCAACAAGCGGGCAGGGCTGCTGCTGAAGAGATTGGTTTGAGCAAAAATGATGCTCTGGTCGGGGTTGCCTCTTCCGGTTCGACCCCATACGTGCTTGGCGCGCTTGAATATGCCAATGAAATAGGTGCCCTAAGCGTGGCCCTTACTTGTAATGCGGACTCACCGATGGGCAAGATTTCCAAGCATAAAATTGAGGTTGTCGTTGGCGCAGAGGTTTTGGCGGGGTCAACCAGACTCAAGGCCGGAACAGCTCAGAAAATGGTTTTGAACATGATTAGCACGATCACCATGGTGCAGGCCGGCAAAACATATGGCAATCTGATGGTTGATGTTGTTGCGAGCAACAAAAAGCTTCGACGTAGGGCCCTCAACATGGTTCAGCTCATCACCGGGGCCAAAGAGCCCGACGCGCTTACCGCGCTAGAGAGTCATGGTTGGAGCGTGAAGTCTTCAGTTGTGGGAATTCGCTTGGGCCTTGATCACACTCAGGCCACGGAACTACTTTCAGCAAGCGGAGGCGTGCTAGCGGTCGCGCTAGGAGAGCGCTCATGAAGGTGCTTGGATTGATATCGGGCACCAGCCACGATGGTATTGACGCCTGCATGGTTGAGTTCAAATCAAGCGGGGCTTTGCTCGAAGCCAAGGTTCTAGCAACCGCTGCAAAAAAATACTCCCCCGAGCTTCGCAACAGCATCATTGAGGCCTTGCCGCCGAATCAAACCACAATTGAGGCAGTTTGCCGGCTGGATACTTACATAGGACAAGAGTTTGGGGCTTTGGCCAAGGAACTGGTGGCAGAGTTTGGCCCGGTTGATCTAGTTAGCTCCCACGGGCAAACCGTATTTCACCTGGTGGAGGAGTCTTTAGTGCTCGGCACTTTGCAATTGGGTCAACCGGCTTGGATTGCAGCGAGCGCCGGTGCGAGCGTGATTTCGGATGTCAGAATTCAAGACATAGTTTCGGGTGGCCAGGGTGCTCCGATTGTGCCGATTCTCGATCTTTTAGTGCTCGGGGGCTCCAAGGGCACCACCGGTTCCTTGAATCTTGGCGGCATCGCCAATGTCACGGTCATCAAAGACAGTACCGTGGTTACCGCTTTTGACACCGGTCCGGCCAGTGCGTTGATAGACGCTCTGGTGCTCAAATACGATTTGCACCCGGCTGGGTTTGACTTGGATGGGCTAATTGCAGCCAGTGGCACAATCCACCAGGAGCTCTTGGGTGTTTTATTGTCCGACCCCTATTACTGTCTGCCGGGACCCAAGAGCACCGGCAAAGAGCTTTTTCATGTTGGGTATTTTGAAAAGGCGATGGGCGAACTTGGTTTGGAGATTTCGGCAGAAGACCAATTGGCAACTGCCACTGAGCTCACCGCCCAAACTGTTTCCGATGCGGTAAGTGCCTACGACCTAGACTCGCTGGTTGCAGCCGGTGGCGGGATTGGCAATAAAACACTCATCAGGGCAATTGAGCAAAAAACCGGCTTGAGCATTCAAACTTTCAGTGACTATGGCATTGACGCCGACTATAAAGAGGCTCTGGCCATGGCCCTTATTGGCTGGCTTAGCATTCACAATCACTCCGGCACGCTGTCAAATGCCACCGGGGCCAAAAATCCTCCGATTCTTGGAAGGCTAACTCCCGGCCCAGAGGGCTATGTCCTACCGACTGAAAACACCAGTTTCCCCAGTTCCATGGTGATTCACGGTGGTTAATAAAAAAACCCGGCTGCAACTGGCAGTGTTATTTGCCATGTTGGGCGCGACTGCATCGGCCTTGCCAGCATCGATCCCGGCTTTAGCTCTGGAGTTTGAGGTTTCGGCCTCAAGCCTCGTGGCGGCAGTGCCGGTAATGTTTGTCGGGTTATTTTTCGGTGTCGGCTTAGCGCCGCTAGGCCCTGCAAAGTTTTCTGATATTGCCTTAGTGCGGGGATTCTCGTTTGTTTTAGCCACCGGGTTATTTTTATTGGCTATCAGCCCACAGGCTTCGATGTTTATATCGGCCGCATTCGCCCTGGGCCTTGGCTTTGGTGCCCTGGAGGTTTTAGGAACTGCCGCTTCCAAGCGGCTTAGCACTGACACCGCTTCAAGACTCACCAGGCTCAATGCGATATTTGCAATCAGCGCCTTTTTGACTCCGATTCTTTTTGTGTTGCTATCTACATCCTTATCGCCCAAGCTGCTGTTCTTCTTGCTGTTTATAGCTGCAGTGATATTTGCAGTTGGCTATCAAAGCGAGCACCCGGCTACCACTCAAGGCCGCAAGCTAATTAGGCCCAATAAAACTATTGCAGCGTTTTTATTGGTGACTGTTTTTTACGTGGGGGCTGAGACCGTTATTGCAAGCTGGTCGGCCGTGATGGCCAGCGAATTAGGTGGCCTAGATGCTCAGCTGGCGGCTATTGGTGGTTCGAGTTTTTGGGGGCTCTTAGCACTTGGGCGCCTGATGTCAGTTGCTTTGACCCCCAAGGTTTTAGAGCCTAAGTTTGCCCTGGCGTTGTGGTTGGCTTTGGCTGGTATCTCACTTATGGTGGCGTGGGTTTCTTGGGACGTGGTTTCACCAGCTGGAATTTTAGTGGCCTTTGGGCTGGCGGCAATAGCCGCTGGTCCTTGCTACGCGTTGATTATTGGTCTGGCGCTCGATTCCCAAGCTGGCGCCCATGCGGTTGCACTCACCAGCACTCTGGTTTTGGCTGGGGCAGTTGGCGGTTTTGCGCTACCCGGCATATTGCAAGGCTTCGCTTCCATCCAAAGCGCCTTGGTGACGGCAGGCGCTGGGTTTTTAGCGGCGCTTATTTTCACGCTGCTAGGGACGGCTACTAGCAGTTCAGTACCTATCAAAAGGAGAGCGAATGAGCGAATTAACTCTTGAGCTAAAGAATCTAACCATTGCCTACACGCTTTCCAAGCAGGAAGTCTTTACGGCTGTCAAGAACGCGTCGCTGAGTATCCCTAGGGGCTCAACCCTTGCGCTAGTTGGCGAATCAGGTAGTGGCAAGTCAACCCTTGCGGCAGCGGTAAACCTATTGCTGCCCGATAATGGCGCCACCACCGGCGGTGAGATTTCACTGGAGGGCAATCCGATTCAGGACCTTACTCAACCTCAGATGCGCTCGATGCGGGGCGCTCAGATTGGCCTGGTTCCTCAAGACCCGATGTCCAATCTGAACCCGATGATGACCATCGGTAATCAGATTGCAGAAGCACTGACCTCCCACGGCCAAACTCAAGAGCAAGCCAAAGCCAGAGCTCTTGAGCTTCTGGAGATGGTAGGTATTCCAGACCCGTTAGATCGCTATAACCAATACCCTCACGAATTTAGCGGTGGCATGAGGCAACGAGTGCTCATTGCAATGGGCATGGCCTGCAAGCCAAAGCTACTAATTGCCGATGAGCCAACCAGCGCGCTTGATGTCACAGTGCAAAGAAAAGTCCTAGACCAGCTGGAGCAAATGGCTCAGGAGATGGGGACAGCTGTTTTACTCATCACCCACGATATTGCCCTTGCTGCCGAACGCGCCGACCAGATTGCGGTTATGTATAAAGGTGAACTGGTGGAAATTGGCCCCTCCAGCCAGGTGTTGAACTCCCCGCAGCACGAATACACCAAGCGGCTTTTGGCTGCAGCACCCTCGCTAAACGATGCCTCTTTGGTGCAACCCAGAAACTTAGCGACAGCTGAGACCATCATTTCGGTCAAGAATCTTTATAAGACCTATACCCTGCGCTCCAAAAGGGGGCCAACCAAAAACATTCAGGCACTCAAAAACGTTAGCTTCGAAATTAAACGCGGCACCACTGTTTCACTAGTTGGAGAATCGGGCTCTGGAAAGTCGACCGCCGCAAACGTACTACTCGGGCTTGAGAAGCCAAACAGTGGAGAAATCTCCTTCCAGTCGAAACCTCTGGATATCAGCTCCCAAAGAAAGTCAATGGCCTTTAGGCGTGAAGTTCAACCGGTCTTCCAAAATCCCTTCGCCTCACTAGACCCAAGATTCACAGTTTCAGAGTCGATTATTGAGCCACTTCGGGTTCATAAAAAAGGCAACTCAAAAGGGCAGGTGATTCGGGCTGCTGAGCTGATGGATGCTGTTTCATTGCCTCAAGGCCTTTTGACGCGGCTGCCCCATGAGCTCTCGGGCGGACAGCGCCAGAGGGTTGCCATTGCCAGGGCGCTAGCGCTATCTCCCAGCGTGATTATTTTGGATGAGGCGGTCTCTGCGCTGGATGTAATCGTGCAGAAGCAGATTCTTGACCTGCTTCTCGAACTGCAGGTAGAGCTGAACCTAAGCTACTTATTCATCAGCCACGACTTAGCTGTGGTTCGCATGATTTCACATTATGTCCACGTGATGAATGCCGGTGAGATCGTGGAAAGCGGAACCCCAGCCGAACTATTCGAGAATCCTCAAAACGACTACACCAAGCAGTTGCTTAGCGCTATCCCCAATCCGAATCGAGTGTAATCAGAGAATTGGGTCGCCGGGAACCGACTGCCAGGTGCGCTGCAATAGCACCTCAGGGGTCCCACGATGGAGCACATGACACCCGAGGATTAGGCTTTTAGGGTGCTTTCACAAAGAGTTGCTACTAAGCAAGACGTTCTTACCGTGGCAGATCTAGCCAATCACCATCAGCTTGGAATTGACCCGGGTGCCCGCATCATAAATCTGAGGCTTGCCGGATCATTAGTAGCTGGGCGAATCGACCCAAATCTTGCAACCTTGTTCTATGAAAACCAAGAGCTCATTGCCGTTGCCAACCTGCACCCAGATGCCAATAAAAAGATGCTGTTCCCAGTTATTCACTGCGCGCCCGGCTGTGAGGCTCAACCCGAAATCTTGGCTCTGGTGCTGGAGCAGGCAAGAGCCGGGTTCCCCATGTTTGAAATTCAGCCCGACGTTAACTCATTAGATCAAGAGCTCCTAGCCGCTTATCACCAAGCAAGTTTTGAAAAGATTCGCACCTTTTCAATTCTGCGTGGCAGCCTCGAGGGGGCCCTAGATCCGCTCCTAAAACCGGGACAACATTTTCATAAAGTCGACATGGACAACCAGCAGGACCTGAGAGTGTGGCATGACACTCACCAAGATGCCTTTCAAGGCCACTTTGGCTTCAGGCCAAGGGGCTTTGAAAGCTGGGTGGCCTTGGTGCTTTCGGATGAGAACATCGATGAGGAAGGTTGCTTCATTCTTTTCGAGGGTCAAGAGCCCATGGGTTTCGTGGAGTGCACTTTTGAGTGCGCCGATCAACTTCGCGGTTATGTCGCATCTATCGGTGTGAAACAAGCTCACCAAGGTAAAGGTCTTGGTGACGCACTCTTGAAAAAGGCCATGCACCACTCAAAAAACCAAGGGTTTAAAGAGATAGAGCTCAATGTTGATACAGGCAACACCTCTGGGGCCCTAAGGCTTTATGAGCGGGCCGGGCTCAGCCCTAGATCCTCCTGGTTCGTGCTCTCTAAATACCAGCCCAGAACCTAAGAAGCGGCACCCCGCATGAGTTGTTTGCAAAACCGAAACCTAGTGACACGAAGAAGTTGCCAAACGCGACACTAAACCCAAACCGCAGCTAGATGCGGTCTCCGCGAACGGCCTCATACGTTCGCTGCAACAGCAACTCTGCAGACTCAAGCCGCAGTTGCATAATTCGCACAAAAAGGAAATCAACTAGAGCGAGCTGAGCAATTCTGGATGACATCGCCCCAGAACGGTAACGAGTCTCTTTCGCGACGGTGGTCAGCCTGAAGTCAGCATTTCTAGATATTACGGATTCTGGGAAATTGGTCACCGCAACAGTTTTGGCACCGCTGCGCTTCATTATCTGTAGGACCTCGAGGGTCTCAGGAGTCACGCCGGAGTGGGAAAACACAATTCCAACATCTCCCGGGTTCATAAGAGCAGAAGAGGTTATGGCTTGGTGATTATCGGGGGAATCAAAAGCAAATAGGCCGATACGGTGTAGCTTCTGTCTCAGATCTTGGGTCGCCAATGAACTCGATCCAAGCCCAAACAGTTCAATCCTCTTTGCTTTAGTGATCAGGCCAACAACTTTTTCTAAGGTCTTTAGGTCGAGGTTGCTGCCAGTTTGTTGAATGGCTTCGACCTCGTGAAATACGGTCTTCGCTACCACTTCATGCATCGAGTCGTTCGGGTCTATCTCGTCCCTGTCGATGGCGAAGATTTCCCTGGCGACCCTGCGTTGTTCTGATGCAACCGAAACCGCCAGTCGGAATGCCGTGAATGAGCTGAACTCAATGTCCTCACAAAACCGGACAACCGAAGCTGTTGAAATTCCAACGGCCTTTGACAATTCTGAGATTGTTGAACTCGCTGCCTTTTCAGGATTTTTCAAGACAAAGTCGGCAACTTTTTTCTGCGCCGGTCTCATCGCCGGTCTCACCTGAGAGATAGTGGTGAACAGTTCGGCCATTACATTCCCTTCGTGACTGACTCGGAAAAACTACGATAAATCGGGGCCAGTTCTTCTCTGGTTGTTTTGCAGACCAAACGGTTGGTCAACAACACCGCCACCAGCTTGGAGGTCGGGTCGAGCATTACCAGGGTGCCGGTGTAACCGGTGTGAGAGAAAAAGTGCTCGTTTGCTCCTAATCTTTCGGTATCTCGAAACCTAAAGCCGATTGACTGGTCCCATTCCCCTGAAACCAGCGGGGTGAATAGGATTTGCCTCTCGTGATCTTGGACTACCCCTTTCTCGCCGGTTATGACTTCGGAGCAGAATCGGAAAACGTCATTTGAGGAGGCAAATAGCCCGGCATTGCCAGAGACCCCTCCCATGGCCCTAGCTCTTGGGTCGTGAACTGCTCCGAACTGCAGTTTCTCAAAGGGTTCACAACCAACCGCAATGTCATCGGTCAAACCCCCGGGCAGATATCCAGTTTCTAAAAGACCAAGTGGAACCAGAAGCAGCTCTTGGACAATCTGATCGAACCGCTTTCCCAGCAGAGCCTCGCAGGCTACGGCGAACAGGCTGTAGCCGGTGCAAGAGTAGACCAAGGTGCCTCGCTGGTTCTGATCTGGGGTCAGCGACAGAAGGGCAGCTATTGTTCCTTCGCGGCTTGCTTGTTCTTCCCAAACCGCAGGTAGACCACTGCTGTGGGTCAAAAGTTCCACTGTTGTCAATTGACCTAGTTCCTTGGAGGTCTCAAACCAACTGGAGAGCGGTGAGTGAATGTTGATTAGGCCACTTACGTGTAATTTTGCCGCGATGGTAGCCGTGTAGAGCTTTGTGAGTGAGGCTAAGTCGAACCTTGTGTTGGCGGAAACTAATCGAGCGTCGTCCGCGGCATCAAGCTGGCCACCAAACTCAGTTGAGGGCACCTCGCCCGCTACTCCAGTTGAATAACTAAAACCGCTAAAGCGCGCATTTTGTTCTGGCCAAGTCAGATTCCTTAGTAGCTGCTGCGTTTCCATTTGGCCTTCTTCGTTATAAATGACTTATTACATTCTAGGAAAAAAAATTACATTTGGGAGCAGAATCAAGCCCCCTCTAAGTGCTGGAGGATTCCCGCACCACCGAACCTGTGAATCGGAGGGAATTGGCAGTGCCTGGGAAGGAAGGGCCTAAACCGCTAGCATTAGAGGAGAAGCTGCCGACTATTCACCGACATTTGGACTGCGATTTTGACCAGCAAGCTGATTCACTCCACCACCATCTTTAGTGACGGTGCGCTTCAAGAAAATGCTTGGGCGCTTCTCACTCAAGAGAAAACAATCACCGGTTTTGGCAGTGACTGGGAGCCCCACTCGGCCGATGAGGTCATCGATGGCACCGGCAAGCTTTTGCATGCTGGACTTTTTGACACCCACTGTCACGGGGCTGCCGGCTTTGCTGCCAACCGTGGCATTGAGGACATCAAGGGCATCCTGGATTTCAACTTCGCAAATCAGGTTGCAAGAACAATCGTGTCTTTGGTTTCAGCAGATGTTGGCGCGATGGTAAAAATTGCTACCGATGCCAAGGTCCTTGCTGAGGACTCAAGGTTTATAGGGATTCACTTTGAGGGTCCTTTCCTATCCCACGACCACAGGGGGGCTCAAAACCCCGCCGCCATAAAGCTGCCAACTGATGCTGAGATTGAACAAATTATTGCAAGTGGCACGATTGTTTCGATGACCCTTGCACCTGAGCACTTCACAGAGGCTCAGTTGTCAAAGCTGGAGGCTGCTGACATAAGGCTTTGCTTCGGCCACTCTGGAGCCGGATACGAAGAAGCCCATGGGTTTTTTGTAAAACACCCAAAATCCGTCATGACCCACACCTTCAACGGAATGAAGGGAATCCACCACCGTGAACCGGGGCCGGTGCCAGCGGCAATTGAAACGGACACGTTCATGGAACTAATAGCCGATGGCATTCATGTTCACCCTGCTGCCGCAAGACTCATTCCACAAGATCGCCTGATTTTGGTGACAGATGCCATTGAAGCCACAGGGCAGCCGGACGGCGATTACCTTCTAGGAGGGCTTCCGATAACGGTTTCCGAAGGCGTTGCTAGAACTGAATCTGGCAGCTTGGCAGGCTCGACTTTGAAGCTCGTTGATGCCGTGAGGAACTACGCCCAATTCTCTGGTAGTCAGTTGGCCGCCATGAGGGCGGCGGTGACAAACCCAGCTGAAGCGTATGGCCTCGCGGAGCAGGAAATCACCGTTGGAAATCACTTTCTCATTTAGCTCACCGTTTTCACTAATTCGCTGTTCTCGCAAAAAGAACACCCTGTTCATCGCTAGCATTGAGAGCAGATAAAAGATTTAGGGGATTTACCTTGGCAGAGATCGACGAGACTCAGCACTGGCGTCGGTCGGGCGAAAACATAAGAATTGCCCGCGAAGCGACAGGTTTGAGCGTTCGCGAACTTTCTAGAAGAATTGAAGTCAGTGCCTCTCACGTCTCCCAAGTCGAACGTGGTTTGGCATCCTTTAGCGTCCCAACCCTTTACCGAGTAGCTCAAGAGCTCGGTATTTCTATGGACAGCCTTTTCGAGGAGCCGGGTAAGCCAAAGGCATCGGTTGATTTTGCAGAAGAGCAGCGAGCGGCAGCTGGTGAGGTGTCCCTTGAAGATGCCGGCGTGATTCAGCGCGTTAGTTCAAGGCCAAAACTTGATCTAACAAGCGGATTGACCTGGGAACGCCTAACGGGGCGAGTTGAGAATAACGCAGAATTTATAGAGGTTGTTTACGAGCCTTCCCAGCACGCATCCAACCCTCCAAGCGAAGTGGTTCGGCACGTTGGCCGAGAGTACGGAATCATAGTCTCTGGCGAACTAACCATTCAGGTTGGGCTGAGCATTGCCGTTTTAGCCGAGGGCGACTCAATTGCATTTGATTGCAGTATCCCCCATAGGTTCTGGAATGCTACAGATAAGCAGGTGCGGGCAATCTGGTTTATCGCCGAGGAGAGCGGAGCCTCAGGCAAGAGCGCCGAAGAGTCCATGATGGCGCGGCACATCTATTAATTCCTAATTTAATCCCACCTTGTCTCTAGGGTGACTATTTGGCTGTTCTGTGACAGATAACAATTTTATTACAGATTTGTTATACAGAACATTGTGTTCTCTCATTGTTTACACTGATCGAGTAGCAAGAAATCCCACCTAAGCGGCAAAGGAGCCAAACCATGACGATACCTGTCATTGAGGCGAGAAACATAGTCAAGAGCTTTGGGGGAGTTAGGGCAGTAGACGACGTTTCTGTCTCTGTCGTGCCAGGCGAAATTCACGCGGTAATTGGCGAAAATGGTGCTGGCAAGTCAACTCTGATGCGAATTCTCGCCGGTGTTGAAACTCCAGACAGTGGAGCGGTCCTTATCGGTGGCACCGCAATTGAAAACAGCGCAAAAGACTCAATCGATGCTGGAATCTCACTTGTCCACCAAGAGCTAAGCCTTATCCCAGAAATGACAGTTGCCGAAAACATCATGCTGGGGGCCTTTCCTACCGCCGGCGGTTGGACCAAAACTCGTCAGATGAAAGCAGTCGCCCGAGAGACACTCAAGGAGATCGGTGTTGAGGTGGACCTTGATGAGCGCATCTCAAGGCTTTCAGTAGCACTTCGCCAGTTTGTTGAGATCGCCAGAGCTGTTGCAAGGAAGCCAAAGGTTCTAATTCTTGATGAGCCAACTGCAACTCTTACTCCTGCCGAAACCGACTATCTACTGAGCATGCTGCAGCGACTTGCTTCCCAGGGCCTAGCGATCATCTACATTTCTCACCGCATTCCAGAGGTATTCAAGATTTGCAAGAAGGTCACAATTCTTAGAGACGGCAAGAAGGTCGCAAATGACTCAATCGAGAACCTCACCCCGGACAAGGTCATCGACCAGATGGTTGGCCGTGACCTCAAACTAGACCTTTCTCAACGGAGGCAAGCTAATGAGTTAGGCGAGGTTGTTCTGGATGCCAAGAGCATAAAGGCACCCAAGGTGAACGGCATTGACCTCCAGGTCAGCAAGGGTCAAATTGTTGGTCTTGGTGGCCTGGTAGGCGCCGGTAGAACGGAACTGATTAGGGCAATCATCGGAGCGGACCCAAAGTCCTCCGGAAGAGTGACCATTACTTCGGGAGGCAAAAAACGCATTATTACCGGCTACCTCTCCGCGATTAAGGCCGGCGTTGCATACATTCCCGAGGAGCGACGAACAGACGGTTTAGCTTTGTCAATGACGGTAGCGGAGAATATTTTCCTCCCTAATCGCAAGGAGGTGGCTCCTTCGGGCATTATGCCAAAGGGCAAAATTGCAGTATTTGCGAAAAAGTTAGCAGACAAGGTTGACCTTAAGCCTCCCGAGGTGGCCAGAGATGCTGGCAAATATTCAGGCGGCAATCAGCAGAAGATCGTTATCGCCAAGTGGCTTGGCCGTAAGCCATCCTTCATAGTCCTTGATGAACCCACCAGAGGTGTTGACGTCGGGGCGAAAGCCGAAATTCACAAGCTCGTAAAGGAGCTTGCCGATAGCGGAACTGCCGTGTTGGTGATTAGTTCTGATTTGCCGGAGCTATTGGAGCTTTCCGACCTTATTCACGTGGTCAGGGACGGGAAGATCGCCGGAACTCTGGCAGGGGCAGAAGCGACCGAGAAAGCCGTAATGTCGCTGGCCGCCGGCGAGAAGTTGGTAGGTGCGTGATGGCAAAGGAAACTTTTACCCAAGCAATGTCTGTTGCACCTGAGCCACAGGATTCAAAGAATGAAAAGCAAAGGACATCGTTCATAGCGTTTATTGCAGACAAGGGTATTTTCGTCTTCACAATCGTTCTGGTTTTGACCGCAGTGTTCTTCGTTGACGGGTTTGCGTCGCTGCAAAACGTCACTGACGTTTTCCACCGAGCAGCCCCGATTGGCATAGTTGCGCTGGGAATGACTTTTGTTGTCATAACTGGAAACTATCTAGATCTTTCGGTGGTGGCCCAGGCTGCCGCAGCCGGGGTGATCCTTATTGCTGTTAGCAATGCCTATAACTTGCTGGTTGCATTTGCTGTCGCACTGGTAGTCGCAGTGGTCTTCGGACTGGTCAATGGTGTCGCTGTCGGATACTTCAAGGCAAACGCCGTTATCGTTACGCTGGCCACCACCTACATTGGCCTAGGCCTATTGAGGCTTCTATCCGGTGGCAGTCAGGTCTTTGGCCCGGCCGATGGCCCTATCGCTACTTTTGGAACCAGCAAACTTGGACCCTTCCCCTACTCGGCAGTCGTGCTTGTCGTTGTGACCTTGATTTTGACCTTTGTGCTGACCAAAACAAACTTCGGCTTCTTGATTCGATCATTTGGAACAAATAGCGGGGCAACCAGACTGGCTGGCACCAACACCGGACTAATTGTCATTGGCGCCTTCATGGTTACTTCAATGGCTGCCATGTTCGCAGGGTTTGTTCTGGCAGCGTTTTCCAATACGGCTGTTTCTAACATGGCCTCTGGGTTCGACTTCCAAGCACTTGCCGCCATCATCGTCGGCGGCACCAGTGTCTTTGGCGGCAAGGGCAGTGTTCCAAGAACTTTGCTCGGCGTGGTGTTTGTGAGCATCTTGTCAAACGTTTTGGTTCTGGTTCAGGTCAGCTACGGCCTGCAGCAGGTTGCAATTGGGTCGCTGATTGTTCTAGCGGTCACTGTGGATGCACTGGGTAGAAGGGTGTCCAAGAAATGACCGACCAATCCGTAATCAAAGTTGGGTCAACTGCTACCGGTTTCTTTGGAAAACTCAAGACAGTTTTGGCTAGGCGAACCGAGGGACGAGCGGTCGTGCTATTTGCGATTATCGCCTCCTTTGTGACCATCTCCCAGCCACTTGTTTTTACTGCATACCAGGTCACTTTAGGCCGTATTGCGCTGATTGGACTGGTGGCACTTGGCCTAACCGCTGTCATTTTGATGGGCGAGCTTGACCTAAGCGTTGCCAGCACCCTGGCGGTCTCCGGCGTGATTGCGGTAACTGTCGCGAATCAGACAAACATGCTTATCGGGGTACTGGCAGCTCTTGCAGCCGGCGTTGTCGTTTCGTTGATTAATGCGTTCTTCGTTGCAATTGTTGGCATCAACTCGTTCATTGCAACCCTTGGGATGCTCTTTGCCCTCAGGGGTATGGCGTTTGTTATCTCCGATGAGGCTCCGGTCAAACTGCTGAACACCGATCTGGGTATTGCCTTTGGTCAGCCGCTGATTGGCCCACTGACACCGAGAATTTTGATCTTCTTTTTGATTTTTATTGCCATTCAGGTCTTTGTCTCCAGGGTGAAAGCCGGTCGTGAGTTTTTGGCTGTTGGTGGAAACCGACAGGCAGCCTACGACGCAGGTATCCCTGTCAAAAGGCGCATCTTCACCGGGTTCATCATTTCCGGTGTAGTGGCGTCGATTGCAGGAATCATAAATGCCGTTGAGCGAACCAGCGCTGACCCGACCTCTGGTTCCACCGTCTTGCTCGCAAGCTTTGCTGCGGCAATTATCGGTGGTAACTACCTGAAGGGCGGCAAGGGTTCAATCGTTGGAACTCTAATTGGTGCTGCATCTCTTGGAATGCTTCAGGTTGCGCTAACGATCTCTGGAATCCAGATTCCAGTTCAAGAAATCTTCATTGGTGGAATCTTGCTCATCGCTGTGATTACTGACCCAAGCAGCCTGAGGGCAGTATGGGGCTCGCTGAGTACCACCTTCCAAGGAATCAAGAATTCCCTATTCAGCTCGGCTAGGGAAAAAGGATCGACGCCGTCGATCGTGAAAACAGGAAAAGAAAGAGGCAACTAATGAGAAAATCTCGTCTAGTACTGGCTCCAGCAGTGATGCTGGCGACGGCTGCTTTGGTTCTATCTGGCTGCGCAGCAGCTGAAGAAGAGGCAACCACAGACGCAGGCACCACCACCGAAACCGAAACTGCTGAAGTAGCAGAGACCTACGAGGTCTTCGCGCTGCTTCCACAGGGTTCAGACCAGGCATATGGAACCTTCTATGTTCCAGCCATGGAGGCCGCAGCTGCAGAGCTCGGAATCAACCTAACCATCACCAACTCAGAGTATGACGGTGACAAGCAGGCTTCAGAGTGTGAAATCGCTGTTGCTGCAAAGCCAGATGGCATCATCTTATGGCCAGCTGTTGGTGACGCTGTTCGTCCATGTCTAGAGGCTGCTGAAGCTGCAGGAATTCCTGTAACAGTAACCAACTCAGACCTATTCGACGCTGACAAGGCTCTATCACGCGGTTACTCAGGACCAGACACATACGGCCAGGGCGTTTCCTCAGCCGAGATCATGTGTGAACTAGTTGGCGATGCTCCAGTGAGCATCATCCAGCTAAACGGTGCTGCTGGTAACTCAACAGCTATCGACCGCGACAACGGTTTCACTGACACCGTTGCAGCTAACTGCCCTAACGTAACCATCTTGCAGGAAGAGTCAACCGACTGGACCAAGGCAACTGCTCAGCAGGTAGCCTCAGAGATGATCACAGCTCAGGGTATCGACAACATTGGCGGCATCTATGCAGCTGATGACTCAATCGCTGCTGGTGCAATTGCTGCCCTAGAGGCACGTGGCGTAGTTGCAGCTGACTACTTCATCACTTCAATTGGTAACACCTTCCTAGGTAACCCACTGGTTATCGATGGCAGCCTAGACGGAACAGTATTCCAGTCATCCTCATGGGATGGCGAGAACGCAACCCGCCTAATGTATGACGTCCTAACCGGCGTTATCGCCGCTGGAGAACGTGAAGTTAAGTTCATGCCTTCAGTGAAGGTAACCGCTGGAAACGCGTCAGATGCTGACGTAGCTCCAGAGTGGTAAACCCGCAACAAAAAAGTAATAAGTAACAAATAGTTGTAAACCTCTGCCAGGTGGGGCCTCTAAGGGCCTCACCTGGTGAGGGCAACAAAGTAGCCAGAAACACCAAAAGACTTTCGACACAAAGATTCAACAGGAGATAAAAATGGGCACCCCTACTGAGCCAAAACCATTGGTACCGGCTCTCGATTTCGATAATCGCATGATTCCAGCGCACGGAACCACCTCGGTGGACTTCGAAGAGCGCATCGACTACAAGCGCCTTCGTGCCTACCGCCTAGGCCGAGCAGTCGAATCACTCGGTGCAACCGAATGCGGTGCCTTCCTACTTTTTGACTTCTACAACATTCGCTACACAACACAAACCTGGGTTGGTGGAGCCCTCGGCGACAAGATGTCTCGCTATGCGCTTCTTACTCGTGACGGCAAGCCACACATCTGGGACTTTGGTTCCGCTGCAAAGCACCACACTCTATTTGCCCCCTGGATTGAGCCAGGTCATTCTCACGCCGGCATGCTCGGTCTTCGAGGAGCAATTCACCCAGATGTCGGACTGATGAAAGACGCGGTCAAGACCATCAAGGGCATGCTCAATGATGCTGGCGTCGCACACCTTCCAGTCGGCGTTGACATCGTCGAACCAGCCTTCTTGTTTGAGATGCAAGCCCAGGGTTTGTTGGTGGTTGATATCCAGCAGGACATGCTCGATGCCAGATCTATCAAGAACGTCGATGAGATCATGCTGTTGTCTCAGGCAGCAGCAATGGTTGACGGTGTTTACCAGGACATCACCGATGCCCTTAGACCCGGAATAAAGGAAAACGAAATCGTGGCCCTTGCCTCCAAGAAGCTGTTTGAACTTGGTTCAGAACAGGTTGAAGCAATCAACGCCGTTTCTGGAGAGCGTTGCAACCCTCACCCACACAACTTCACCGACAGAATCATTCGCCCGGGCGACCAAGCTTTCTTTGACATCATCCACTCCTACCAGGGCTACCGCACCTGCTACTACCGGACCTTCTCTGTTGGCAGCTCGACACCGGCGCAGCACGATGCTTATGCCAAGGCAAGAGAGTGGATGGATGCGGCAATCGATAAGGTCGCAGATGGTGTTGGCACCGACGAGGTTGCAAAGCTTTGGCCAAAGGCAGAAGAAATTGGCTTTGCAAACGAGATGGATGCCTTCGGCCTGCAGTTTGGTCACGGTCTAGGTCTTGGTCTTCACGAAAGGCCAATCATCTCGCGCCTAAACAGCCTGAGCCATCCGGTTGAGATCAAGGCCGGAATGGTTTTTGCTCTTGAAACCTACTGTCCTTCACCAGATGGAACATCTGCGGCAAGAATCGAAGAAGAAGTTGTGATCACCAAAACAGGAGCGCAGGTCATAACCAAGTTCCCGGCTGAAAAGCTGTTTGTTGCTAACCCTTACTAGTCCTAGCTGTCGGGTTTTAGTGTTATTTGCGCCATTGCGGCCCAGTCTTGATTAGCTAAGGTTGGGTCTGCAATTGCAGCGTTCATGAGCTCCATCAAGACGTGGGCTGTGGGCATTTCGAGTTCAGACTCCGCCGCGCTGTCCATGGCCAATTGAAGGTCTTTTTTACCGAGCTCCATTGAGAACATGACTGGCTGATATTCCCGATCTGCAATCTGTGCCCCATAGCCCTTATAGACGACAGATGAAAAGAGTGTTGAGGTTAATAGCTCCACGAAGGCTTTGCCTGAAACACCGTTTCTCTCCACGAGCGCCACCGACTCGGCAATAGCTTGAATGGCGTGCAGAATGTTGTAGTTAACGGCAATTTTCACAAGATTGGCTGTGGCCGGCTGATTGGAAATATTCCATATTTTGGACCCCATCGCCTCCAGTAGTGGCAGCGCCTGTGCGATCGCGGATTCATCACCGCCGGCGAGGATGTTGAGTTCTCCGGCCTCGGCCACATTCGGCCTGCCGAGTACGGGGGCTGAAACATACTTTGCCCCGGCTTCCAGAAACCTTTGAGAAAGCTCAAGGCCCTTTGCTGGAGATATGCTCGCCATTCCAATGTGAATGGTTCCGGCGGAAAGGTTCTCGGCTGCCAAAACGGTGTCATGAACGTCGTCGTTGGCAAGCATCGAGAAGGAAATCGATTGAGACAGGGCTTCCTTGGCAGATTCGGCAGCGTCACCTCCGGCCGCGACAAATTTCAGAAGGGGTGCTTGAGAGCGGTTCCATCCGAGAACCGGGTGACCTGACATGACCAAATTGTTGGCCATGGCGAGTCCCATAGTGCCAAGGCCAAGAAACCCGACCCGCGGCAACTAGCTAAGCCTTCCAGACAGTTTTTAGGTTGCAGAACTCTTTGATGCCAGCATCCGAGAGCTCGCGGCCAAAGCCCGAGTCCTTGATCCCACCGAAGGCAAGCTCCGGATAGGAAATCGTCATGCCATTTACAAACACAGCACCTGCCTGCAGGTGCTCAACGAAGTAGTCCTGCTCGGCTTCATCTTCACTCCAAATTGCGGAAGACAGACCAAAGGTTGTTTGGTTGGCGATCTTGATCGCCTCTTCTCTGTTCTGGACTTTGTAAATGGTGGCAACCGGACCAAAGGCTTCTTCCATCACTAGCTTCATGTCATCGGTTAGCTGGTCAATCACTGTCGCTGGGTAGAAGAAGCCCAGTCCTTCTGGGGTTTCGCCACCGCAGAGAACACGAGCCCCCTTGGCCTTGGCATCTTCTACAAGCTCAACGATGTCGCGCTTACCATTGGCCGTTGCCAGCGGTCCAAGTTGGACACTCTCGTCCATTGGGTCACCCATTTTGAGCGCGCTCATCTTTGAAACAAAGCTGTCAACAAATTGGTCGTAGACATCGGCGAAGACCAAGAAGCGCTTGCCTGCGATACAGGACTGACCGTTGTTGTTAATCCTTGCTGTCACAGCAACAGTGGCGGCCTGCTCGATGTCGGCATTGGAGGTGACTACGAAGGCATCTGAACCACCAAGCTCCATAACCGAAGGCTTTATCTGCCGCCCTGCCCTCTCGGCAACTGCGCGACCGGCAGGCTCAGAACCGGTAAGGGTTACGGCCTTTATGCGCCAGTCGTCAATGACGCTTGAAACACTGGATGCCGAGATCATTAGCGTTACGAAGGAGCCCTCTGGGAAGCCCGCGCGGGTGAAGATGTCATTCAGGTAAAGCGCAGACTGGGGAACGTTTGAAGCGTGCTTCAAAACCCCTGAGTTACCGGCCATTAGGGCTGGCCCTGCAAATCTAATTACCTGCCAGAGCGGGTAGTTCCATGGCATTACTGCCAATACAACACCCAGCGGCTGCCAAATGGCCATCGCTTGGCTGGCGTTGACCGTCGATGGGTCGGCTAGCACCTGGGGTGCTAAAAACTCTTCTGCCTTTTCAGCGTAGAAGCGCATGCTTTTGGCACACTTGAGGACTTCTCCGCGGGACTGCGCAATCGGCTTGCCCATTTCACGGGTCAGCATGACTGCTGTCTGCTCCACTTCACTCTCAATCAAGTCAGCGGCTTTGATCATCAAGGCAGCGCGCTCGGCATAGCTCATTGATCGAAGGGTCTCGTGGGCGGTTTGCGCCAGGGCAATTCGGGTCTCTACCTCAGCCGGTGTGTGAAGTTCTGCTTCAAATTCAGTTTCACCGGTGGCCGGGTTGATGGTTGCCATTGCCATTGGGACCTCATTCTTTGTTAAGACTTTTGGAGTACTTTATTCGTTACCAAGGTCAAACTTACTAGCAGTTGTTTAGTTGGCAAAACATGAAGATTGGATACATTTTACCCTAAAAGCTCCGTATTTAGTCTAAATTTAGACAAATAACATTCGGATTGGATTCAATCTGCAGTTGAGGAAGTTTCCAATTGATCGAGATAGAGAAGGCGGTATCTACATGCGATTAGCAAACAAAGTTGCAATAATCACTGGTGGCTCACGAGGTATTGGCAGAGCTACGGCCGAACTTTTTGCTGAGCACGGGGCCAAGGTGTACGTTTTGGATCTGAGCCTCGACGAAGACTTCGCAGATAGCAGTATTGAGTTTATTTCGCACGATGTTACTGACGAACAAGCATGGAAGATAGTGGTTGAGCACGTGGTCGCCGAAGCCGGCAAAATCGATGTTTTGTTTAACAATGCTGGAATCGTCGGCTCCTATGAGGGAATCGAAACCATTGAAATGGACGACTGGCACAGGATTCTGGACATCAATCTAAACGGGGTTTTCCTGGGAACCAGAACGGTGCTTCCTGTGATGCGGGCAGCAGGCAAAGGAGCAATTGTCCACACTTCATCAATGTGGGGAGTGGTTGGCGCAATTGGAGTTGCTGCCTACACCGCATCCAAGGGCGCAGTGCGCTCGCTAAGTAAAAACGTTGCGCTGACCTATGCCAAGGACGGCATTAGGTCCAACTCGATTCACCCGGGCATCATCGAGACACCGCTGGTTTTGGCCCAGGATAAGTCCATGACCCAAGAGATTGTAGACAAGACGCCGATAGGGAGACTCGGAACTGCCAGAGAAATTGCGTACGGTGCTCTTTATCTGGCGAGCGATGAATCAAGTTACGTAACCGGAACTGAATTGATAATCGATGGCGGCCACACTGCACTTTAGGCGAGTGCTAGGGCTTGGCGAAGACAGTAAGCTCTTTATCATTCCAAGGAGGAACTATTGCAAGACACCGACCGCAGCTCAAGCGAGAAGATCGCAATGGAGCTGCGCTCCCAAATCTTGACTGGCAAGCTGTTGCCGGGGTCCAGAATCCTGCAGGAGCAGCTAGCCGAAGAATTTGGCGCTAGCAGGCTCCCGGTTCGAGACGCCCTCCGCCGACTCCAGGCCGATGGTCTCGTAACTATTGTTGCCAACACTGGGGCTTGGGTGTCCAAGCTAACCAAGGCCGAGTGTGAAGATGCCTATCAAATCAGAGAGCGACTTGAGCCTCTGTTGATGCGACAAAGTGCAGCTTTCATAACCCAGGAGACAATCTCGGAGCTGACAGCAATCGCTGAAAAAATGGAGGCTTCGAGTGACATTGAGGCCTTCCTGAGGCTAGATCGGGATTTTCATTTACTTGCTTACTCGCACGCTCCGAATGGAATGATCCGAGATCTAATTGAGCGTCTCTGGAACACTACTCAGCATTACCGTAGGGCGTTCGCCGAGCTAAGTGGTGTTGCTGTCGGCAGCGTGACCCACCTCGAGCACCGCCTAGTTCTGGACGCAATTGTCCGAGGTGACCTGGATGATCTGGAGTGGAACCTGGCGGCCCACATCAGAAGAACCCGCAACTCACTTGTTGCCCACCCGGAGATTTTTGACTAAATGTAGCCAATTGACTGCGCAGTGAGCCCTTAAACAGCTTATTTGCATTTCACAAGTGCTATTTCGGATACATTCGCTAAAATCTTGGCTAAACAGGAAATGCGCCGCTTGATCTTCGGCCAAGCGCACTGACTAGAGATTGCGAGGACCCAGATGGCCACCACGCCAATAATTGTTGCCAATACTGATGCCCCCAGTGAGATTCATGGGGTCCACGGCGGAAGAGGTGTGCTTCGTTGGAAGCGCTTTGTAACCGGGCTCATGATGCATGCGGCCTGGGATTCCTTCGAGCACAATCGCCTTGAGCCAGGTGCAGCTGTAGGCGAGCACGTGCACTCTCGAACCGAGGAAATTTACTTCATCATTCGCGGACGTGGAATGATGAAATACAACGGCGATCACTTTGAGGTTGGTCCTGGGGATCTAATTATGACCCCGCTTCACGGCAAGCATGCAATCGAAACCATCGGCGATGAGACTCTGGAATTCTTCGTTGTTGAGGCGCTGCCGCCGGAGATCGTGAATGCACTTCCTGAATACAGACCCTCAGCAGAATCGGAGGACCAGTCATGAGTTTTAGCCCACGAGTAAACCTCTACGAGACTGATGTAACAAACATCACTGAAATCATGGCGGGTCCCTGGAAGGCCATAAAAGTGGTTGACGCAGCTGTCGGTGAAACTCTTGAGTTCTCAACTGATGGCGAAGAGCACGGTGTTTTCGTGATTGAAGGCTCCTTTGTTGCGACCATCCCGGATGGCTCAACATTCGAGTTCAAGAAAGACATGTCGATGACTCTGGCCAGTGGCGGAGCCGCTTCGGTGGTCGCAGGTCCAGAGGGCTTCAAGATTTGTCAGGTAATAATGAGGGTCGACTAAGAAACTACTCCGCAGGAGTTTTTGGAGACCATAGTTTCACCGGAGCAGTCATTTCGTAGTCCTTACCGTTTGGGTAGCTGACAAGTTCGAACTGCATACCCCAGGGGGCTAAGAAGTAGATCCAACGCTGACCGGTGGCAAATGCCTTACTTGAGACTGGCTCCCCCAAAACATCAACTCCGTGAGACTTCAGGTGCTCGATTGCAACATCTAGGTCGTCTACATAGAAGGCGAGGTGGTGACCACCAGCATCACTGTTTTTAGGCTGAGCCATGGGGGTCTGATGAACCGATTGGTATTCAAAGATTTCAAAGTTGGTGCCGTGGCCTAGACGAAAGTGACGATTCTGCTTGATCACTGTTCTGGGGTCAACGTTTAGCTGCCGTTCCATCCAGTCATCATCGGACTGGAAGGGCCCCAGCTTGTAGATGTAATCGCAACCGATGACCTCTACAAAAAACTTGGTTGCCTGCTCGATATCCGGCACGTTGAAACCGACGTGGTCGGTGCCCCTTATTCCAGGGATTCCTTTTTGCATGATCTGCCCATCTACTAGCTATTGGATACAAACTACCGACAAAAAGCGCTTTTTGCACGCTTTTTTGACTCTGTGGTTGTAGTAATGTATCCAATCACGCTAAATTAGTACCAATAGCCAATCAATATTTTTTACGGAGTCATCGATGACCGAACGCATTCAGCTAGATCCCCTAGAGCCATGGGTGGAGATCAAAACCACCAAGCAGGATTACCAAAACGCCGACCCTAAATTACTCGAGACCATGCTCGGTCAGCTGCACCTAATCAGAGCATTCGAAGAGGCAATTCTTGACATAGCTGGGGAAGGCCTAGTGCACGGCCCCGCTCACTCATCTATCGGTCAAGAAGGTGGAGCAGTAGGCTCCATCGTCGGCATGCGCTCAACCGATGCCATCAACGGATCCCACCGAGGCCATCATCAATTTTTAGCTAAGGCAATTGCCTACGTAGCACCACAACTGGATGTAACCAACCTCGTAACCAGCCAGGTCCAAGAAGTTCTACAAAAGACTGCCGCTGAGATCCTTGGGCTTGCCCAAGGATATTGCAAGGGCCGTGGCGGCTCGATGCACCTGCAGTGGCATGAAGCCGGAGCACTTGGAACGAACGCGATTGTTGGCGGCGGTGTTCCGCTTGCAGCTGGTAATGCCTGGTCACAGAAGCGAGCCGGAACCACTGATATGACAACCAGCTACTTCGGAGACGGAGCCGTAAACATTGGCAGCGTGCTTGAGAGCATGAACCTAACCGCAGCATGGGATGTCCCACTGGTGTTTTTCATTGAGAACAACCTTTACGCGGTTTCAACCACTGTTGCCGAGGCAACAAAAGAAGATCGCCTGAGCGGCCGCGGCGTTGGTTTTGGTATTCCTAGCTGGCGCGTAGACGGAATGGACCCACTTGCCGTTTGGCACGTCATGCAAGAAGTTGAGGAGCATGTTCGCTCTGGCAAGGGTCCGGCGGTTGTTGAAGCAGAGGTCTATCGATTCTTCCACCAGAACGGAGCCTTCCCAGGAAGTGCTTTCGGTTATCGCTCGAAGGAAGAAGAAGAGCACTGGAGAAGCCGTGACCCACTGGACAAGGTTGCAAACGAGATGATCGAACTGGGTTTGATTACTCAGGAACAAGTCGCTGACACCAGGAAGCAAGCAGTTGCCGCAATGGAGCTAGTCGCACTTGAATTGCTAGAACCAGATCTTGACGGAAAGCCGGGAGCTAGAAAAATCAAGAGTAACCTCTGGCCAGACTCTGGTTTCGTTGACGTTGGCCTGCGATCGGATCTTTCAGAGCTTGCCGGAGCCAAGACTCTTGAGCAGGACTCTTTCACAGGAGAAACAACCGACATTCGTTTTGTTGATGCCATAGCCAAAGGCATGGATCGTCAAATGGAACTTGATGACCGAATCATTATTTTGGGTGAGGATGTTCATCGCCTAAAGGGCGGAACCAACGGTGCAACCAAGGGCCTGCCAGATAAATATGACGGCCGCGTACTCGGAACCCCAATTAGCGAGAACGCCTTTGCAGGTCTTGGCGGCGGAATGGCCATGGATGGCAGATTTCGCCCAGTAGTTGAGTTCATGTATCCGGACTTTTTGTGGGTTGCGGCCGATCAGGTATTCAACCAAATTGGTAAGGCAAGGCACATGTTCGGCGGTAAGAACTCAGTGCCATTGGTCCTAAGAACCAAGATTGCAATGGGCTCGGGCTATGGCTCTCAGCACCTAATGGACCCGGCTGCAATCTTTGTGACAGCTCCTGGCTGGCGGATTGTTGCAGCCAGCAACCCGTTTGACTACATCGGACTGATGAACACTGCATTGAAGATGGACGATCCAGTGCTAATGATTGAGCATGTTGATCTGTATGGTCAGCGAGGAGAAATTCCAGCAGATGACCTTGACTACCAAATTGAATTTGGTAAAGCCAGACTCGTGCGAGAGGGCAATGACGCAACAGTCATCAGCTATTTGAATATGGTCAACATCTCGGCCGAGGCTCTCGAGCAGACCGGCATAGATGCAGATTTGATTGACCTGAGATTCTTGGACCGTGCCAGCATCGATTGGGGTGCAATCGAAGCGAGCATCAAGAAAACCAACAGTGTGGTCATAGTTGAGCAGGGCGTTCAAGGAACAAGCTATGGCGGATGGCTTTCAGACGAGATCCAGCGTCGATTCTTTGATTACTTGGATCAGCCAGTTCAACGTGTTCACGGTCGGGAGGCTTCTCCCAGCATCTCGAAGGTTCTAGAAAGAGCGTCCATTGCAGGGCTCGAAGATGTAGTTGCCGGTCTGAAGCTTCTAAAGGAAGGGTTTGGGCGCAACTAATGGCTACGCAAATCAAACTCCCAGAAGTTGCTGCTGGCGCGACTCATGCTGTGATCTCGAGCTGGCTGGTAAATGTTGGTGACGCCGTCACTGTCGGCCAGCAATTAGCTGAAATAGAAACCGATAAAGCAGTTGTTGAGCTTTTGGCAGAAGAAGCCGGCACCATTTTGCAGCTAATTGGTAAACCAGGTGATGAAATGGAGGTTGGCAGCACCATTGCGATGCTTGGAGCTCCGGGTGAAAGCTTGGATACCCCCGCCGAAGCACCGGCTGTTGAAGCACCGGTTGTTCAAGATATCCAAGACGCGCCAGCTCCGGTTGCAGCGCCAATAGCTACCCCAACAGAAATTCAGACACCAGTGCCTGCTCAACAAAGCAGCTCAGGCCGAGTGATGGTCTCTCCGATTGCCAGAAAACTTGCAAAGGAATCTGGCGTGGACATTTCTGGAATCCAGGGAACTGGTCCCGGTGGAAGAATAGTCAGACGCGATGTGGAAGCAGCCCCAACAACGGCCCCTCAAGCCCAATCTGCTGAAACACCAAGCGCCTCAAAAGAGCTTGCGAGCCAGGAGTATTCCTCTACCTATTCGACTGTTGGCCACACCTCGATGCGAAAGGCGATTGCCAGAAGGCTTACCGAGAGTAAGAGCACTGTCCCACATTTCTACCTAAACGCAGACTGTCATGTTGATGAACTATTGCTTCTTCGTAAGAAGATAAACGAAAGCTCGAACGTCAAGATTTCCGTTAATGATCTGGTGGTCAGGGCAGTTGCAGCAGCCTTCCAAGATGTTCCAGAGGCAAATGTTGTCTGGACGCCGGATGCAATGATCCACTACGAATCAGTGGACGTTTCAATTGCCGTGTCTACCGATGGCGGGCTGCTGACCCCGGTACTTCGCGGTGTTGAGAAGCGAACCCTGAGCAACATTGCAATGACGATCACTGACCTCGCTGAACGCTCAAGAGCAGGTAAGTTGCGTCAAGACGAACTTGAGGGTGGAAGCTTTGCAATCACCAACCTCGGAATGTTTGGCACCTCTAGCTTCTCGGCAATCATTAACCCGCCACAGTCGGGCATCTTGGCTGTTGGTGAAGCAAGTCAAAGACCAGTGGTGATCGATGGTGAGATCGCAGTTGCAAGCGTGATGAGCGTCACATTGTCTGCAGATCACAGGGCTGTCGACGGTGCACTTGCTGCCAAGTGGCTTGCAGCCTTCAAGGCAAGAATTGAGAACCCTCTGACAATGCTGATTTAGTTTTTTCCCGTGCATAAAAAAATCCCCCCTAAGGCGGCTACCTTTTGGGGGGATTTTTTTATTTGGTGGGCTATTGAATAACCATTCCACCGTCAATCATAAGAAGCTGACCAGTCATGTAGTCAGACTCCGCACTGGCCAGGAATGCCGCGGTTCCAACGACATCCTCTGGATAGCTGTAACGCTTCATCAAGATCATGTTCTCGGCAATCGAGTCCATCGACTGTCCTGGCTTCTCAAACATTCCAATCTCGACTAGGTCGCGATCAAGCTGCTCCCACATTTCGGTACGAACCACACCTGGCGCGTAACCGTTCACGGTGATGTTGTGAGGCATCAGCGACTTGGCTCCAGCCTTGATTAGACCCAGCACTGCGTGCTTGCTCATCGTGTAAACGGTTACGTCCACGAAGGCCTCGCGGGAAAGAATAGAACCCACGTTGATGATCTTGTACGGGTATTCCTTTTTGCCTTGTTTGATCATTTGGTTGGCAGTCTTCTGCATCACGTTTAGCTTGCCCCAGGCGTTTACCCCCATGATGAAGTCATAGTTTGGCTTGGTGATGTCAGGGAAAAATAGTGGCTTGTTGACGCCGGCGTTGTTGAGCAACAGGTTGATTTCACCAAAGGTGTCAACTGTGTGCTGAACCGCAGCCAGTGCGTCCTCTTCGCTTGTAACATCAATCTTCACGTAGGTTGCCTTGCCGCCATCGGCGATAATCTCGTCTGCAACTTTCTTGATCCCATCGACGTTTAAGTCACCCAGGCAAACTTCTGCTCCTTGTGCTGCCCAATACTTTGCAATCGCTGCGCCCATACCCTGAGCCGCACCGGTAATCAGTGCCTTTCGGCCAGCTAGTCTCTGCTTGTCCATTGGTGTTCCTTCCTCATTGAAGCGTGCTTTTCTACCCGAGTTCGGACGAACTCCGGGCGACACTTTAGGCAATAGTGTAAACCCTGACAGCACACTAATCAGTTTTGAGAGAACAATTTTTAGAAAATTGTTACCTAGTTGCTATTCAGCCTCTGAGCTAAACCTGGGCGCGCAATCGAGAGTTGAGATTCTCCAGCTCTTCAGTTAACTCGGTGGGTAAGCGGTCACCAAAACCTTCAAAGAACTCTCCTATTTCTGCAGCCTCCCGCACCCAGGCGCTTCTATCGACGTCCAACAATTCTGCTAGCTGGTCATCGCTAATCTCTAGCCCCTCTAGGTTCAGGTGTTCTGCCTTTGGAACGAGTCCAATTGGAGTTGGTTTAGATGAGTCACTTCCCTCGAGCTGCCCAACTATCCACTGAATTACGCGCATGTTGTCAGCAAAGCCAGGCCACAAGAATTTGCCATCCTGATCTTTTCTAAACCAGTTCACCTGGAAGATTGTGGGCAGTCTGGCGGGGTCCAATGTCTTTGCAAACGAGAGCCAGTGGGAGAAGTAGTCACCCATGTTGTAGCCGCAGAAAGGAACCATGGCAAAGGGGTCTCTCCTAAGTTTCCCAATCGGACCTTCAGCAGCAGCAGTCTGTTCGCTGGCGATGGTTGCACCCAGAAAAATGCCGTGTTCCCAGTTCAGTGACCTTAGAGCTAGCGGGACATTTGATGCCCTGCGGCCACCAAAGATGATGGCATCGACTTCAACGCCTTCTGGCTCGGCCCAGTTATCGCTCAGAGTTGAAACCTGGTCGATTGGGAAGCAGAACCGGGAGTTTGGGTGAGCGGCAGGCTTGCCGCTTTCTGGGTCCCACGCTTTTCCTTGCCAATCAGTTAGGTTCGGCGGTGGCTCTTTAGTTAGACCCTCCCACCAAACATCTCCGTCTTTGGTAGTTGCAACGTTGGTGTAGACAGCGCCCTCGCGAAGCGAGTCGACTGCGGCCTTGTTTGTCGAAAGCCCAGTCCCTGGAGCCACTCCAAATAAGCCGTTCTCTGGGTTGATCGCCCTCAACTTGCCCTTGGCGTTTGGCGCAAGCCAAACAATGTCGTCGCCCAGGGTCTCGACCTTCCAGTCTGGAATTTGTGATTGCAGCATGGCCAGGTTGGTCTTGCCGCAGGCTGATGGGAAAGCCGCAGCGATGTGGTACTTCTTTTTCTCTGGTGTGGTCACTCTGATAAGCAGCATGTGCTCTGCAAGCCAACCCTGGTCTCTAGCCATTACAGAACCAATACGAAGAGCCATTGCTTTTTTACCCAGCAGTGAGTTGCCACCGTAACCAGATCCATAAGACCAGATTTCTCTGGTTTCAGGGAACTGGACCACGGCGACCTTGTCAGGATTACAGGGCCAGGGGGTGTCTTCTGTCTTATTGCCATTTTCATCAACCAGCGGCACGCCAACAGAATGAATAGCCGGAACCCAGTCAGCACCGTCGGCAATTTTCTTGACCACTTTGTCTGTGACCCTTGTCATGACTCGCATCGATGCGACTACATATGGGGAGTCTGTGATCTCGACACCGTATCTTGCAAGCGGTGATCCCACCGGTCCCATGGAAAATGGAATTACATACATCTTGCGACCGCGCATGCTGCCGCTAAATTTTTCTTCAAGTTCAGCACGCATTATGTCCGGGGCCACCCAGTTGTTGGTCGGACCAGCATCAGCTTGGTCTTTCGGGCAAATATAGGTTTTACTCTCAACCCTTGCCACGTCTCGCGGGTCAGTTCGCGCTGCAAAGCTGTTCGGTCTGATCTTTGGGTTCAGTTTTTGATAGGTGCCGTTGGCAATAAGCAGAGCGTTAATTTTCTGAGCCTCGGCTTCAGATCCGTTGCACCAGATTATTTCATCGGGGTCCGTTAGATCCGCGATGTCGGTTACCCAACGTTTCAGTGTCGACAGTGACATAGTTTGCTTCCTGATTCAAATGTATATGGCATTGCCATTTGGTTTGTGCCATTTGCTCTTGTCTGAGCATTTACGGCGATCAGCAGTCGGGTTTCGCACGCTTTATACATCCTTGGGATGCTCTTATTGTATACAATCGAGCGTGTTTAGTGCAAATGAGGCTCTTTTATCAAGCATTTGTCCCCTAGTTGTATACAAACATCAGAACCAAACCGGTAAAGCTGCCGCATGCCAACGTGGTTTCAGGAAGCAGCAATGCCACCTCTAGACTCTCTACTAATGAAAACAATTAGTTGCATGGAACTTGGTGGATGCTGCGAGGAGAAATTCAGAGGTGAAACCTTTGAAGAAGTAGCAAACCAAAGTCAACTTCACGCCCAAGAGATGATGGCCATCAATGATCAGCCGCACATGCAGGCCATGGCAGAGATGATGGCCATAATGGAGCGCGGTGAAGTTGACCAGTGGATGAAGGCAAAGATGGAAATGTTCGCCCTGTTGCCTGATGAAGCCTAGGTTAGGCCTCAACACGCAACAGAACTACATTCTCCAAAGCCCCAAGTTCGCCAATAGGCGCAATAATCTGCGCAGCCACTAATCTTGCACCTGTGACCAAACTCCTCGCAACCAAAGCACGCAATGCTCTTTGGTTGCAGTTCTTTGTTATGGGTGTTGTTTCTATGGCATGGGTTCCTAGAATCCCGGAGATTAAAACAGCCAATGAGCTATCTGATACCCAGTTTGGCTTGGTCTTGATCGCAAGCTCCATTGGGGCAGTTCTAGGTGCTCAGCTGTCCGGAAGAGCAATCCACAGGTTTGGTTCAAGACCGGTGTTTTTTGTGGCACAGGTAGTGGTTCCGGTTGGGGTTGCGATCATGGGGTTGAGCATTACGCCTTTGGTTTTGGTGGCTGGCCTGTTTTTTATGGGCTTTGGTTATGCAGCGCTGGATGTTGCAGGTAATGCTCAGGCCGTTGCCATTGAGAATCATCTAAAGAGGCGCTACATAACCTCGGTTCATGGAATGTGGAGCGTGGGAACACTTGCAACCACTTTGTTGGGTGCTGGGCTTGCTTTTTATATTTCCCCCAGGGACAACCTGTTATGGGTGGCGGGTGTGGGGTTGGTAGTTTTTCTCGTCACCTCTAGATATTTACTTGCCCCTGACCTTGATAACCACTCAGGTGAAGAAGACACCAAGAGCTCAATGCCATGGTTTGGCAAAGCGGCCTGGCCGCTTTGGATCCTTGGCATTGGTGCAACCGGAACCTTTATTGCTGAGGGTGCTGCGGCTGACTGGGCAGCGCTGTTGCTGCGCGATGAAATGGGCGTTGAGATCGGCTACTACGCATCTGCATTTGCAACCTTTGCACTTGCCATGATTCTTTCCAGGTTTCTGGGCGACAGCTGGTTGGAGAGATGGGGACCCTACCAAGTAGTTAGGTTCTTAGGTGTTGTTGGTGGAGGGCTATGGGGTGTCTTAATGCTCTCTGGTATTTGGCTCTCCAGTGGATTCCCGCTTCTGGGGATCATTCTTGTGAACACCGGGTTCTTCTTTGCAGGAATTGCAATTGGCCCTATTTTTCCGGCATTTATTCTTGGTGCTGCCAACCTCAAGGGCGTTGCCCCTTCGGTTGGCATTGCAAGAATTGGCGTGATTTCAATTGGTGCTTACTTTGTGGGGCCAACTGTTGTTGGGGTGCTGTCTGATCAGATCACCCTGACCTATGCAATGTTGTATCCGGTTGTGTTCTTGGTTCTTTCCGGTTACCTAGCAAAAGCCATAAAGGGCTCAAGTGCTAACTAGCTAGCAGTTTTACCCAAATAATTCGCTCATCACACCGGACCAGCTGGTTCGAATGTCTTCAAGTTTTAGGTCCGCAACATCCTTGATTTCAACAAGTCCTGAGGTTGAGTCTGTGACACCAATGCGTAGGCAAGGAACACCCCTTGCTTCACAGAGTGCCTGGAACTTCACGTCGTCTTCTCTTCCAACAGTGACAAGCACTCTTGACTGTGACTCTGAGAAAAGGGCAGCTGTTTGGTCTATTTGGTCACGGTCAAGAATATCTCCAAGCCAGATTCTTGCTCCAACGTTGAACCTGAGCGATGCTTCCAGAACTGCGATGCCAAGACCACCTTCTGAAAGGTCATGGGCTGATTCAATCAGCCCTTGAATGCTTGCGCCGTGTAATAGCTCTGCAAGTAGTTTCTCTTTGGCAAGATCAAGCTTTGGTGGTT
>ERZ807291.1449-NODE-1449-length-38582-cov-5.939108_pt1 | contig 38582 bp, 39 predicted proteins | sample MGYA00521257_ERZ807291 | MGnify/ENA primary metagenome ERZ807291 (study PRJEB31413, sample SAMN03169783) | marine metagenome | biome: Marine; feature: Water; material: Subsurface seawater | place: North Sea | collected 2011-04-28 | depth 1 m m ...
ACCAACGTTATGGTATTTACGCAAATGGTGTATTAGCGGAATCATTACAAAAAGGATCTATAGATAAATTAATTAAAAATGAAAGTAGTGACGTTAAACATACTGTTGATGTTTCTGTATTAGATTATTCTAATTTAGACAAAATTTGTAAATAAATAAAAATCATTAGATAAAATAGTTAAAAATCAAGTTGTTATAGTATAAAATTGAAATACTTTTTTAATATTAATCACAAGTAATATTAAAAAAGATGAATAAGAAAGCATCAAGAGCCCTAGTATTTGACGTAGAGACGTCAGGACTCTTACCAAAAAACAAGGAAGACGCCAAATTGGAGGATTATCCTCACATATTACAACTAAGTTTTGTCGTATTTGATACAAATGGATGGAAAGTAGTAAAAACCGGAAATACGTATATTAATGTATCTCAAAAAATCGAAATATCAAAAAAAATAACAGAATTAACAGGAATTACACGTGAAATGTGCGATAAAGGTATACAGATACAACGAGCATTGCGAGAATTTGGTAAAGAGTATATGGAATGTGATATTATTGTAGCACACAATATTAATTTCGATCGACAAATGATCAAAATAGAAATAGAAAGAAATAAGGAATTCTTAGAGCCAAATATAAGAATTTTATTTGATCGTGAATTTGAAAAGCAAAACAACAAGTTTAATTATTGCACAATGTATGGTAGCAAAAACTTGTGTAAAATAGAAATGATTGATAAAAAGGGAGAAAAATACTACAAAAGTCCGAAATTGGTAGAATTATATGAACATTTGTTTCAAATGGTTCCGGGAAATCTCCACAATTCCTTAGTTGATACATTTATTTGTTTGCGCTGTTTTGTGAAAATGCGATATAAATTTGACCTTTCACTGAAATGGTTTCCAGATATTCCCTTTACAAAGTCCAAGAAAGAAATAAAATCAGAAACTACTGTATAAAATGTTAGAAAAAAACGACCGTATATTGTATTTTTTATTGGGATGTATAGGCGTAAGAACATTTTTAGCAATATTGCCTATTTATTTACCTTATAGTTGGTTACAACTATATAGCATTCCAATTTTTCTAATTGGCGCGTGTTTGTTATTTCTTTATTTTACGGATGGACGTCTAAACGCTCCCGAAGGGGGTGGTAATACGTGGTGGTCAAATTATAGATTAATACACGGCGTATTATATTTAGCTGCATCCATATATTTATTAAAAAAGCAGCGTTTTGCGTGGATTCCATTATCTTTAGATACACTTCTTGGACTTTTCTTATTTTTATTTAACCATAATTTAATTAAGTTTGTATAAGCATAATAATTTCTCGTTTATTTAATAATGTATTTCAACATTTTATTCGCAACTCTTCTTTTTTCACCATTATTGGTTCTTTCTCTTGATCAATGTAGTGCAGTTACAAAAACAGAAACAGAAATAGAATTAAACCAAGACAACACTCTTTTGATACGCGGAGAAATAAATGATAAATTAGCCACAGAATTCGTGTTTGACGTAAATAAAAGGAAAATTAAATCCGATCTTTTCGTCTTCTTGGACACCAACGGAGGTTCTGTAGATGCTGGTAATAAAATAATATATGAAATCCAGAAATATAATCTATCGTGTATTGCGCATAAGGCGATTAGTATGGGATTTGTTATTTTGCAATCTTGCGATAAACGATATATAACACCTTTAGCGACATTAATGCAACATCAAATTTCTTATGGAATTATGGACGAAAAAGCCAAGGTCGAAAATTACGTAGAATATATAAAACAGGTTGGCGATCACTTGACTCTATTACAATCAAAAAAAATCGGTATTTCAAAACGCGAATTTGAACGCCGCACTTACAATGATTGGTGGATGTTTGGAGAAAAAGCTGTACAAGAAAATTGCGCGGATGAATTGTCCAAGGTTGTTTGTACATCAAAATTAACAAATGCTACGTATACCGAAGACAAGGGATCATATACATATACTTACTCAAAATGCCCTTTAATTACTACGTATATAAGTAAAAAGAAAAACGCCAATAAAGACGATTTAAGTGATCTTTTCTTTTTTATTTAATGTATTCGATTAAATGTTTGCACAGTATTACAATTTTCGCATATACAAATAACACCATAAGGTTTAAAGAACCAAAGACTATGATTTTGGTCAACACAGTCTCTATCTTTCCATACATTTTTATACATAGGTATTAAATGCTGTTCCAAATAGTTATTATTATTTTTCATTCGATCCAAGTCTAAAACATTACTAGGGTTTCTTGAAATCGACCAAGTAACTTCTATTTCTTCTTGGTCAGAATCGATTAGTTCCATAGTTCTACACATAGGACATCCATTATCCCACCTTCGGACACAATTCTCGTGAAAACGATGTGAACAATTCCACTTTTGAAACGCTTGTTCTTCGTCAAGACACTCAAAACAAATACTGCAACTATCGCAATTATCCATTATATTATTTTTTATCAGTCGTTTTGATTGATAAAAAACATTTCAATTTTATACTGATTTTGTTATAAAAACGTTATCTAATTCAGGTATAGTACCTTCATCAAATTTATCTATACAATTCACGTGTGTAATATCCAATGATTTTACTAATTTAATTTCATATTTTGTTTGTAAATCACTAATACGTAAAGTATACGATAGATAAACACAGTGTTCATTGATATTGCAAATAATAATATTTAAATATAGACCTGTATAACTGGTTACATAATATTGTATAGTAACATTTTCGTTATTCATTAACATATTATTGATTGTTTGAATTATACGAAATTTGGTATCTTTATATTGAATATTTTTTATTGATTTGGTTAAACGAACACAATCATTTGAATATTTCATTAATTGATCATTTGTAAATGGTACACAAAGATCGTGTATAGTATTTTTTAGATGTATATATTTTAACAAATAGTGGCATACACAATCCGATAATCGTCTAATAGGTGATGTAAAGTGAGTATATTCAGGAGCACCTACTAAATCGTGAGGACTTACGGTAGATATATATTCGGCTTTAATACCATTTACAATAATTTCGTTTAACAGTTCTTGTCCAGATATTTCGGAATATACTGTATTTAACCAATCTTTCGCAGAACAAATACGATAAAGACCAGTGCCGTCGAAATTAATTTTTAAATATTCCCCAATAAATGAATTCGCAAATATAGCAAATTCTGCTATCATTTGTTTCATTGAAATTTCTGTAGCAGAGTCTAAATATAGGTGCGACGTATTGTTTAGATTATCATATTTTGGAAAAGAGAGGGAAATTTCATTTAAAACGACGCCTTTTGTTTTTTGACTTCTCAGATTCTGCAATGATTTACTTATTTTTAATCCATTTGATAAGACAATGTTGGACTCAATTGATTTACCTGCATTCATATAACTTAACGCATTGTTTTTTGAAACTTTTATTTTAGTGAATAATAATTTTACTTTCCCCCTAGGTTGGTATGTTTCTTTATCTATTTCCGTTAATATGGTGATTGCTAATTTAATATCACCGTATTGATTGACCATTAAACTGGCCTTTTCCATTATTTCATTGGGCATCATATGAATAGGTTTTTTGTTAGACGGATATCGGGTTACGACATTTTGTTCAATATTTTTCCATAAAGATGAACCAATATTAATATGTTCAGTTGGATCTGCTATATGAATTGCTAACAATAATTTATCATTTTCTTCATATATACTGAATGCGTCATCAGCATCTTCGCATCCTTCTGGATCAATGCTATATATAGATTGTTTGGTCATATCTACACGGTCGCATATATTATAGGTGGAAGGAACTATATTATCTTGTAATAATATCTGATCTTCTACAATATTTCTTTTTATACCATATAATGGTTCAATTAGTTTATCATATTTATTATTAAATAGTGTATTGTTCATATGTAAGTAAACTGTAATAGAACTCTAAGTAATTTTTTTTGATATACATAAAAAAGGGTTAGTTTAATTAATTAAAATAATAAGACAAATTTTACTACATTTATTTTTCTACTGGTTTTTCTTGTTAATTCTAGACGAACGTCTTAGAACGGGAGGGTTAAATTTTTCTTCTTCTTTTTTCGCGAGTTTAGCTATTTTTTCACGTAACTGATTGCCTCTTTTGCGTAAAAGCAACAATCCTTCTGCTGCTTCTTCTATGTAACTGTTTTCAATGCGTTCTTGAACTTTTGCTACAACTGGTTCAAGTCGAAATGTCTGTAGATTTTTAAGCCTCTCTACAAATCCATCTACAGTATTGTTTTGGACATAACTTGCGAATGTATCTATAAGGTCATTAATTTCGGCTGTTATCTCGCGCCATACTGGGTAATTCACAATATTGTTACCACATTGCATTTTTTCAATAGTAAAGATATGTTCAAATGTTTTTGTGTAGTTTACTTGTTCACGTCGATACAATGTAAAATTCTTCGTCATATCATCAACAACATCCATCTTATGTGGATAGAACTGTGCGCGAATCCTGTTTTCAGTGAGTTTCCCCAAAAGTTTGGACCACTCGTTCCAAACGTACCGTTCATACATGTTTTCAATCTTAAGCGCCATTTTCTCAATTGTTCCTTTTTACCTTCCAGTAAAAGGTAAAAAAGTCTTTCAATTTTATGTGTAGGGGACAACCTTAGATACCTTATGAACCACACGCTTCGCAAATTTCATCTTCTTCATTATTAGATTTATTATCAGGTTCAATGGTAAACTGTTGTGCTTGATGGCGTCCTCGTCGACGCAAATAATAAATACCTGTTTTAAGCCCTTTTGTCCATCCATAAAAGTGCATAGAAGTCAACGAATTATAGTTGGGATCTTCTAACCATAAATTTAACGACTGACTCTGACATATATAAGCTCCACGATCAGCCGCCATATCAATGAGGCTACGCATAGGTATTTCCCAAACAGTTTTATATTTATCACGAATTTCTTTTGGAATAATTTCAATATGTTGTACAGAACCATTGTTCGCAATAATGTTATTTTTCACACTATCATTCCATAAGTTAAGATCAATTAAATCACGCATTAAATATTTATTCGCAATAATAAATTCACCTGCTAATGTACGTCGACTATATATGTTTGAAGTGATTGGTTCAATACATTCATTGTATCCCAATATTTGAGATGTAGAAGCAGTAGGCATTGGTGCGAGTAATAGTGAATTGCGTAATCCGTGCTGTTTAATTTGTTCTTTAAGGTCGTCCCAGTCATATCGATTATTATCTGGAACAACATTCCACATATCAAATTGTAATATACCTTTACTAGCAGGAGAACCTTCAAACGAACTATAATATCCGTCCTTTTGTGCGATCAAACAAGATTCTTCTAATGCTGCATGATAAATTGTTTCAAAAATTTCACGATTCAATTGTTTTGCTTCCTCTGATTCAAATGTGTAACCTAGTTGTATAAAAGTGTCGGCCAAACCTTGTACACCTATACCGATAGGACGATGTTTATTATTACTATTTTGTGTTTTGGGCGTAGGATAATAATTAACATCAATTACACGATTTAAATTAAAGGTCACTATGCGTGATATACGATGTAATTCCTCGAAATTATACACAGGAGGACTTTTTGTCTTGTCAATAAAGGCGGGTAAAGCTATACTGGCTAGATTACACACAGCGGTTTCGTCTTTATTGGAAACTTCCATAATTTCTGTACAAAGATTGGATGATTTAATAATACCAAGATTCTTTTGATTCGATTTACGATTTGCTGCATCTTTATAACATAAATAAGGTGTACCTGTTTCCATCTGAGCATCTAATATTTGAAACCAAAGTTTACGTGCACTAACAGTTTGTCTACCTGATCCACGCGATTCATATTTTTCATAGAGTTCTTTAAAGTCATCTCCGTAAACATCCGCTAATCCAGGACATTCATCGGGACACATTAATGTCCAATTTCCATCCGATTTAATACGCTCCATAAAAAGGTCGGGTATCCATAAAGCATAAAAAAGGTCTCTTGCTTTTAATTCTTCATCGCCGTGATTTTTACGCATTTGAAGAAAAACTTCGATATCAGAGTGCCAAGGTTCTAGATAAATTGCGAAACTTCCATTTCGTTTTCCACCACCATTATGGATGAGTCCATTATGAATCATATAATTATGTTCTTTGGACATTTGTAAATCATAAACAATCCCATTGTATGTGGTTTCTTGAATAGATTGAACTCGTGTGAATAAAAGATTATTATGTCTAAAAAATTTGAAAAATTGGTCTTTTTTATATTCAAATCCCATTAATGTACAAATATCGGATGTTCTAGGAATTCGTAAACAATAACCGATACGTTTATTCTCAATTACACCATTCGCCGTATAATGTTTTTCTCCGATACGATCTCGCACATATCCACTGGTTAATATTCCCATTTTCAGACACAAAAACCGAATCGATTCGATTAAATTTAGCGAAGTACTATCGAATACTAGTTCAGATACGTTATAACATCCATCCGTTTCTATTAATCCTTTCAAAATATATTTTGATTTATGTAACGGTAAATTTAACCATTTCGGTAAAATACGTTTTTGTTTGTTTTCATCATAAAAATCATTATATCTAAATGGTAGTTCAATGTGTTTGTTCCAACGAATACAGGTTGTATTAGCATCAATGGTCATATCGCATTGAATACATCGATTTTCAAAATATTGCAAAATAAATGCGCACATCTCCCTTTTGTTATGTGTATGTAATGATATATAACCAGAACCGTTATTTGAATTGTTTAGTGAGCCATCTCCTAATATAATACCATACATTCTACAATCTTCTTCGGTAATCGATTTATTATCCATTTCATAGGTAGGAATAGAATAAGCGATCATATCATCTTCATCAAGATTTTTTGCCTCAACCCAATCTATATTTACTAAATTTTTCTCAAGACGGTTTCGTATTACATTATAATTCAATCCTTTTTTCTGATTACATAATGCATATACTGGATGTTCAGGTGTGATTTGTAACGGAAAAATAGAATGCATAGTATGTATCTCAAGCATTTTATCGTGATATGTGTGTTCTAATACATTTTCGATAATCTCTGTTTCACCATATATATTATATATTGAAGTGATCCCCATTTCACAATGCTGAATTTGTTTAGGTCCTTGAGTAGTATATATAATGGTTTCTGGGTGAATACATTGGTCAACATATTTGGCTGTAGTATTAAATACACGTAACATAGGAACAATACCATTTGACGTACCATTTGTACCACGAATATGACTACCTGTAGCACGAACATTATGAATATGCATTCCAATTCCACCTGCCCATTTTGAAATATTCGCACAATCACTTAACGTATTGTAAATCCCAGAAATACTATCATTTTCCATTGCAATTAAAAAACATGAAGACAATTGAGGACGAGGTGTTCCAGAATTAAATAATGTAGGTGTCGCGTGAGTAAAGAATTTTTGAGACATACAGTCATATGTTTCTTTTACACGATCGAAATCTTCACCATGGATACCAATAGCTACTCGTAACCACATATGTTGTGGACGTTCAACAATATCATTACCAATTTTCATTAAATAAGCACGTTCAAGTGTTTTAAACCCGAAATAATCAATTAAATAATCACGTGAATAATCACATAAACCGTCATAATCCTCGGGATGTTTCATAACAATATCAAATAAAGTTCCTGAAACAAGAGGTGAACTAATATTATGTTTATCTTTAAATTTATATAGTGTTACTATGCCTTGCGAGAAAACGGGTGTGGTATTTTTTTGATGATTTGATACAATAATTCTACCTGCTAGTACATTATAATCTGGATGCGTAGAGGCTAGTGATGCGCATTGATCTGCAGTTAATTCATCAATTTGCGTCGTAGATATACCATCATACAATTGATCAATCACTTTCATTGCAAGAGCAGTGTAATTAATATGAATATTCGCTTCAATACCCGTTTTTTTTATACGTTGTAAGATTTTATCAAATGATACAACTTCTTTTTCTCCATTGCGTTTAATTACATTCATTTCTTCATCATCTATAAAACCCATTTTTATAAATTATTATAAAAATAAATATTTATGTTCTTTACAAAAAAATAAAGATGTGATAATATACTATATTAAATGTGGTGGTCACTATTTAAAGGGTTTCTATTAGGATATACTTCTTATATAATTGGCGTACATATGGATAATACAATAGCACTAAGCAGTTTAAAAGATGTAATGGTGAATTATCCGAGTAAATTAATATTTACAGCATATAATAAAATAATGTTAAATATGTTGGTAATTTCTCCACTCATTTACGCAGTTACAGACAATTACTTATTAAAACACGATAATTACTATATTTATTTCGATAAAGTTTTCTTATTATTATTAATACATCATGTTGGGTATTATATAGCACATAAATCAATGCATAAAATATCGTTTTTAAAAAAATATCACGATTTCCATCACGAATTTGATAAATATTTAATACCAAGTTTAGGAAATGCTGTTTCAACTACAGAATTTTTAATAGCATATATTACTCCATTTATTATTGGTGCTGTAATTATAAGACCAAATGAAATAACATTTATAATACCTATCGCATCTATTTCTATTTTTAATAATATCATTCATTGTAAAGAATTTGAGCATATTCGATGGTCAAAATATCTAGTTTCGCCTGCACAGCATATAAAACATCATCAAATACGTGATAAACATTATGCTGCGCCTATATTGAATTTGGATTATTTCTGCGAAAAGTCTGATTGATAGACTTATTTCTAATTATGTTTAAATTTAGTTCATCAATTTTTAAATATTGTTTATAATCATTGTTTTCTATAGGTATACCACGATATATTTTAACAATACACGGTAGTTTGATTACTGAAGTTTTTTTATTTTCCTTGTTCATTTTGTTAGTTTATATAATGATTATGAATAATGATATGTTTCAATTTTATAATTTTTAAAATATAACACATATTATATATGTGTTATAGTTTCGAAGTTTCATTGGGAACAGGTATTGCCGCATACGCTTTAGGTTATATATTATTTCAACGTGATTTAACAGAAAGTGAAAAAAAAACAGTCATTGCATTTTTGATTTTTACTTCTATGCAATTTGTAGATGCGATTTTATGGTTTACAAAAATGAAAAAGGATTGGGTGAACTTTCTAGTAACCTCGTTTGTAATTCCTATTATATTAATTATGCAAGTTGTATATAATATTTATTTTATCAGCGAAACAGATAATCGATTACTAGACGCTATTATTATTATTGGTTCAATGTATATTTTTTACAGATTTCATGGATATTCTCAACCAATGTGTTCTAATAAATTATCCTCACCTATTTGGGCAAATAATGATGTCCACGTATTGGAAGCATTAATTTTTGCTATGTTTATAACATTTCCTAGTTGGAAAGCATTTTTAATAGTATCACTTTTTGTTTTTGCTGTAAAATATTATGTGAAAGGGGCGATCGGTTCTTGGTGGTGTTTTATGGCCGCATTTTTGTCTACCATCATGTATTTTACGTTTGGAATCAAAGGTAGGGAATTTTTTTTAAAGTTTAAGTAAATTCACTTTTCATATTATTACAATGATTCTACGGCATTTGGTCATCGTGATCCAATCTCACTAAACAAACCCCTCCACTCGATGGTAAGTTGTGTATTGTTCGACTTTCCTCGTTTTCATTTTGCGTTATCTCTAGACCGGGTGTTCTGATAATTCTCTTTTTAGCGGCTCGGTGTTCATAACCAGTTTCACGTTCTTTTAATATTGTTTTCCACGTATCCTCAATTTCGGGAATAGCAGCTTTAAACCATTCCCGGTTCCGTTCAACTACAACGCACGACAATTGATCTAGATACCAATAAAGGGGCGCATATAGCGACCAGCTTCTTCTCATCTTTGTACGTGTTGTTTCTATCCATTTATTCACACTGTCTTTATCCAATGGTATATCTAAAGGCATATATACATAATTTGGTTTACCAGAATATTGTTGAGCCAATCGATAGCCTGTATTTTCATCACTGGACGAATCCGTGGGAGGGGTTGCTCCAATACTAATTCTTTCCACAAAGTGTAATATAACACCCTTTTCTTTGTCGCTTTCATAAAATTCTTCTTCTTTATCAAATTCTTTAACCCGTGTTTCAAGAAAATCGCAATATTCTAAATCACACGCTTCTAATTGTATTTGCATCTGAATCCAATATTGCTTTGATGGATTTCCGTCGATTTCTCTGTTAACAATATTTTTAATTTCTAACATTCTTCCAAAACGGTTAGATGTATCGTCTACATTTATACCATCTGGTGATGCTCCTATAAAATCATATGTTTCATGTTGTATACATCCAAAGTCCTCTACCTTTGTATTAAATGTTTTCTCATATAACATAACAGAGACGGGTTCATATTTTTGCCCCCAGTGTAATGGACTTTGTGTGTTTACATAAGTATATCCAGTATCATCATTATCTAGCTGTTTTACCGGAGAACATTTTTCATAAATCAAACTATTTCGTTGCGCTTCCGTGGCGAAAATTTTCCCTAGGTTTGACGCCGTTATTAAATTATGTCGAAATTTATACCATTCATTTGTACGTTGTTCGGGTTGTGGAATAGACCGAATATTATCGATTTTTCTTTTTACAGTGATTATATCAATACCGTCGTTGTTTTGAAAGGTGAACCGTTTCGGTATATTTAATCCCCATTCTTTTGAAATATTAAAGAAATCGTCGATTATACTTTTGACTAATTTTGATATATCTTTAAAGTCATTTTCACTTTTATCGTCGTCTTCATTATCTTCACATAATCCAGCGCTAAACCAAGTTTCAAATATATAGTCTGTAATTTCAAACTCCATTTTATTATGAAACATTGGTTCGTGAAATGATAAAATGTTCATTTTTATATACTCTTCTGTCAATTCATAAACAGTATTTGTAATATCAATAATATCGTCGTCACTAATTGTGTTAATAAAAGGTTCTTTTTCAATGAATGATAATTCACTAAATATTCTGATTAATTCTATCGTGTCATCAAATTCAATATTAGTACCATCATCTGTTATGGTACTAATAGACGATGTCTCGCTATTATTTATATCTTCCATTGTTAATATTTAATATATATTATTATCTGTATTGTTTTTCAATTTTATTTGTTTTTTTTGGGAGTTAATGATTTTAAGGTAGATACGCGTTTATTATCCGTTATACGTAGTGTAAATGCCTTTTTATCTGTATTAAAATGTAAAGAAGGTATACCTGTAATATGCTGTGTTTCTTTAATATAGGTTATATCCTTATTTTTTGATAATTTACCCTTGTTCAAACTCTCTGTAAAAAAAGTTTTAAGGTTTTTAATTTCTTTTACAGGTAATTTATTCTCATTTCCGTATCTTTCAGCGTAACCGTGTAATAATTGAATTTTAGTTGTTTTATCGATTTTACTCCATTGTTCATTTTTAGACTGTTGTTTTTCTCTTTCTAGTAAATTTTCCAATGTGTTTAGATTAACAGAATCAACTGTTTTACCTTCATTGTACTTATTCACATAGTATAATTCACGTTCTTTGTGAGACGATTTTTTTACGTTATTCGTTTCACTCTTGGTAGTTTCTTCTTGCGATAACATAGAATTCCTAGGTTTCCTTTTATATTATTATTAAGGTCAAATGTTTAATTTCTTTTATTTAATATTATATTAATGGGGTATACAAAAAAAATTATTATTGTAGAAGAAAAAGTAAAAAAGGTGAAATTAGAAAAACCAAAAAAAAAACGAGTTGTTACGCAAACAATTCAATGGGAAAATGCATTGTACGAATTAGAGAATATAGAAAATATAGAAACCACTATAGACGAAAAAGATGATACAAAAACGTGTAAGGTAATATTACAACAAATTAAAAGAAAAATTTCCGGATATCTTGGACAAGACAAGGAAAAGAAATTAGTTAATAGAGAATTATTTGTAAATGTTCAAGATGTTATAACTTTATTTAAAACATCTAAAATGATTTGTTATTATTGTAAAGAAAGAACCGAAATAATGTACGAATTTGTACGTGAACCAAAACAATGGACATTAGAACGATTGGATAATTCATTTGGACATAATCGCGATAATGTAGTGATTTCGTGTTTAAGTTGTAATCTCAGAAGAAGAACTATGGCGAAAGAAAGATATCTACAAACAAAGGCTATGAGTAAAATCGTAAAATTAGATTAACACTTACGCGTAAACCATTTATAAAGTTTTTTGCTATCCTTTTCGTCATTATAATATTCTATTTTTTTTTTACATATACGAAATATTGTTGGATAACCATTTGCTTTTACACCATTTTCACTTCCTGGAAAATGTTTCGCATTAAAATCTTCTAATAATTGTTCAATTGTAATATTACGCATTTGATTTTCAGAAGTGTCTCCTATTTCAATAATATCAAACTCTACGTTTTTTAATCCGCGACCAGTATTTTGACGCAATTTCGTTTTCATTTTTTCCCATTCAGGTTTTAGTATCTGACAATATTTGCACCAATCAGCGTAAATTTTACCGACAATAATTGTTTTTTTAGGCGTTTTTCGTAAGCGTTTTGTTTGTGATTTTTTGGTTGTTTTTAAACGTCTATTTTTTGTTAGTTTGACCATTTATAATATACTGAGATAAATAAGATATTATATTTTTTCTATCATTAAAAGTATATAGAAATGAAATTTTCCACATTAAAGAAAAATGTTTTTGAATATGGATGGTTAATCTTATTAATATGTGTATTTTTATTTGGTTTCGGTTTTATATTATGGTTGGGAAATACACCAATAACAACTGGTATAAAACCTTCTGCTAAAAAAGACCCTATTGAAATTTCATATACACCTGAAGAATTAAGTCCAGATTATGAAGTATCTGATATTATGTCTTCTAATAATGAATTAATGATTAGTCCAGAACAACTTAATGAACATTTAGATGATTTACAAAATGATGAAGATGGTGAATTAGATGACGACGACACTGATTCTTCATGTCCTACATTGTTAATTAAACGTGGTAATAAAATTATGCTTTTTAATAAAAATATGCCCGAAACACCCGGTGAAAACCCTATATTTTTCGATAATTTAGATCAATATATTAAATATGCGAAAATACAAAAAGATGTTTATAAACAAAATTGTCCCATTTTATTTTTACAAGAAGAAGTTAATGCTCAAGGTGAAAATGTATATCGTTTAAGAAAAACTGAAGGTACAACGACAAATGTAGATCCTTTAATGCTTGGTAGTTTAACGGATTATTTTAAAAATCAAACAAATGTTATGCCTAAATTCGCACCACCAGTAGGCCCTCAAGCATTTAATCGTGTACAACCAAATATGCAATTGCCTTTATCGAATGTGGGACTAAATAACACAATGATGCAATCGTTGGAACAAACACAACAGCCACAACAGGTACAATATGAAGATGCGAGTCGTGATAATAAACCATACAATCAAGGATTTTTCGCATTTGATCCTACAAACCAATATGTTGGACGATATACCGTAATCGATCAAATTCATGATTCAACCAAAACACAAAACCAGAATGGGTTAAGCGATAATCCAATGGATCAAAATTGGGGAGGAGCCGTTTTTACAAATAAACAAGTAATGTCGGGAAAATACAAAGGTGATGAAGTACAGCCACCGACCGTAAACACAGCATTGACTTTGGGCGATTACCCAAAGACAATTGAAGATAATGATATTCCTACCCCTAAACGTATGAATGAAGATAAAGATCAAGAAATAATAGCAGATAGATTAAAAGAAAGAAAAAGTATGGAAGAATTATCAAACTAAAAATTTTAATATATTTTCCACTACATTTTTACCAATTTTTCTCGTTTTTCCCTTAGTTTCGCAAACAATATCATTTAAACAACTAGGATCATTTCTAATTGAATCAATCAAATTCGAAATAGAGCCGAATTTTTTCATAATGGCGATTGCAGAAACAGTACTAATTCCTGGTATTTGACTTAATATTATTTCACCTATATTATCAGGTGTAATATTATCCTTTTTCGTTTTTTTTACCACGTTACAATAAGGAACAGGTTCTCCACCGCCCTCTTTTTGTTCAGGTGTCCAAGGTAAATTTCCACGTTGCAATTCACGTCCAAGTTTGTCTGCAGTATATAAAATCCATTCCGCGGTGTCTATTACTGAATTTGTTCTTACTAGATTAAACCCTTTAAACACTTGTAACATAGTCATTGCCGAATACACCATTTTTTTCTCTCTAGCGATAGGATGCCGTAATTGTGAAAAAAGTCCTTCCACAATGTAGACAATATGATGTCTAAAGAGTCCCGAGGCATGTATTAAACGATATGATTGTTCTTCATAACGTCCATCTTTGATGCTTGATACTAAATCTTGTAGTGATTTGCGTTCTATAATTAATATTTCCTTGTCGTCTTGGACAAAATGAATATCACCAAGAGTTAATGGTTTTTTCTCTATTTCATAACTACTATTTTCCATAGTCTCTATTTTTTCTTGAATAGCATTAAAGAGATGGGTCTCTCGTTCGTCCAAGATTATTTTCATAATGTAATGTATTACATTACATTAGAACTAATTATATCGTTTTTTAATATATTAATTTATTACATAGAAAAGTATGTGTTAGGTGTATAGGTGCTACCAATAGGTCTAAGAGCCTTGTGGTGAACGCGGGTATGTTTAAGACCCATTACAAGTGGAGTACCATAATCAGCCAAAGTATTACGTGAAGGGTGTACAGCCATGGCGATAGGGAAGTGATAGTCACGGCCTACTTGATAAGGAAGACCAGCTTTTTTAGGGCCACCCCCTTGTTTCTGGTTAATGATGCTATCGATGGACGCAGTTCTTTTTGTTGTGGACAAAACCATTTCTTATATATTAGTTATAGACAAAAAAAATTTTTAGTATAAAATTTATTCTAAAATGATTTAGATGTAAAAGACTAAATTATCCTATAAATTCATCTTATTTCAATAAATAATATGAAGTCAGCTTTAGAATTCACTGAAAATACTCATCAACAAATTGTAGATGATGATATTCGTATTGAAAAAAATGAATTAGGCCAAGAAATATACGTATTTGATCCATATAATCCCCTAAACAAGGCTATTTCAAAAAATAATATTGAAAGTATATTGAAGAAGTATGGTATTAATGCAACTGTTAATAATCCTGACCTCTATAAACGGGCTTTTATTCACCGGTCTCATTTAAAAAGGCCTGATTTAGAAAACGAACAAAATAATATCAAGATTGTTCCTAAACCCGACGGATGTTTGGCTTTAAATTCTAAATCAAATGAACGCCTAGAATTTGTAGGAGACGGTGTTCTTGAATGTATTACTAAATATGTATTGTATCGACGATTTCCTAAAGAAAACGAAGGATTCATGACAGAGAAAAAAATCGCATTGGTTAAAAATGAATCGATTGGTAGAATGGCTTATGAAATGGGTTTACACGAATGGGTTGTCTTATCAAAACACGCCGAACAGAAGCAAACCCGTACAAATTTAAAGAAATTGGGATGTCTTTTCGAGTCTTTTCTGGGAGCTTTATTTCTGGATTTTAATAAAATTAAAGTGAAAGATGAAAACGATTGGTTTTCCGATGTATTTATCACAGGACCTGGATTTCAAATGGCGCAGATATTTATCGAGAATGTTTACGAAAAACATGTTGACTGGATTAGTCTAATTAAAAACGACGATAATTATAAGAATATTCTCCAGGTACGTATTCAAAAAGAGTTTAAAATTACCCCTGATTATTTGGAAGAGTGTGAACATAACAGTGAAACAGGTTATCATATGGGGGTGTATTTGTGTTTAGGACAACCTATTCACGCAGTTACAATCAATCAAGCAAAATCAATATCAGAATTCACATCTTTTGCAGATATTCATCAGTTTATGTGTATGCAAGGTAAGATCTTGATTAATTTAGGTAAAGGTTTACATAAAATTAAGAAAAAGGCTGAACAAATTGCGTGCGAGGAGGCATTACGAGCACTACAAACCTTCAATTAGTAAGATGAGTATTCCCTACCCATAAAAATGGGATCATAAAATTGAATGTTTTTTTATTTACTCACAATTCTATCATATAAAAATACAATAATATGGTTTTACATGATAGACAAATGGTAGACGGATATTTTAAAAAATTACCGTTAGATTTACATAGATATATTTATAAATATTTAATTCCAGAAATAATGTTGCCTATATGGTTAGAAAAATATGATTTAAGAGATATTATTCTGAATATATGTGATAAATATTGTGGTTTCTCTGCTTATATGCTACATCAAATATATTCAATATATAATCGTAATGATGCTAAGTTATTATTTTGGCGACATGCAGTGCCCCTAAGAGAGAAGGGTCGATATTGGTATATTGAAGATGATATTAATTATGATAAGTTTTCGACTCAACTTGAAAAAATGATAAGGAGAGCTTATAAAAAAACACCCAATTCACATAATTTATACAAAGTTATGTCGTCTATTATTTACATTAATAGATATTGTGTAGAAAATGTCCAAGAAGAACAAGAAGAAACATTAAATTGTTAGTAAAAATACTAAATAAAATTGTGACGGTATATTATATTACATTGATATTATGGACATTTATTTAGCAAATTTAAAAGAAAAACATGCACCAAATATTAAACAAAAAGAAGGTATTCAGGTTTTTTTTGCTACAACTGAAATGGTATCGCCAGAAGTGGACGAATCATTGGTTGAACGCGATGAGGAAGGAGAAATTACGATTGATTATAGAGAACAAGATGCGATAGAAAAGGTTGAACAGAAGAAAATTGCGTGCAAAATTATCGATGGTCGTAAAAAAAGTAGCATTGATAGAGAATTACTATTAAAAAAATTACAGGAAAAAAAATTATTACCTATAACTAAAAAGGCAGATTCCCAAACTGATAAATTAGCTGAAACAGTTGTTGTAGAAGATACTCCCGAAGTCCAGTTTGAAAAAATATCAAAAAAAGAGAGTGAATCAGAGGAAGATGAAGAAGAAGAAGATAACAAATCGAGTGAATCAGAGGAAGATAAAGAGGAAGAAAAACAAAAAAAAATAGTGATAAAACGAAAAAAGAAAAAAGAGGAAGTGGAGGAAGAAGCACCTATTCAAAAAAAGGTAAATGAGAATGAATTAATTGATGGTGTTACGATTAAAAAACGACTTCCTAACTCTTACCAACACCGTTTGAAAACATCTGCTTTCTATATGAACAATCGAAAAAAATTCATTAGTGAATTAGGACCATTGTTTGATCAATATAAAAAAGAATTAGAAAAGGAAGAAAAAGACGGATCGCCAAAAGAAAAGCCCTCTGGATTTTCACCCATGATCCATCAAAAAGTAGTAAGTGATTATTTAAACCTTTATACGCCTTATCGTGGATTATTGCTGTTTCACGGGTTAGGTTCTGGTAAAACGTGCAGTTCGATTGCTATTGCTGAGGGTATGAAATCGCAAAAACAAATATACGTTTTAACATTGGCTTCTTTGAAGGCCAATTTTTTCAATCAAATGAAGGAATGCGGTGACCCAATATACCGTTTAGACCAATTTTGGGAATTTATCTCTATTGAAGGAAAGCCCGACTATGTAGCTTTACTATCAAATATATTATCTATTCCTGAAAAAAGTATTAAAAAACGCAAGGGGGCGTGGATGGTAAACGTTACAAAAAAATCAAATTTCGAATCATTAAGTGATGATGATAAAAAACTTTTGAATGACCAAATTGATGAAATGATTCGTTCTAAGTATATTGATGTAAATTATAACGGTTTACTTGATACAAATGTTGACCAAGTATTTAAAATGACTACAGGTTCATTTAAAAAAGGTACAAAAAACCCGTTTGATAATAGTGTTGTTGTTATTGATGAAGTCCATAATTTTGTAAGTATGATTGTGAATAAAATTAAAACAAAGAAAAAAAAATCCAATACTTATCTCCTATACGAATATCTTATGAGTGCTACAAATGCTAGAATTGTATTATTATCGGGTACACCTATTATTAATTATCCCAATGAAATTGGTGTGTTATTTAATATTTTACGAGGTTATATTAAAACTTGGACGTTTCCTGTTAAAATAATGCAAGGAGGAGAAAAACCAACAAGAGACAATATTATTTTATGGTTAGAAGAAGAAGGGTTAAATCAATTTGATTATGTTAATTTTTCTGGTGAAAATGTTACTATTACACGAAACCCCTTTGGGTTTATCAATACACAATTAAAACAGCGCCGTTACGAAACAAAACATAAAACAGAAAAAACTAAGCCGTTACCTCATATACGACGTACAAAAAAAGATCGTCCTGAAAAAATTAAAATACAAGAGGGAGGAGGATTTGAAAGTTATTCCGGTGTAACATTAGATGAAACCGGTAATTTATCCGATACTGATTTTAAAAAGCTTGTTGTAAAAGCGTTTAAAAAACACGGCTTAGAAACACCAATCCCATCAAAAATAAAATCAATTAATAATATTTCTTTACCTGATAATTCGAAAGAGTTTTTCGATTTGTTTGTCGAATTAGATTCATCTGAAATGAAAAATAAACAGGTTTTTCAGAAACGAGTTCTTGGACTTACTTCATACTTTAAGGGTGCCGCAGATGATTTATATCCAAGTTATGTTTCTTCAAAGGAGGATTCCATTTACCATATTGAGAGAATACCTATGAGTTCTTATCAATTTGGAGTGTATGAAAAAATTAGAGAAGAAGAAAGCAAACAAGAAAAGAGAAACAAACAAAAACAGGCAAAACAACAATCGAATGAAGAATTGTTTAACACATCATCCACATATAAAATAGCATCCCGTTTGTGTTGTAATTTTTCTTTTCCAGATCCTCCCGGAAGACCTGTTAAAAAAAGCGGAGAGTATATTGGTAAAGAAGATATGAACGAATTAGAAAAAGAAGAGGTAGAAACAGATGGTAAAAAGAAACGCGGAGGTGGAGACAGTGACGAAGAAGAAGATATTCGTGAAATCGAAGAAGAAATTGAAGAAAACCAACCTAGGAAATTACAAGTAATAGGTGATATTGTTTTAAAAGATATTGAAATGTTAGAAGACGAACAAGAACCTCTTGAAAAGGAACAAGACGAAAGTGACGAAGAAGACGAAAGGTCAGATTCTTCTGACGATGACGATGATGCGCTAAAGGTAAAGAAACCCAAAAAACAAACTGGAAATAAAGAAAAAGACTTCGCCAAGCAGATTACACAGGCTTTATATGAATTGAATGCACGCAGAGATGAAATATTCTCTGATACAGGTCTCAAAATGTATAGTCCAAAATTCTTGAAAATTTTACAAAACATTCAAAGTCGCGACAATGTAGGATTGCATCTAATTTACAGTCAATTTAGAACATTGGAAGGTATAGCCTTATTAAAATATATGCTCGATGCGAACGGATATGCACAATTTAAAATAAGAAAGACATCTGGAGGAGACTGGGAAATGGTAGAATCAGAAGAGGATAAAGGAAAGCCAAAATATGCATTGCATACAGGTACAGAATCGGAGGAAGAGAAAAAGATACTACTGAATATTTATAATTCAAAATGGTCCGAAGCACCATCAACTATTGTAAATAAACTACAAGACTCCAAAATAGAAAACAACTTTATGGGCGATGCTATCAAAGTTTTAATGATTACCTCGTCGGGAGCAGAAGGTATTAACTTAAAAAATACACGTTTTGTTCATATTGTAGAACCATACTGGAATATGGTACGTTTAGAGCAGGTTATTGGTAGAGCTAGACGTATAGCCAGTCATATGGATTTACCCGAAGAATTGCGAAATGTGAAAGTATATTTGTATATGAGTACTATACCTGACGATGTTATTTCATCAGACAAACATAAAAGTTTACGCAATCGCGACATTAGTCGTTTAACAAATAAATTAGCCAATACATTGGACGATAGTACTTTTCTTGGACGTTATGTAAAACATCTTAAAAGCACTCCGGCAGTCATTTCAACGGATCAATTGCTATTTGAACGCGCTTTGCAAAAAAATCAGGTTAATTCACAGATATTAACTGCCGTAAAAGAGAGTGCTATGGATTGTTCATTATACGAAAATAAAGGAGAAGACCTTGCGTGTTATAAATTTGGACAACAAATTCGTTCAAATACATTTGAATCTCACCCTACAGTTGAACAAGATATAGCAGATAAAGATGTAGTAGATGTACGTAAAAAACGCAGTTCATATCAAGTATATAACCATAAAGATGAGAAATTAGTCATCGACAAAGATTCGTTTAAATTGTATAGGTATGACGATTATTTAAAGGCAAAACAAAGCAAACAAAGAATGATTCCAATCGGAGAAGTAATCAAAGGTAAGGACAAAGAAGAAGTAAAAATATATTAGTTAAAAACCACTTAATAATTTTACAAATATAATATTATAGACCTAATATTATGTCTTTAAAAAACTTTCTTTTTAAAAAAGTGAAAAAAATGATTCCAAAGATTAGTGCAACCGAGATGATAGCATTACAATCCGGTACAACATCCCTTGATCGCGAAATATTTAAAGGTGTTTTAGATTATCCCGTATTTAAAAAACGACCAGAAAATGTTTTTAGTAAAGAAAAAGTAGACAACCTTTTAAAAAAATTTACACAACAGCATATCTATCCAGATAGTGATTATAAAACATTATTTGACCATATGGGAAAAGAGGGGTTCTTTTCTTTTTTAATACCAAAAGAATACGGTGGATTTAAGACATCTGTCCAAGAAATGTCGGATATTTTGACGTATATCACTTCTGCGAATCCTTCCTTAGGTGTAGTTACAATGGTTCCTAATTCTTTAGGCCCTTCTGAATTATTACTACATTATGGTACCGAAGAACAAAAAAATAAATATCTTCCCAAATTAGCAAATGGAGAAAGAATCCCTTGTTTTGGATTAACCGGACCACATAATGGATCTGACGCAACAGGAAAAATCGATACAGGCCGAGTAATAAAAAACAAAGAAGGGAAACTACAAATTGAGGTTACTATCAAAAAACGGTATATTACTTTGGCTCCCGTATCAAATCTAGTAGGATTGGCGTTTCGTGTGACTGACCCAGACAATCTTTTAGAAGAAAGTACCGGAGGAGTTACGGTAGCACTATTAGAAGGAGGCCACGAGGGATTACGTCAGGATTATTATCATAACCCTTTAGATACAGGATTTCCAAATGGTATGTTAGAGGGTACAATTCGCGTAGATTTAGATCAAATTATTGGTGGACGTGAAAAAATAGGGGAAGGTTGGAAGATGTTAATGGAATGTTTAGCGGCAGGACGTGGTATATGTCTTCCAGCCACTGCTAATGCATCTTCTAAGGTAGCAACCGCTTCCATGTTTTTATACGCGAAACATAGACATCAATTTAATATAAATCTCATTCAAATGGAGGGTGTACAAAATAAATTAGCTTCTATGCTTTACAATACGTGGGTAATTCAATCGTCAATATATGTAACAAATAAATTATTGGACGAAGGTGAAAAACCGGCAGTTATTAGTGCTATTATGAAAGAACAAACAACCGAGCGTGGTAGAAAGGTATTGGATGATGCTATGGATGTTTATGGTGGTTCAGGAATATGTAAAGGTGAAAACAATATGTTGGAAAAGTTTTACAAAAATGTTCCGGTTGGTATTACAGTGGAAGGAAGTAATGTTTTGACGAAAAATCTTATTATATTTGGACAAGGGTTAAACAAAAGTCATCCATACATTTATCCTGTTTTAAATGCTGTTCAAAACGATAATGTTGATGATTTTATGAAACATTTTAAAATGATAGTAAACCATTCATTATCATTGTACTTTAAAGCAATTTTTGCTAGTTTATTTGAAAAAGACCATCTAAAACGACAAACACTACAATTTGCTTGTTTGTCGAATTTTGTAGCATTGAAAGGAGGAGCTATTAAACGAGAACAAAGTTTGTCTGCTGATATGGCGTCAATATTATCAAATCTTTATTTGGGACATAGTGTAAATATGTACGAAAAAGATAATATTACGAGTATAAAATTACGCGATATTGTTATTGAAAAATTAGCAGATGAAAACAGAGAAGTTTTTACACGTGTAGTAAATAATTCTCCGTTTAAAGTGTTATTATGCTTTTTAAAATCGAATAAAAAAGAGAGTTATGAAACAAATAGAGAATTAATTAAAGAATTTGAGAAAAACCCAGTTATTTTTGAGAGATTATTGGAAAATATTTATATTGACGGAGGATTAAAAAATTTAGTAGAATTAAACGCTATGCAAAAAAATACGCCTCTTTATGAAGAGTTATACGATAATATGATTCAAGTAGGGCGATATAAAATAGAAAAATAATTATAAAAATACATATTATATTATTAATATAGTATATGTATTATGAAACGAATTGCTAGTTGGAATAGTTCAAAATTTTTAACATATTCATCATTATTATTTACATTACCAGCAGGATATGGATATTACTGTTATAATTTATATTTTACACCATTAGTGTTATTTGGAACAACTATTATATCTGTTAATTTTTGGCGAGATGCATTATATGATTGGCGACGAACATTAGACCTATATTATGCAAAAATTACATTGACCTGTTGTGTATATAATGGAATTATGCATTGTCCTACAAGTTATACATTATGTATAGGCTTCCCAACTTTATACGGGAGTTTATATTGTTTCAATAAATCAGGAGAAATGTATAAATATAGAAAATATACTAAAAGTTGGATTGTCTATCATATGGGGTTTCATACATTGGTAACAACTCAATTATTCGCATTGATGTATTTTATGGGAAAAAATAATCTAAAAATAGAAAATAGTTAATGAAATGTTTACCAAATGAAATTGTTAATATTATTTACGATTATGATGGTAGATATAAAGAAAACTATAATAAAACAGTAAAAGATATAGATAGATACAATGATTGGTTTAAATTAAAAAGAGAAACAGTTATATCGTCTATGATACATTATTATTTACTTCTAGGAGAAGAAAGTCGAAATTATTTAAAAGATGCACAAGAATTAACATTTAGCAAATTCTTCTTTCAAAATAACATAAAATAATATTAATCAAAAACATTATATAAAAACAAGTGCGTTTATTTTTATATAATTAGTCTTATATGAACGAGGCAAATAATGTTTTAACAATTAAAACGGTCCAGATCCAACCCATTCGTAATATGATTACGGCAATAAAGGACGTTTTAACGGACGCTACGATCAGCTATACAGACAATGGTTTAAAAATCATCAATTTCGATAAAACACATACTATTTTAGTAAATGTGATTTTATACGCAGAAAAATTCGAATTATATGATTGTAAACCAGAAAAAATTATTGTTTGTGCGAATACAATGCATTTGTTTAAAGTGATATCTACCATGTCGAATGATGATACTCTTTCAATGTATATTGATAATGATGATTATCACGACGGTATTGTCTCTCATTTGGGTTTACAATATGATAATGGTGATATTAAACAATGTTATAGTCAAAAATTACGTCTTATTGAACCTGATACCGAAGAATTGGTAGTACCTGATGTCGAATATTCTACAGTGATTAACTTACCTACATCTGATTTTCAAAAGATTGTTCGTGATATGAATGGTATTTCTGACCGTATTGAGATTAAATCTGTAGGAAATGATTTGATTTTCTCTTGTGAAGGAAATTTCGCTAGTTCTCGTATTTTCCGATCAGAATCAGACGGATATATGGAATTTATTCAAAAACCGGATGCGTCGATCATTATTCAAGGTGAGTTTTCATTAAAGAGTCTTTCTCATTTTATTAAATGCACACCTCTTTGTAGCCATCTAGAAATGTATTTGGGTAACGATTTGCCTCTTATTGTAAAATACGATGTCGCATCATTGGGTGAAATTAAATTGTGTTTAGCACCATTGCCTCCTAGTTAAACAATATAAAAAATACTAGTTAATAATAAGAATGTACATTTTACTCTTATTATTACTTGTACCTTGTTATGCATATGATGAAAATATCGCAAAACAGGCTATCTATTTATCACAAGCTTCTTATTGTGTATCAACCACTGATCAATGGAATTGTCATACATGTGATCCTTCTGTTACATTAGAATATGTTGTCGAAGAAAACGGTTCCCGTGCGATACAGGGTTTTGATTCTACAACAAATACAATATTTACCGCATTTCGTGGTTCCTCTAATATTCAGAATTGGCTAGAAAACATTCAAGTAAAAAAGATTGCTCCTTATACGAATACTTCCGTCGAAGTAGAAAAAGGTTGTTATAAAGCATATAATTTAATCAAACCTCAAATCATTGAGAATTTAGGCATTTTGAAAAATAAATATAAAACAAAACAATTGTTCATAACCGGTCACTCGTTAGGTGCTGCGATGGGAACATTGTTGGGTTATGATATACTAACATTATTCTCAGAATATGATATAAAATATTTTGTAAATTTTGGTTCTCCGCGTGTAGGGAATGTGTATTTTGTTGATAATTTTCATTCCTATGATATACCATCTTATCGAATTACGCATTATTATGATATAGTTCCTCATTTACCGGAAGAATTTTTTGGGTATTTACATATCTCAAATGAAATATGGTATAACGAACAAAATAATGAGTATAAAATATGTGACGATAAATATGACGAAGATAATACGTGTTCAAATTCGTGTGCACCAATACATTGTACAAGTACATCGGATCATTTATATTATTTGAATGTATCAATGGGTAACAATTATTGTAATTAAATAGTAGTACATATTTCTATACATTACCAATATAATTATTTATTCATACGCATCTTGTTCTCTATGTTTACGTAAAATGGATAAAACAACGCTATTCTACAAACAAACGGTATTTTAAAAACTATATTATGCGAAAAACTTGGACAATGGTTTTGTAATTGTTTGGTATCACCCATCTATCGGTTAAATGCAATTCGTTGTATCAATGGTGTAGTTTTATTATTTAACTTAACTTATTTAGTCAAGTAATAAAAATGTCTATATATAATAACTATGCCCGAAGAAAGTAAATATCGAAAATTAGCAGTACTTTTAATTACAACACACGGCAACCTTGATACATCAGTGGCTTTAGATCACGATGGTAAGAGTGTAACGGGCGAAAATTTAATAAAACACGATGGAGAAATAAATGTTCATAAAATAAATGCGACGACAGACGGTGTTTGTAATTGGACTTCACCTGAGAGTTTGAATGAGATGGTTAGTAAATTGAATAATTATATAACATTAAATAAAGAGGAAGAGGATACGTATTGTAAGACCAAGGATATTACATACGATAGAGATAATATACTATGTTTATACGGAACAGATAAATTACAACAACTACAAATCGATTATTTTAGTAGATCCTTAGCAAAATTTATGCCCAAGATCGATGGTATTCGCGATGAGACAATGGCGTATGTTAAACAAAGAGCAAAAGGTAAACCTGCTACATTAGAAACTTTTGATGAAGATTCATTGGTTGACCCAGATCTACATAGATATATACAACAATTAGATGGCGGTTATCAATTGGAAAAATGGGGAACAGATGCATTCTATTCTGATAAGATATATACAATTATACGATCTGAACTTGTAGGAGAAGAAGTAAGTAGTTTTGATAATACCATGACTTTATTAGGAAATAACGCTAAACTTGGTTTATCTGATTTACCTATTGGACCTATAACACGAAAAAAAAAAAAAGAAGGAGATGATATAACATTTAAGTTAAGTGAGATATTAGCAAAATTAAAAGAGTTAAAATATACAGATACAATTATTATTGATTTATCGTGCAATGCAGCATATGATGAAAGATCTTATAGAAAGATAAATAGACGAATAAAAGGAGGAGGAAAAAAGACAAAAAAGAACAGAAAAAAGCCTTCTAAGAAAAAGAGAAGACAAAAACGAAAAACAGTAAGAAAAATGAAGGTTTAATTATAATTATTTCTATTATCATTGGCTTACTGTTACTAATCACTACCCCCACTATCAATTAGTGAAATATTACGATACAAAAATATTTATGTCACATTCCATTTAAAATAATGGTAGAAAAAATGATAATATAATATATTATATATATAATATATTATGAATTGTTCTTTGATTTTCGAAAAAATATATAGGAAAGAAAAAATTGTCTATTCTATTGTGACTCCTGTATATAATCAAGAAAATATTATTGAGAAAAATCTTAAAAGTTATATAGAAAAAACAGTAGATTTTTTTGAAATAATAATAATATTAGATAGTTGTAGTGATAATACAAAGCAAAATATTTTACATTTTATTAGTAATTATAAAACTACACACGATAATTTTGTTCAAATAAAAATCTTAGAATCGCCCGAACCCTTATTTGAAACAAAATGTGATAACATCGGATTTAAATTAGCAGAAGGAGATTACTTATTAGAGATACAAGCGGATATGGAAATGACTGAGTTAGGATATAATATACATCTTTCCAAGCCATTTAATATTTTAACCAATGTAATTGCAGTATCCGGTAGATGTGGTCATAATTTGTTTAGAACAGGAGGTATAGGTAAATTAGGACGTAATGTTGAAAAAGAGATAAGCACACTAAGTGTAGACAAAAATATGTTTTATACATTTGAAACGTGTAATCGTGGACCCTTGCTTTTACATAAAGAAAAAGTAATAAAACTGGGTTATTTGGATGAGATAAATTATTTTTTGGATAATTCAGATCATGACTTGATGGCCCGTGCTTATTTACAAGAGGGATATATATGTGGATATGTTCCAATTGATTTCGATGCCCCGTTGAAAAATGGCAGTACTAGAAAATCAAAAGATAAAAAAAATATGGAGAAATTAAAAGAATTAAAAAATAAAATAGACGGGACGTATATTAATAAGTATAAAAATGACTGGACAAATATAGACGCAAAACAATACATATTGCCGCTATAATGGATAAAAAACATATACAATAACTTTATTTTTGTTTAGATAAAGTTATTTAAAATTCAGGGGCGTGTTTTTTAAACAAACATCCTTGTTTTGATAGATTCGGTATTTGGATAATAACATTGGGGTCTTGTAATTCACAATCTTGCAACCATATTTTAATGATACAAAAGTTTTTTTTTGGCGAAATGGTTATACCATTTAAATACTTATTATGTTCTGGATTTACACATAAAGTTTCTCCACAAAGAGAATAAAATAGATGATTCCATACCTCATGAACCATTTTATTAGCCACTTTAAATGAAAAGCATCCGCCTTTACGATTCTGTACATCTTCCCACATAGGAGTAATACCCGATTTCATAACAAACAACATACAATGTTTAACGATTTTTTCAGGAACAGTTTCATTTAATGCGATGAGTTTATCAAGTGTAGAAATGTTTTTAGCAATGAATTTATAACTGGATAAATCCCACTGTTTATCGTGTGGTAAATGGTAATACAAATCCCATTTACCATGCAAAGAGCGTGATTCATTTAAACATTCATTAAGTTGCATATTATGTAACTTTATTACGTTTATACTATAGTTACATATATTTTCTTTAAATGTTTATCAATAAATTTTATATCTATATTGATTTAATTTCAAAAGAATCCTTATTTACCAATAAAAATTGACCATATTGAATAGTATATTCATCAATTTCAGAATCCATAATTTGAATAGTATATTTATCATCAAATGGAGTGAAAACGTTTTGTCGTTGAAGACAACGAAACACAAAGGTTGGATTAAATAATTGATTATCTACAAGCAACATTTTTTCTGGTATTTCCAATTGAATCGAATCATTTAATTCTGGATGTTTATAAAAGACAGATAACATTTTACGCGAAGATAGAGAAATATCGGTTATTTCGTCTATTTGATTAAAAAATATTTTGTAAAATCCATTAAATTTAGATATAACACAGACATTATTTTTATCCGGAACATTGAAAATAAATGGGCGATAAAAACTGTTATGTTCATTAAAATCTTGAATACTTTCAAGATCTTTAATATGATAAACATACGTTAATTTATGATTAGCTATTTGATATAATCCGCTCCAACATTCATAAGGGGGCTCTTTTAGTGTTTTATCAAAATAATTATAAACACTATCTCTTATATTACAAAACCAATCGGTAGGTCGTCTAATAAGTGTATTCGTATTGTATAATCGATCAAATCTATTTTCGCAATTTACAATCATAGCATTCATATTCCAAACAAACTTGGAGATAAACCCTATAATCAATGAGAATAAACTTTTGTTATTTTCCATCGTAATTATATTTCTATGGATACTTTTAAATATTTTTTAAAAAAACATAAATATTTGTCCTTTTAATATATAACTGCAATGAAAAACGGTCTCTTTATTTTTCATAGAGATTTTCGAATTATTGATAATATTGGACTAAATAATGCATCAAAAAAATGCGATAAAGTATTTACGTGTTTTATTTTCACGCCCGAGCAAGTTACAAATAACACATTTAAATCAGAAAATAGTGTTCAATTTATGATAGAAAGTTTACAAAATTTACAACAAGAAATAACCAAAAGTGGTGGGAAATTAATTGTTTTATATGATAGTGTAACAGACGGTCTTGAACAAATAGTGGAAGAATTAAATATTGAAGGTATATTTTTTAATGAAGACTATACACCTTACGCTAAAAAACGTACTGAAAAAGTAGAAAAACTATGCGACAAATTAAAAATAAAATGTGAAACGAGTCAAGATTATTATATAAATAAACCAGGAACAGTTTTAAATGGAAAAGGAGAAACATATGTACGATTTACTTCTTTTTATGAATCCTATTTTTTTAATCATGATTTTAAATCACCTGAAAAACACAAAGTAGATAACCTTTCCAAGACGACAAAAAAGTTAAAAAACGGTATTTCTTTACAAGATGCGATGGATCGTTTTGTTAAAAAGGAAAACGAATATTTAGCAGTAAATGGTGGTCGATATAAAGGTGTACAACAGTTATCACACGCAGTTAAAGATTTAAAAGATTATAAAGATAGTCGTGATATTATGAGTGAAGAAACATCTATGCTTTCTGCTTATATTAAATATGGATGTGTGTCTATTCGAGAAGTATTATCAAAATTTAAAGCCAAGTATTCTGCCCATCACGAGTTAATAAGACAATTGATTTGGAGAGATTTTTATATGCATTTACTATCAGAAATTCCAGAATCATTGGACGGCCTATCAAATAGTAAAATGCGTAAAATAAAATGGTCAAAAAACACAGAACGTCTAAAAAAATGGAAAGAAGGAACGACTGGATTTCCACTTGTGGATGCAGGAATGCGTCAAATGAATAAAACGGGGTATATGCATAATCGTGCCCGTATGATTGTAGCTACTTTTTTATCAAAAATACTTTATTTAGATTGGAAAGAAGGAGAAAAATATTTCGCACAACAATTAGTAGATTATGATGTAGCATCAAATTCTGGTAATTGGCAGGCAATTGTAGGAGGAGGATTATATGCGATGCCGTGGTTTCGTATATTGAGTCCGTGGACACAATCAGAAAAAAACGACAACGATTTAGACTACATTAGGAAATGGGTTCCAGAACTAAAAGATGTTCCAGATAAACATATTCACAAGTGGTACAAGTATTACAGACGATATGAAAATAGTTATCCCAAACCTATAGTTGACTTCGATAAACGTAGAGACGAATATATGATAAAAATGAAAAGTGTGATAAGTCAATAAAATTGATTATATATGTTGTATTTAGGCCGTATAAAAAAATAAAAATGAATAGTCCACTTATTTTGTTTAAAAACAAATTACCAAGAGAGTTACTCGATTATGTACAAGGTTACTTAACAAATGACTTTGCTATAAATGCGTTGAAAGAATATTATAGTTATCTATATGAGAAAAAGGAAATATACGAGGATTTTGTTTATGATCAATATATAGCCCCAAATTGTAACTGTCGTAGATATTATAATAGTCGAGCTCAACGTTGGAAAACACGTGAATGTAATAGTTGTTTTATGTTTGAATCAACTTATATATATATGCCTGAAGATTTTCGTAGGTGTGTCTGGGAGAATCCTCAGTATCAGAAAATACAATATAATAAAAAGGTTGAATATGACGATGAATATCTAGAAGAATGTTATTATATTTCTGAGTAATAAATTATTATTATATAATATAATAATGATTTACTCGTATTTTTCACATCCAAACAGCGTTTGTATGAGTTATTATACACATTTTTGTTTTTCAATTAATTTATCACGAAAATTGTTTGTAGGTTCAATACAAGCATTTGTTCACGCTATTTTTCCACATACTTTTATTACGGCATCGAGTGAGTTGGTAAAAGAATTACAAGATGATTTTGATAGCGTAGGGTGTGAAAAAATAGTTGAAAACCCGGAATTTCCTAATAATTTATATCCAACAGACGTGGATAGATCTTTGAAAAATGAATGATTAAAATTATTCTTTATTAGGAGGTAACATAGTTAACGTTTTACTAATATTTTCTTTTAGTTTTATATTATTTCTTAACATTGTGGAAGAAATACCACCTGTCCTATTTAAATACACACATTCATATTGATTTGAATTAAATTTATTTTCCCAATCATTACCCATTAATAGAATATTGCAGTCGTACTGTTTAATATATTCTAATTTTTGTTCAAGAGACTCTTCGTCAAATATAGTTTTACAATCGGAATAATTTTTCACATTTCTTTTTCTTGTTTCCAAATCATCGTGTGATTTTTTTCCTTTTTTTTTATTTAAACTATCACTAGATACACCAATAATAATATCATTTTCTGAAATATTTTTACAATTATCTATTATATTTTCGTGACCTTTATGAAAGAGATCAAACGTTCCAAATGTAATTACTTTTGCAGTAGCAATAACCGGTCTTTCGTTAACATAAACGACTGATTGAAGAATATCTCTTATTTCATCGTTGTATGTAAATATATTTGTAGCATAATTTAAATAAAAATAATTAAATGAATCAGACGAAAAGGATGAAGATGTGTTAGTAACATCTTCTAATGAATTAACAAATAAATTTATTTTAATTTCTGGAAAATAAAATTTAACTAACGGAGCAATTTGTTGAAATTTCCAAAATCGTTGTACATTTATAGTACTAATATTATTCGTTGAAATATATTTTAAAAATTCCTTATCATATCTGAATATTTTATGATAATCTACGTATTCTAATTGTAATATTTTATCTTCTGGTTTATACTTTTCAATCTGAATATAATCTTTCATATTTTGAATAGCAATTTGTTTTAACAATTCAAAATCTTGAAGAGCATCTTCCCAGTGTTCATAATGAATAAATATTTCTTTCATACCTTTTTTATGTGTTTTTATGATACATTCTTTTAATACATCTCCGTAAGTTAGTAATACTTCTTTTTTATAATCATTTCCAAATGGGATATATAATCCATTAAAAAGTTGCCTTTTTACAGGAAAAAATGCTTCTTGTGGTACTTTATTATGATAAAATCCTTTTCCATCCACATTTTCTACGATACCTTCACTATTAATTTTTGACCAAAAAATATCAACCCTGAAACAAGCATTTCCAAAGGGTTTTCCACCAATAAATGTCCATCCTGAACTTTTACTACCCGTATCTGTTCCACATCCCCAAAAATTGAATCCATAGGTTCGTAGTATAGGCATTAACTCTTTAAAAAAATATTCTTTATGTTCTTCCATTACAATAATATCATAATCATCGGTCCACGGCATCATTTGTTTGTTACGTACCAAACCAACGGAAGATCCGGCAAAAACAACATATTCTAATCTATATATATCACATAATTTAAAAAATAATTCTGTTTGTTTGTGAATATTTTCACAGTACGGAACCGTGGAATATTTATTTATACCAGAACAAGGACTATATAAATATTCCTTTACGTTATCAGTATCAAAAAATTTAAAAAGATCTTTATTGCTAATTTCAACAGCCATATAATGTATATTCTCATATTATAATATACAAAAATAATGAATATTATAAAAAAACTTACCATTAATGGTCTATATATTTTTTTATAACATATTTTTTAATTATAAAAAATATAATTAAAAAAATGGAAAATGGGAGGGTAAAAATATCTCTATTATTTATACTCTATTATTTATAAATGAAACAAATAACAAAGATATTCATATGTTTATATTTGATTCATGTTTTATTTTCAGATCAATTATTTGATTTTAGTACAATGTTTAACGGAGAATATAAATTTATATTCAACAATAGAATAAAAAATATAGTAGCCCTTAGTTATGTATCATTTTTAGGACTAGCGTTACTTTTTGAGAAAACGAACAATGAACATTTTTTTATAGCATTTTTATTGTGTTCTGCATCATTTATTGGATACATTGCTAATTTTTTTCACAATAAAAATTATGAATCACAAATAATAAAACACAGTACATTATTATTACCTTTTATATTTTTAGACTATACAAATATAACCAGTTTTTCATTTAAAACTACATTTATAACCTATATAGCAATATTTTATCTAATATTTTTAAAAATTATAAGTCATAAAGTTTACGATATCCAAAACATATAAAATATACAAAATGCATTTATATTTTATACTAATTTTTATACCATTAAATATCAATCGCAACTACATTTTTATCAGAACGTTGTTTTCTGCGAGTACGTTTTGGTAATACATTATTTTGATTTTCTTGAATAGAAGAGGCACTAATCATAGATTCATTTTCATCATTGCGTTTTGGTTCAACGTCGCGTGTTTTTAATCCAGACAATAAATTATCTAAATCCACATTTTGGGGTCCTCTCATTTCAGCTCTTTCTGAGGCTTTTGATCTCGGTTGTGGTTGTTGTGCGTGTATGTCTCCAAATTGGTTATTTACATCTACTCCTTCCTCGCGAAACATACTACCTCTACCCATTGAGATATCAGGCCTATTTGGAGCATTTGTGTATTGCATGGAAGGTCTTTGTGGTGCTGGTTGACCCTTTGTTTCAACAGGTGGAGGTGGAACACCAAATGAAGTATTGACTTGTTCTTCTGGATGTAAAACGCTATTTACAAATTCAAATCCAGGGTTTTGATTATTCATTGTTTGTGCAGTTGCTTGAGAAAACATTTTCATTAACTCAGGACTTTGTTTAATAACGTCGTTAAATCCAGGGGTAGCGGTAGATAGAGCTTTGTTTGTAATATTCAATACAGCACCACTAAAACCCAATCGTAAAAGAAGAGAAACTTCGGGGGACATTTTACCACCCTTGTATTTTTCGTGTAGTTCAGCGAATATTTCTTCATAACTATCAATATCCTCATTAATTTGTTCTCCCCAACCATCAAGATTAAGTCCAAATGGATCAAAAACAGCGTTAGCATATTCGAGAGAATTTACTAATGTAGTAAACCACCATCCCTGTAATTTAACACTATCCTTTTTTCGTTTATCGTCCATAGCAGTTTCATATTCGTCTTCAACTTCGTCAAAGTCGGAATCCATATTAAAATTTGATGTATGTTTAATCAAACCTTTTTCGTACCATTCTTCTAATTTTTTAATCATAGCACGTTTTTTTCTTCTTTTTTCGCGGTCAGACAATTTTGAACCGGTAGATGCATTCATTGGTACTTCGTTTGTTTTTGAAAATCCATCCCATGTTTTTGTATTACCAACACTCTCTAACGTTGCTGCTCCGATATTTGAAGCAGGCTTTAGTTCTTCAATATTCCCAATATCAATTTTAACCTCTTCTTTAGCATTATTATTTCCCATACCAAACATATTTCCGAACCCACCAAGTGTACCCGAAGATTGATCTGGTTTTACACCCGAATCGTCAATTGTCTGTGAGAGTGTATTTAATTCACTCTCCAAATTATTTAAATCTTCCATGTCTATTTTTGTAGATGTATTTGAAGACATTTTCTTCTCATTCATTAATAATTCAACACCTGGACCAAAGTTAACAGATGTGGGTTCAGACATATTTGCAGAAGTTGTATCATTTTCCTGTAAATTAAAGGTAACTGGTTCTAGATTATCTAATCCTATATCGATGACTTCCATAATAGAATTTCACTTATGATAAAGTAACACAATTAATTTTTAAGTTGTCCGCATAACTAATAATATTTTCCCGTTTTAAATACCAAATTCCTTGTAAAAAAGCATCTGCTAAATCATCTTTTTTTGAAATAGTCAATAAATCGTCGAAATTTCCTAAAGATGGATTTTCCTGTAATATTTGTTTACAAATTGCAACACTATCTTTTTTATGTTGTTTATAAGAATTTTCTTGGACATTTGATGTTAAATTTTTCAATTTATTTATAGAAGAAACATATTCTATTTGTGGACAAATATCCTGCATTATGAAATATTGTGAAAGCATTCCTTGGACAGTCTTCATTCTAGAGGCTATTTTAGATATCTGATTTTCAATAGCGACATGTGTTATATCACGTATATCTGATATACCATCTAATCCTAATTTCATCAGTTTTCCAACTGTGATTAAATCTGTATCATTTGCTGTTTTTGTTTTTACTTTTTTTATTTTTACTAAAGATCTTTTATCACAAGCGGCGGCGAAAAGTAAAAGCGCTACTCTTTTTGATTTTGGAATTTCGCTAAATATTTCTAAAGGTTGTCCAAGATTAAACAACTCTTCCTTAGACAATTTATTCAATTTCGACTGTTTAAATGAATCGTCATAAAAAAACCAATTATTCTGCTTAATAGCCATTTTGGCGTGAGTTTCACAAAAACACAATTCTTCCCTTTTATATTTTGCTTTTTTACCACAAATTTTTGTTTGTTTTTTTGATTTCATTTCAAAAAAGCATAATTCTTGGACTTTTGTGCTTTCCAAAAGATTTAATATATTCCAATCATGGACAATTAATTCACTACCATTGAAATGAAAAATACAGTACGCCATGTTTTTGATTCCAACATCAAAACTAATGAGTTTCATTTATTTAAATACTCTACTATTATTTAAATAGATGGTTAATCAAAATACTTTTATTAAATGTATCAATGTTTACACAATTTAGTATTTGATATGATATACCTTTCGTAAATGGTTAATTCGATCGGCTATAATACCAGAAGTTAACAACATAAACCCAGTTATAGCAGATGTATCGGTTAGTTCTTTCAATTTCGTATGGTCAAATTTATTTAACATATGAAAAGGAGACGGTATTTTATGTATAAGTTTACGACCGATATAAGAAACAATTGCTAATGTTCCTAAAATGAAACATAAATAGAGTAACTCGAATATTATTGAAGTCGTATTATCTTTTTTATGAAACAAATATTTATCAAATACCATATTTGCGATTATAGCATAAATAAACTGAAGTGTTGTTACATAAGCTATTCCTAATGATTTCGTAATATAAAATAATATACTATCAGTATTCATATATATATTTTATTAGAAAATACTCATTTTGATAATTTTGAGAACAACTCGTCTTGAGTTAATGTAACAGGTTGAGTACGATTACTTAATTCTTCACGACTTAGGTAGAGATTTTTTAAATCACTCTTCTCATTTAAAATAGTAGATTGGTCTTTGTACAATAAATGACTAGAAGGAGTATTGTGTTTATCATTTTTGTATCCTCTTTCATCTGGCGTAAAACGTTCAAAATATCCTACATCATTACAGGCTTCACGGAAATTATCACGAGCGATCTGTTGGGAGTTTTCTGTTAAATATTTGCGATATTCCCAGTTTGTTGCAACACCGCTATTTTGTAAGATAGTTTCATTTAAAACTGCCTCTGGTTGATGTGCTGCAATTAATGAACGGCCATCATTCATGCGTGGAGGCATTTCCGGATGTACATTATTTGTAGCATATCCAAATGTTGATTTTTCTAAAAGTGTTTCATTTGAATAAGCTTTTTTAAATGGTTCGGCTCTTGGATAAGAAAACATTATATATTTTGAATACATAATGTTTTGTAGATATAATTCAATTAACTAGAATGTTCTTGAATAAGTGATAAAATTTGTGCTTTTTTCATTTTAGATGCGTCTTCCACCCATCCTTGTTTTAAAATATACGCTTTTAAGTTTCCTAAATTCATTTTGTTAAAATCGGGGGTTTCTTCCATCTCTACTAGTGGGGATTCTTCAGATTCTTCTTGTCTAGCATCTTGAATTTCTAATTCTTCGTCATTTATTTCTTCAACACTAATTGTATCTTCGTTATCTGATACAATTACGCGTTCATCTTCATCTTCATCTTCATCTTCACTATCTATTTCAATATCTGAATCACTTTCATATTCTTCAATAGATACTTGGTCAGGTTCATCATTTACTACAATAGTATTTGGTTCTGCACGAAATACAGTTTGGAGATCTCTTGGATAAGGAGTTGGGGGTCTGTTCATTAAAGCTACAGATGTTTTTATATTATTAATTTCTTGTACTAGATTATTAATTATCTCAAACATAGTGTCTTGTTTAGATTCAGTAGTAATGATCCTCTGTTTAAAGTGATACACTAATAAAAGTATTAATAAAAATGTTATGCCTAAAGTAAAAAAGAATGACGTTTCCATAAAAGAGAAAAATCCCATTTATATTATCCAAATATAAATACTCTATAACTTGAACGAAATTTAAAAATAAATATATATAAATATTGTATAATGGACAACCTCGAAAATAATAGTGAAAAAAATGAGAATAATTTCACACAAAAAGAATCAGGGTTAATATCGGGTATTTCAAAAAATACTTTAATTTTATTATTAGTTGGTTTAGTTGTTTTAGCACTTTTCGGATTTAATTTATTTCTAAGTGTAGGAATAATTTTAGATAATATATTTTCGGGTGTTAAGAATATTTTTGTTAAATTATTATCAATGCTTGGATTTTATACTGGAGCTGCTATTAATACTACTGCTGATATTGTAGGCGATACAGCTAAAGAAACAATTGATATAGCCGAAGGTTCTATTCAATCATTTGGTCATCTCTTGCAAAATAGAAATAATATGGGAAATCAATCAATTGATCAGCAAAATTGGGATTTCAGTGTATTTAATTTAAATCCTACACCGTATTCTCAAATAAATGATGAGAATAATGATAAACTAGATGAGATAAATAAACAGCTCTTGGAAAGAAAACAAGAATTAGAATCAAAGAACAGCGAAATAGAAGTTAGTACTAATGCTTTAGATATTAGGAAAAAAGAATTACAGATGTTGGAGAATGGTAAAAAATCACTGGATGATAGTATTAATAGAAGTAGTCAAACTGTAGTATCTTCTCCTGAAATGAATACACAAAATATTGGTACTATGAAATGGTGTCCAGTTGGAAGAGAAGGAAAGAATGGAAAATGTATTGGATTACAAGATGAAGAAAGATGTATGTATGGAAAGGTATTTGATGATAAAAATACGTGTGAGTTAAGTGTTAAAAAAGATTTTACAAAAGTTGATTATAACAGTAACCAATTAAATTGGGGGACACCTATGCCTCCTGCGCCTCCCGCTGCATTAGGTCCAATGAAACAATCACTCTTATATAATTCTTTACCTGGTAATAATCTTGGTGTAAATTCTTGCTTACCTAGTACACCTTGTGGAAGACCAATGACTCAAAATGTAAATGGATACAAGAAATCGCCTTTTCAACAACCTCCATTACAATATCCACCAATGTTATTACCAAAAACTCAACCTATAATGAATAATCAAATGAATAATCAAATGAATAACCAAATGAATAATGGTATGAATAATGGTATGAATAATGGTATGAATAATCAAATGAATAATCAAATGAATAATCAAATGAATAATCAACCTGATAATCAAATGAATGATCAACTTGATAATCAAATGAATGATCAACTTGATAATCAAATGAATGATCAACCTGATAATCAAATGAATAATGGTATGAATAATGAAAAAACAGATGATAATATATCTAATATAACATATACACCAGCAATGGATAATAATATTAATAACCCGCGAACAATATTATCTCCTTCTTCTGAACTGGTAAATAAAGAACAACGTCAAGAACAACGTCAAGTACAACGTCAAGAACAACGTCCAGTACAACGTCAAGAACAACGTCAAGAACAACGTCAAGAACAACGTCAAGAACAACGT
>ERZ807291.1450-NODE-1450-length-38565-cov-5.819735_pt1 | contig 38565 bp, 33 predicted proteins | sample MGYA00521257_ERZ807291 | MGnify/ENA primary metagenome ERZ807291 (study PRJEB31413, sample SAMN03169783) | marine metagenome | biome: Marine; feature: Water; material: Subsurface seawater | place: North Sea | collected 2011-04-28 | depth 1 m m ...
GATTAAAGCGGGGGACTTAGCCCTGGTCGATCAGTATTTTGATCACACCAGAGGATGCCGCAAACAGACCTTTTTTGGAGAAGGCATCGCCGCGCATATCTCAACCGCCAATCCAGTTTGTCCCGCCTTGAATGCTGACATTTTGCGTGCGGCAACAGCGATCGATCAAGCCATCCATATCGATAATACCTATGCCTGTGTTGAAGGCCCGCGACTCGGCACCCGAGCGGAGAGCTTTTTTTTACGCGACGCGGCCAACTGCGATCTGGTCGGCATGACGAATCTACCCGAGGCTTTTTTAGCCCGTGAAGCGCAGATCGCCTACAGCTCGCTGTGCTTGGTTACCGATTACGACTGCTGGATGGACGACCCCAGCCAACATGTTAGTGTGGATAAATTCTTTCAGGTCTACGGCGCTACGTTGGCGCGCGCCATTGCACTTTTAAACCCGTTGATTTGCGCCCCTTTCAGTGAAACGCCCAGCGACATTAGGTGCGCGCTCAAAACCGCGCTACTAACACCCAGAGAACAGCTGAGTCGAGCACAACAACAGTGGTTTGAGGTCTTGGCACTTTGAATGATCCTACTCTGGCTGAGGTATCGATCATTATTCCTCTGTCTGCAGATGAGACGCAGCACCAGTGTCTGCTAGCAGATCTGCAGTCCCACAGCTCGCTAGAGGCAGAGATTCTTCAGCGCAGAGGACAGAGTCGTGCGACTAGCCTCAACAGAGGCGCGATGCAGGCACATCAACAGTGGCTGTGGTTTTTGCATGCGGACAGCCGCGTCAGCAATGACAACCTCTGCGCATTACAGAAGGTCCTGGACCAGAACTCGGAGGGTCACCACCCCAGTAGTCTCTACTACTTTAATTTGGGTTTTGATTTGGACCCTAATCAAAGCCGCCTTAATCGATTGCTGCGAGCCAATGCGGCGGGTGCTAACCTGCGCTCGCGACTGTTTTTATGTCCCTATGGCGACCAGGGTTTTTGCATTTCGAAGCAGCTTTTTAGGCAACTCGGCGGCTATCCAGACAAGGCACCCTACGGCGAAGATTTGCTGTTTGTCTGGCGCGCTCGTCAAGCTGGCATCTCTTTGCAACGACTGCCTTCAACCCTCTATACCAGTGGTCGCAAATACCGTCAGCGCGGCTGGCTGCGCCTTACCCTGCTCTATCAATGGCGCTGGCTGCGACTATCACTACCCGAGCTTTACACTCTGGTAGTCCAGCGCTGGCGACGACTATGACTATGATCTCTTCATCGGCGTCTACCGCGATCGCTATCTTCGTCAAAACGCCCGGATTGTCGCCGCTTAAAACCCGTCTCGCCGCGACACTTGGGCGCCACACTGCAGAGACAATCTATCGTCTCTGCGTCAGCGCCGTAGAACAGACAGTCAAGTCTGTCGACGTAGCACCCTACTGGGCCGTGGCAGAACAAAAGGGACTCAGTGATCCACTGTGGCAGGGTCTAGCGAGCCTCTACACTGGCCCGGGCGGCCTCGGGCAATGCCAGCATCATATCTATCAGACTCTGCTGCAGCGTTACCAGCAAGTGCTGTTGATCGGTACGGACAGTCCGCAGCTATCAGTCAACAGATTACGAGAAGCGATTGAAGCGCTCCAAAGCCACCCTTTTGTGGTCGGCCCGGCACTCGACGGCGGTTACTACCTTTTTGCTGGCAGGCAGTCATTAAAGCGAGAATGTTGGAATAAGGTGCCTTACAGCCGCGCTGACACCGGTGAAAAATTACTCTCCTCGCTGCCGGCTAAGGCGGTCTTGCTGACGCCTATGACGGATTTGGATAGGGAGAGTGATCTGCCGCAATTGCGCCGTGAATTGGTCGCTCTGCAAAAACAGGGCGAGGGTTTAAGTTGGCCACAGCAACAAATTCTTAACTGGCTTGATAATCAGCAATATCCAAGCTAAGTAATTACTCTGTCACCACACAACTACCGCCGCCAAGAACGCAGAAGCTCGCGCAATAAGGATGATTAAGCTGTACCGTCCCAGCAGCCTCTACCAGGCTGTGCCCAAGATTAAACTGCTGGTCATAGGCCAACAGAGTGCAGGCCATAACCGTCGGCCGCTGTTCGCCTTTTGGCACAACCACCATGCGCGACGAGGCACACATCATGGCATCTGGGTCGACATTGAGAGTCTGCCAGCAGTCCTCAGTGATCTCTGGCAGATTGGGGTCAGCGGTTATCTCCGGGAAGAGTACCAGGCGCTTTTTATCATAGGCATCCACGGCAATATTGTGGCGTTTAAACAGCACGGCATAGCCATCGCGCAGCGCCCGCTCCTCATCACCCCACGCCGTGCGACCGGCGACATCAATCGTAAACCCCTGCTCTGAGAGCCAAGCCAGTCCATCGAGCATCGGTTGCCAAGATTTTTTGCCGCGCTCCTGTTCATGAAGCTCGTGGCGATAATGATCGATCGAGACCCGTATCGTCAGTTGATTGCCGTAGCGCTTTTGCAACGCTAACAGCCCACTGCGACGTTTGAGCATCGGCCGCATGGCATTGGTCAGCACCAGCAAGCGAAAACCGCGGCGCAAAATCGCCGCCATAATGGCAATAATATCGGGGTTCAAAAACGGTTCGCCGCCGGTTAAACCGATCTCTTCGGTGGCTAAATGTTCACGTTGAATTTCATCGAGAAAATGCTCCACCTGACGCAGGGTAATAAAGTCGAGGCGATCATTAGTGGGAGATGATTCAATATAACAATGGTTGCAGGCTAGGTTACACAGCGTGCCCGTGTTAAACCACAATGTTTTCAAACACTTGAGTTTGACACTGGCGCTGGGACAACCCTCAACAGTCACTAGTGGATTGGAAAATTTTACTGGTCTCGCTTCGCTACTCGAGTGATCCATACCCAAGCTCCGCTCTATTTAATGCTTTAAGGATAGCCTAAGCCAGCCCCTGTGCAATCACGGAAAAGAGACACCCACCCATCTAGTCAGCGGGCAGTGGATCCGGTCTAGTAACCGAATAAGCCCAGTAAAAGGCGACGAATTGCAGCGCCAGACGCACGTAGAGCGCAGCCACAGGGATGTCTGGAAATAACTCAGGATTAAAAGCCATATACAGATTAGCCGGATAAACCGCGACCAATAGTGCCACCAGTCCGGCACCTGCCAAGGCACGGAAGCGCGGAATCAATACACCAACTCCACCCATAACCTCGAACACCCCGCTGAGGTAGACCAGCTCAAGATGGGCAGGAATCCAAGGCGGCATAATGCTGACGTAAAAATCCGGCGAAACCAGATGATCAATACCGGCATAGGTGAAAAATATACTCAGCAGCAGCAAGAAAAAGCACTTGCTGCGGCTGGCGGGAAGTTGCAACAGGCGAATTGCACGGGCTGGACCTGCGCTTAGTCGATCGACGCTGTTAGTCATAGATTAGGCTCCAAGAGGACTACATTACTGTTGCCTTACCAAATTGTTCAATCAACTGCGCGGCAATGCGCCGCTGCTCAGAACGGGCATCAAACTGCTGACACTGCCCCTGGTTCCAGGATTTATAACGCGCAATATCTGGGTTGCCGATATTAATCAGTGTCTCCCAAACCAACAGACACTTTTCGGCCTGTGTAGCATGATTATTTGCAGCAACTGCCGCCAGCAGCGAGTCCAGCGTCTGGGTCTCATAATGCAGCGACAAAAACTCATCTTTATCAAGACGCACATAGGCTTTGTCTTTGCTGCTAAAGCGCTGCCATTCAAAATTCAACGACTTATCCGGCTTTGCTGAATGGGCAAAGTCACCCCAGACATTCATAAAGGTGCGCTGCATTTGGTCGCGTGCCTCGCCCTCGGGATAGATATACGCCGTCACCGGACCATATTTAAAATCGCCCGTGACAAAGGAAATATCAGTGCCGTGTGCGGCGCCAAAAATAGACGGGAAGTCGATAAAAAAGGATTTCTCTTGATCGTCCCAATCGAAGCGATAGCTGTAAAGCTGATTGTACCCCGCTCGCTCCAACGCGCTCAGCGGCTCATCGACGCCACGCGCCTTCCATGCCTGCGATCGGGTTCGCACCCAGAAATCATAGAGTTGCGGATTTTTGATCGTGATGCGTGGCGGCAAAAGTTTGGTAAACGGATAGCTTGTCTGCATAAAATAGCGATGTAATGCAAACCACAGCGTCACTTCATCTTTATTGGCTCCAGAAATCAACGGCACATTTTTCGCGTACTGCGGGTCAGCCAGCGCCGCCACGATACCGACCTTGGGTATCACTACGCCATCAGCCGTCGTCAGAGGTATGTAATCAGCGTCCGAGGTCTCTTGATAGAGGGCAATAAATTCCCGAGCATCGGCTTTTTTCAACAGTTCGCGCAACGCATCAGTGCTTAAATCCTGCTGAGCGAGCTGCTGGTCAGCGAGCAGATCCTGTGTGACTTGCCAGCCGCCTCTCGTGACAAAACTATTGGCACCATTTACGTTGTAACTATCTTCCAGACTACTGGTCACGGTGTAACCCGACTGCGCAATGGCTTTGTGGAACAGCCCTTTGCTGAGTGGCGACGCGAGCAGCGCGTAGACATTATGGCCGCCAGCAGATTCGCCGAAGATTGTGATATTGCCGGCATCACCACCAAAGTTAGCTATATTGTCACGCAGCCATTTCAGGGAATGAATAATATCCAGCGTACCAAAGTTGGAGGCCTTATCTTCACCCTGCTGCAACCCCTGAATTGCGGGATGGGTAAACCATCCCAAGGCGCCAAGGCGATAGTTAACCGCCACCATGACAACATCTTTTCCCGCAACAAGTTTGCTGTAGTCGTAATAGTCTTTTAACCCAGTAGTGTTGCCGCCACCATGAATCCACACCATCACCGGGTACTGTTTGTTAGCAAAGTCTTTAGGTGCTCGAATATCCAAGTAGAGGCAATCCTCCGAGCCCACGACGCCCTCGCCATTAGCGCCGCCATATCGACTGGCAAACTGCACGCAGGCAGTGTCATCGCGTTCGACAATGACTTGCTGTGGCGCAATCAGAGCGCGCGGTGCGCGCCAGCGCAAATCGCCAACAGGAGGCTGCGCGTAGGGAATATCAAACCAGCTGATAACCTCGGCACCGGACTGTTCATCGGCACTGAGGTTGAGGTGTCCCTGGGTAATCCCAGTAGATGTGGCCACGTTGAATTCGATAGGGCTGTGCTGATCAGATTGTTCTGATAACAGCAATCCGCAGGCAGATATCGCCAATAATATGGCCATGCTCAAAATAAGTTTCATATCGAGACTCTTATACCGTTATTTTATCGTTATTTTATTGTTATTTTTATTTTACGACGCCCTGACCTGTTGGCCACTGGCGCGTTTTTTACAAGCTACTATCTTATACGCCACATCAAGGTTAGACGATCACTCAGTACCATCCAATGAAAACTGCAACTCGGCAAGTCTGGCATACAACGGGCTCGAAGCGATCAACTGTTGATGACTGCCCTGAGCGACATTTTTGCCCTGATCCATGACCACAATGGTATCTGCATGCAGAATAGTCGCCAGGCGATGGGCAATAATCACTGTGGTGCGGCCCTTCATTAACTTTTCCAGCGCCAACTGCACCTTGTATTCGCTCTCGGCATCCAGCGCACTGGTCGCCTCATCCAACAACAGAATACGCGGGTCTTTTAGCAGCGCCCGTGCAATCGCGATGCGCTGACGCTGGCCGCCAGAAAGGCGCACACCCTGTTCGCCAAGATCGCTGCGATAACCATTGGGTAGTAGATTAATAAACTCATCGGCATGAGCCGCTTTGGCCGCCGCAATAACGTGCTCATCGCTGGCATCACTTTTACCGTAGCGGATGTTGTACATCACATCGCCAGAAAACAGTGTTGGCTGCTGTTGCACGACGGCAATCTGCTCGCGTAACTGCGTTGGTGTCAACTGACGAATATTGGTGTCGCCAAAGCACAGCTCGCCCTGCTGCGGGTCGTAAAAACGCTGGATCAGATCAAACAGTGTCGACTTACCGGCCCCCGATGGACCGACAAGTGCAACAATGGCACCCTCTTCGATTTTCAACGAAAAGTTGTCCAGTGCCGGTTGCTCAGGTCTTGAAGGATAACAAAACGTGACATTGCGCAGTTCTAGCTGTGCAGGTAATGTTTCAATATTGGCGATCGGTGCTTCTGGATTTAAGATTTCATTGTTGGCGTGCAACAGTTCCATCAGTCTATCCGTGGCACCTGCCGCGCGCTGAAGTTCACCGTACACTTCAGACAGCGAGGCGACGCCTGTGGCCATAAGAATCGCGTAGAAAATAAACGCACCCAGATCACCACCGCTCATCTTGCCATTAATCACATCACTGCCGCCGACCCACAGCATTAGCGACAGCGCACCGAACACCAACAGAATCACCACGGCCATCAGCACGGCGCGCTGGCGTACACGGGTGCGAGCAATCAAGAATGCTCGTTCCACCTCACTGGCAAATGCACTTTTCTCCTGCTCCTCATGGGTAAAACTCTGGACTGTTTTGATATGCTGAATCACTTCACCGGCATAGCTGCCAACATCGGCAATCGAGTCCTGACTGTCGCGAGAGAGCTTGCGTACCTTGCGACCAAAAATCAGGATCGGCATCAGTATTAAAGGCACCGCCAAAACAATCATCAGTGACAGCTTAAAATTGGTCACCAGCAACATAATCAGTGCGCCGCTAAAACTGATGGCGCTGCGCAGAGCGATCGACGCCGATGAGCCAATAATCGACTGCAACAAGGTCGTGTCGGAGGTCAGCCGCGACATAATGTCGCCGCTGCGGTTGGTCTCAAAGAAGGCCGGGTGTAGCCCGACAATGTGGTCGAACACGGCCTTGCGAAGATCTGCAGTGACCAGCTCACCCAACCATGAAATCAGATAAAAGCGCACGTAGGTGCCTATCGCCATCAATACCGAGGCGATCACAATAAACATAATGGCTTGATTGAGGTGCTCTAAGGACTGCTGCACAAAGCCCTGATCGATCACCATGCGCAGGCCCTGACCGATTGACAGGGTCACCGCAGAGGTGCAAACCAAGGCGGTAATAAAGACCCACATCTGCAATTTGTAAGGCTTAAAAAACTGCATCAGTGACAGCAGCACCGACATCTTTTTAGTGCCCTCTTTTAATGGCTCTTCGGCAACCGCCGCAGATGCAAGCTGATCTGAGGTCGTATCGACAAGATGATTACTGATTTTCTCGTTGGATTTGCTGGCTGGCACAGAGTCACCGATTGTTTATAGGTACGTATTGATAGGTTTTTCAGAGGCGTGGATTATGCCCCTCCTGTGGAGTTATGCAAGCCACTCGGACCACTTAAATCGGACGCGCCAACCGTCGACCACATGCAGCAACATCAGCCCCTTATCTCAGCTGTATTTTTGGAACGATTTTTGCTTACCTTTCAACAAAGCATTGCTTTGACGCCAAGGCCTGTCAAAAAGCAATCAATGACTAGAGAAAAACCGATTTAGTGTCGTATTACCGACACCGTTTTCTAATCTAATCACCCGACGTGATATGTTTTTACGGAGAAAGAAATGAGCGATATGGCAGTGAGTTCGAATTATGGCGAACTAGCATCGAGAATGCTGGCGCCGCAAAATGACGCGGCGAAAATCAACAACGATACTCTCGACGCGCAAACAGAACGCAGAAGCGAGAGATCGGTAAGCGACGAGCGCGTTGATGAAGGAGTTAAAAAATCCGAGACTCAGGAAAGCGAAATAAAACACGAGCGAGTTCAACGCAAACTGATCGATACTGAGATGGTTAATTATCTGCAACAGGAATTAAACAAGGTCGAAAACGAGCCCGAAGAACTGCCAACTGAAATGCTGCAAAAACTGCGTGAAATGGCTGAGCAAACTATCGCCAGCGCACGACAGGGCGGCGTCATTATTGATATTGAAATATGACCACTACCCTTCTCACTTAACCTAGCCCCTTAGTTTAATCCAGCCTAACATTCGGTCAGTCGACAATGAAACCAGCCAGATTACTTTTTGCCCTCCCGCTTATCTTTAGCCTGCTTGCAACATCAGGCTGTGAGCAAAATATCGTCTCGGACACCGATATTGGCTGGAGTGAATATGCCAAAGGCAACTACGCCGCTGCGGTAAAATGGTTTCGCGCCGCGGCAGAGGACGGCGATGCCGACGCACAACGCGTGCTCGGCGTTATGTATGCCAACGGTGAAGGCGTTGCGAAAAATGACAGTGAAGCCCTACAGTGGTTTCTCCGTGCTGCAGAACAAGGCAATGCCGAAGCGCAATGGCGAATGGGTATTATCTACGATATCGGTCGCGGCGTGACTAAGGATGATGCTGAGGCACTGCGTTGGTTCCGCAAAGCGGCCGATCAAAATATCGCCCTCGCGCAGTGGCGCATTGGCGTTATCTACAATATTGGTAGCGCCACATCGCGCGACGATACCGAAGCCGTTAAGTGGTTTACCAAAGCTGCGGAACAGGGACTGGCCGATGCGCAACACAGTCTCGCGCTGATGTATGAGAATGGTGCAGGTGTTCCAGAGAGCGATGCCCAGGCAATCAACTGGTACCGTCTGGCGGCGGCGCAAGGGGTCGCCAACGCGCAGAGTCGACTCGGCGACTTCTACAGTCAAGGTAGACATGTGCCGCGCGATCTTAAAGAGGCAGCAGTTTGGTATCAACGTGCAGCCGAAAATGGCCTCGGCAGCGCTCAACTAATAATGGGCGAACTGTTTAGCCGCGGAATCGGGGTTAGCCAAGATCACGACGCCGCGATGCTCTGGTTTCGCGCAGCCGCCGAACAGGGTTTTATGCGCGCCCAGACACAGCTTGCGGATTACTACTATCAAGGCGAGATTGTGCCAAAAGATATCAACGAAGCGATTTTCTGGTATCGAAAAGCGGCGCTTCAGGGATCAGCACAGGCGCAAAATAACCTCGGCATAATGTATAGAACTGGCGAAGGCTTACCGAAAAACAGTGCCGAAGCAGTAAAATGGTTTAACCGTGCGGTGAATCAAAATTATGCCGCCGCGCAACTCAACCTTGGCATTATGTATGCCACTGGCGACGGTGTTCCTGAAAGTGATAGTCAGGCATTACTGTGGTTGCGTAAGGCCGCCGCGCAAAATCTGGCTGACGCACAGTTCCAGTTGGGCACCATGTATGAGCAGGGTAAAGGTGTGGAAAAGGATATAAAACAAGCCTTGGCCTGGTACCAAAAAGCCATTGCGCAGGATCATGCCAATGCGCAATTTGCACTGGCGAGCCTGTACAGTTCAGGCAACGGTGTGGCTCAAGACCCCATTCAAGCCTTTAATTGGTATCGCAAAGCGGCCGCGCAAGGATTTGCTGATGCGCAATTTTCTCTCGGCCTCGCCTACGCCAACGGTGAAGGTGTTGCCGAAAACATTACCTCAGCCTATGTCTGGTGGTCGATGGCAAAGACACAATCCAATGACCAAGCCAGAGTTAATCTCGATATTATCAAGGCCAATATGACGCAGGCTCAGCTCACCAACGCCCAGTCATTGGCCGCTGCCTGTTATACGTCGACCTACGAAACCTGTTAGCTCTCTACGCTCTACCCCTACCCTCAGCTTTCAAGTATCAAGCAGTCACTTAGTAAAGCTGGTTATCAGCCAGCGGCACCTCAAGTGCATTTGACTCGCCCTTCTCCGGCCCGCCGATCATCTCATCGTAGGCACTGGTATGACGCAATACGGTTTTCTCAGCAGTCACCTGTTTGAGCTGTTTTTGCAGGTCCAACAAATTAATTGATCGCAATAACTTACCGCGCTCATCGGCGACATAGTGCTCCTCGCCGTCGATAATCGCCGACACCTGATAGAGACTCAGATCGATGGAGTGATAGATTAATTTTTCTACTACAAAGTACTTCTGCAGTTTAGAGACTGATATCGCCACAACAATCACCTTAAGTTTCTAATTCGTTCTTGTTGGTCTTTACGAGCGACATCAGTGTTTGGTCTAGTCTGGGAATAAGGCAGCCTGTCATCGCTTAAAAAAGATGCGGTTGCACTCGCAACGGTTTTGCTGAAGACTAGCTTCCATCAAAAACAGCCCACGGCACCTTCGACTGATGAAATTATTGATTCCGACCCTGATACTCCCGCTGATGGTTCCCGCCATGGCTAGCGCTGAATCAGTGCCAAGCGCAAACAGTCCCCTGATTGACACAGTGGTGGTCACTGGACGCCGCAGCGAACAGACTATTGATCAACTTATCGGCGCGGTTGCCCAGGTCACAGCGGCTGAACTGCAGCGCGTCGGTCATGCCCATATCAATGAGTCTGCCGCCCGTCTCCCTGGCGTCTGGCTCAGCCGCGGCAATGGTCAGGAGTTGCTCGCCGCAGTGCGCTCACCGGTGTTTACCGGTGCCGGCAGCTGTGCAGAAATTCTCACCACCGAAGATGGCCTGCCGATCCGCCCCACCGGCATGTGTAATGTTAACCAGCTCTTTGAAGTTAACAGCGAGCAGGCGTCTGGATTGGAAATCTGGCGCGGCCCCGGCACCGTGTTCTATGGCTCCAACGCGATGCACGGGGTGATCAATAGTCTCTCAGCTGATATTCAGCGCAACTACCTGTCATTGGAAAGCGGCAGTCATGACTACAACCGCATCAAACTCGGCTGGCGCCAAGAGCAAGGCAATCAGCAGTGGCAAGTTGCTGCCAACGGTGTCAAAGACAAAGGCTTTAAATATGACGCTGGATTCGACCAGCAAAAGCTGTCGCTTAAGCACAGCTGGAGCGCTGCACAACTAACCACAGAAACCCACCTGGCAATGGTTAATCTCAATCAGGAGACCGCGGGTTATATCCGCGGCGACGATGCTTACAAAGACTCGGCGGTTTGGAAAACTAACCCCAATCCAGAAGCCTATCGCGACGGCCAAGCTATGCGCCTCTCTTCACGGCTCAGCGGCGCGACCAGCGCAGGCGCAGAATGGCAGGTAACACCCTACCTGCGTCATAGCGAAATGACCTTTTTACAGCACTATTTACCCGGTCAGCCACTAGAACAAAACGGTCAAACCAGTGCTGGTGTGCAATCCAGTTATCAGACCAGCCTTGCCACGGCTACCACCCTATGGCTCGGCACAGACGTTGAATGGGCCAGTATGTGGGTGGAAGAGCTGCAAACCAATCCCCTCGGCACAGCCGACAATGTGCGTTTCCAGGGCCAGCACTATGACTTTGACGTCGATAGCCAGCAGCTCGGCCTGTTCGCCAATCTCGAATGGCAAGCCAACGACCAGCTGACCACCGAAGTCGGTGTGCGTTACGAATATCTCAACTACGACTATCAAAATAATATGCTCTCTGGCACCACCCGCGACGATGGTACCGCCTGTGCTTCAGCAGATGGCAGCTGTCGCTACTACCGTCCTGAAGATCGCTCTGACAACACCGATAACTTTAATTTTCACCTCGGTGCCGAGTACCGTTTCAATGCTAGCCTATCTGGTTATGTGCGCGTCGCCAGTGCCTACCGTGCGCCACAGATCAACGAGATCTATCGCCTGCAGCGCGAGCAAGCCGTCGCCGACATTAAGCCCGAGCAGCTAGACAGCATTGAAGCGGGACTGCGTTTTCGCCAAGATAATCTCGCCGCCGAGTTAAATATTTATAGCATGGACAAAGAGCAGGTGATTATTAAAGACTCCGCTGGCTATGTGGTCAGCGACGGCGAAACCAGCCACCGCGGCATCGAATGGCAACTGAGTTACGCGATTAATCCAGCTTGGCAGATCGCCACCGCAGGCAACTGGGCAAAGCACCTCTATAAGCAAAACGGCCTGATAAATGGCGTCAGCATCAATGGCAATGATATCGACACCGCACCGCGTTCACAGGGCAGCGCACAGATGCTCTATCAGCCCAGCGATGCCTTTAGCGCAGAATTGGAATGGGTTTATCTTGGCGATTATTTTCTCGACCCGGTTAATGCCCATCAATACGCTGGCCACGACGTGATAAACCTAACCCTGCAACAGCGTTATCAACAGTGGGACCTGCGCTTGCGGGTGAGCAATTTAACTGACCAGCGTATCGCCGATCGCGCAGACTATGCCTTTGGCAGCTATCGTTATTTTGTCGGTGAAGGTCGCGGCGTGTTGGCGCAGATAAAGCGCTATTTTTAGAATTTAAAACGGCTTATTTTTAAACAAAAAAACCAGGCCACTTTTAAAAAAGGGCCTGGTTTTTTTGTATTAAGCATGCACATTTTAGTCGCTAGGTTCATACCAAATCGGTGAGCTATAAGCGCGATCCTGAGTGGTTTTCTTCACATAGGGCGCCATCTCAACATCAAATTTCGCGGCGTCATAAGCGGTCCATCGCGGTGATGGCACTTCCAGTACGCGCACATAATAAAAGGCTTTTTGCTCAGCGCTAAACTCTGGGTCCTGCCACAGCGCAGTCAATTCGGCGGCGCCATATTTATGGCTATAGGTGGCAGTTGCTTCGTCTACTGTGGAGGGAATGTCGGCAACATCGCCTTTGGCATCCAGTGAGCGCAATTCGGGGTTACTCCAAGCGACGTTAAAGACCTTTTCATGCACTGCGCCATCGGCGTCTTCCCAACCTTTGATCACTTGCAAGCGATCGAGGTTGGCACCACTGGGATCTTTCGCGCTTTGCAACATAAAGACCGGGGCCGCGGCACTGCTTTGCAGCAGACTGGCACCCATGGGCACGCCTTTGCTATAGCCGATATCCGGCATATTTGAGGCCTGCAGATCTGCTTCGCTGAAGTCCCAACCACCAAAGAAACGCACGGTGATACGGCTGCCCGTGGTGGCGTAGACCTCTTTGCGTTGAATGGCATCCCAAATTGCTTCGCGGGTATTCTCTGTAGCCCACACTGCAGCATAACCTGATGCGGCCATCATAAAGCCGGGCACGGTTACGTCGCCGCGACCGCCCACTGCATCTTTCCAGCGATCTGGCTGCGGCTCCATGCCGGCGCTGTGCTTGCCGTAGAAATTATCTTCGGCGGCGGTGGCTAGCGATGTGTGCGAATCGGTGGAGCCAATCATGCCAAATTGGTAAGGGTTTGCACCGTAAGTTGATTGCAGCGCCAGGCCATTTTTCAGCGCTTCGCGAGCATATTCGTAGGGAATCATTTGATCGGTTTTCAGCACCCCGGCAAAGTCGCCGAGATCCCAGCTTTCGTAATCGGCAAAACGATCATCTGGCGACAACAGCGGATGCGCTTCGCCATCACCTTTAATCTGCGTCACTTCATAGACCGGCTCCCAGCGGGCGCGGCGCTGAGCATAGTCGGAATCCATTGCGTCGCCAAACTCCAACTCCGCGGTGGGAAACATAATGCCATTAGAGAGGTTACCGTTGTGGGCGATGGCCAGCACCTTGCCGCCACTGGTTTCCTCGTACTGCTGCAAGAAATCCCAGAGCACTCGTGGGTCTGAGCTCTCTTTTGGCGACAGCGGCAACAGTGTCTGCGCGGTCTCAGCATCATCACGATAAATCACTACCCGATGTAAATTCTGGCCACCTTTTTGGGCGGTAAACTCGAAGCCAATCAGCGGTGTAAAGACGCCCGGCTGGTAGTGCGAGTCTGCGGTGGCGGTCAAATAGTCCCAGGCATTGCCGCGGATGTCCGCGTCCTCTAACTCACGCGGGGTATCTAATCTTGTCTGGGTAGAGTCCAGTTGGCGGGCATCATCGGCCTCACCTTCGAAGAGAATTTCGGACCATCGCTGCAGCGTCGGATTGGCGAGCAATTTTTCGTTGCCGGCTTTTAGGGCAATCATGGCGCCGACACCGTCGGTGTGATCGGCGAGCACTAAAAAGTCCAATGGCTCGCGCAGCTGGGCAGGCTGGCCATGAGTCGCCATGACTTTTTCACCCTTGGCAAAGCGATAGGCATCATCCGGACCGAGCGTATTACCAAAGATAAACGCATCCATAGAGAAGCTAGAGTGCAAATGGGTATCGCCCCAGAATACCTGCTTTGGCTGCTGTTGATTGGCAACCGGTGAGTACAGAGCATCCTGATTACGGGTCGGCTGAGTCGGCACATAACCGGTTTTATCGGCTTTCGCTTGCAGCGCTGGACTCTCTTCGCCGGGCTGGCTGGTTTCTGACTGTTGATTAAACGACCAGCCGGCGTAAAACGCGATAGCGATCAAGGCGATAATAAGACTATTTTTAGTTTGCACAGTAAATTCCCCGTTTATTTTTAGTTGACCTGACTCGGGACTGAGTGCCACAAAATCGGTCATTTTTTCTTTTCAGAGTCGATATTACCACTAAAAAACAATTTCGATAGCGTCCAAAGCAGACAGCTTATTCATGCTAATATCGCGTTTTGTCAGCACCCCTAAAACGACCAAAACAGCCCTATGTTAAGACTTAGCGAAATCAAACTGCCCCTCGACCACAGCGACGACGATCTGCAGCTGGCGATTTTGCGCAGGCTGAATATCGAAGCCGAAGAGCTGATCAGCTTTAGCATTTTTAAACGCAGTCACGATGCGCGTAAACGAGGCCATATTTTGCTGATCTATCAGCTTGATGTGGTATTGACACCATTGAGCGAAATCCGCGTTCTCGAAACGGCCCCCGCCCTGCCCAGAGTGGGCCCGAGTCCCGACACCAGTTATAAGTTTGTCGCCCAACCACCGGCACAGTTTCCGCTGCCGCATCAGCAGCGTCCGATTGTGGTCGGCTTTGGTCCCTGTGGCATTCTCGCTGCGCTGGTGCTGGCACAGATGGGACTTAAACCAATTGTTCTTGAGCGTGGCCAAGAGGTTCGCCAGCGCACCAAAGAGACCTGGGGCTTCTGGCGTAAGCGCAAACTCAACACCGAGTCCAATGTGCAATATGGCGAAGGCGGCGCCGGCACCTTTTCCGATGGCAAGCTCTGGAGCCAAGTAAAAGATCGCCGTCATCTCGGTCGCAAGGTGTTGCGAGAATTTGTTATTGCCGGTGCACCGGAAGAAATCCTTACCGACAGCAGACCCCATATTGGCACCTTTAAGCTGGTCAGCATGGTGGAAAACATGCGTGCGGAGATTATCCGCCTCGGTGGCGAAATACGCTTCGAGCAGAAGGTTGAAGGTCTGCTGCGTGACCAAGATGGCGAACAGGCCCATGGTCAAATTACTGGCCTGACCCTGGCCACCGGCGAAGTTCTGCACAGCCGCCATATCGTCATCGCAATAGGCCACAGCGCCCGCGACAGCTTCCAGATGCTGCTCGACCATGGCGTCTATATTGAGGCCAAGCCGTTTTCCATTGGTTTTCGTATCGAACATCCACAATCAACGATTGATCGCGCGCGCTTTGGCGATCAGGCCGGACACCCGCTATTAGGGGCAGCGGAATATAAGCTGGTTCATCACTGTAAAAATGGTCGCACGGTTTATAGCTTTTGTATGTGCCCCGGCGGCACGGTGGTGGCAGCAACCTCAGAGGAAGGCCGCGTGGTCACCAATGGCATGTCGCAGTATTCACGCAACGAACGCAATGCCAATGCAGCCATTGTGGTGGGCATCTCGCCTGAAGAAGACTTTCCCGACCATCCGCTGGCTGGGATTGATTTGCAGCGCGACCTAGAGAGCCTTGCCTACCAGCTTGGCGGCGAAAATTACAATGCTCCAGCGCAGCTGGTGGGGGATTTTTTAAACCACCGGCCGTCGACCGAATTAGGCTCTGTCGAACCCTCGTATAAACCCGGTATTACGCTAGGTGATCTTTCCAAAGCGATGCCTGAATTTGCCGTCGCAGCGATTCGCGAGGCGATTCCTGAGTTTGATAAGCAGGTCAAAGGCTATGCTATGGCCGATGCGGTTATGACCGGTGTAGAAACGCGCACTTCTGCTCCTGTGAGCATTAAGCGCGACGCGTTTTATCAGAGCGTCAACACCACAGGGCTCTACCCAGCTGGCGAGGGTGCCGGCTATGCGGGCGGTATTTTATCGGCAGGAATTGATGGCATTAAGGTGGCGGAAGCATTGGCGCTGGATCTGTTACAGCAGCAGCGGCTGCCGACATAGCGACCACTGTGTTGCCAATCGAAGTACCAGGCCCCACGTATCTCGTGGAGCCTAGCGCAAGCCTTACTTGAAATTAACTTTATTGATAATTTGGCTATCGATCATTTTGCGAATTTCTTCATAGCCCTTAGAAATTTCTTCAATTTCTTCGTCTTCATCACCATAAAGCTCCATCCACTTTTTATTGACCGCGTTATAGCGCTCTTCACTCGGCTGCATCGCGGCCATATTTTCATAGGTGATGGTTAACCAGACATTAGGGGTGTTAGCGGAATCAGAGGTAAAAACCGAATAATCTTTGATATAGCCGAGCTCTTTCTGTATGTCCATACCGCGGACCCAGGTGCGTTTTAACTTCACCAGGTAATCGTCTAAATAGTTAGGCTCTACTGACACTACGGTTAACTGCACGTGCTCTTCGCTTGGCTCATAGTCTTTATAGACTTCTGCAAAGCTATAGAATGCGACAAAACTCAATGTTAATAAAAACAGGTTCTTCATAGGAATCTCCAAAATAAGTTGCGTGAAAAAGGTTACTGTTAGCCCATAATCAGTACTAGGACAGAGTGTCGAATGTCTCATGCTGCAAGCATCGTCAGCTCAGCTTTTAAGCCCAGCTTGTTAAGCCAGAGCTTGGTAAACCACAGCTTGGCAAACAACCATGACCGCTTTCGACATCTATCTGCGCGAGACTAAACGCTCCACCAGAGCCACTTTACACTGCCTCGCAGAAAAATACATTAAGTCTAAATATCCTTGTATAAAAGGCTAGTCACTCTCCATTAGCGTTGAGGGGAGCGCTGCAGTCGAGACTTAAAAAATCTAATACCGGCCAACTAAGCTGGCCACTGGTATTAACAACATAAAAGTCTTAATCTCGAGGGCTGCGCTGCTCAGCCTGCGTCAAGCCCGGCTGGTTGCATCGATAAGATGCCGTTGGCTCTAGACCTTATGCTGCGACGCTACTATTCTTGTCGTCATTAACAGTGGTCTAACAATAAATTTCGTCTGATAACATGGCCATCAATCGGAGGCTCTATGAGCGACACCCCTAATACATCTCTCGCTGCGGACATCATCAGCACCGACAGAGACCATATTTGGCATCATCTGACACCGCACAATACTCTTAAAAACGCCGACCCTTTGATTATCACGCGAGGTGTGGGCATGCATGTCACCGACATCAAAGGCAAAGAGTATCTCGATGCCACATCGGGTGGCGTGTGGTCAGTCAACGTCGGCTACGGCCGTGAAAAGATTGCCAACGCAGTGCGTGATCAGCTTGTAGAGATGTGTTATTTCGCCAACAGTGCCGGCAGTATTCCGGGCGCGCGGTTTGCCGAAAAACTATTGCACAAAATGCCTGAAATGGCTGCAGGCAAGGGCAAGGGCAAGGGCAAGGGCAAGGGCAAGGGCAAAGGCAAAGTGTATTATTCCAATTCCGGCTCAGAGGCCAACGAAAAAGTCTACAAAATGGTTCGCCAGCTGGCTCATATCAATGGCGATGGCCGCCGTCATAAGATTATCTTCCGCGATCGCGACTACCACGGATCGACGATTGGCGCTTTGAGTTCAACTGGCCAAATACAGCGCAAAGAGCAGTACGGCCCTTTTGCTCCAGGCTTCTCATCATTTGCTCACTGCTGCTGCTATCGCTGCCCCTTCGGCAAGACTTATGGCAGCTGTGATATTGAATGCGCCAAGGATCTGGAAACCGCTATTTTGCGCGAGGGGCCAGATCAAGTGGGTGCCGTTGTGCTTGAGCCTGTTACCGCCGGCGGCGGCGTGATTCCGCCTGTGCCAGAGTACTTTCCAATTATTCAGCAGATCTGCAAAAAGTACGATGTCTTGCTGCATATCGACGAAGTGGTCTGCGGTCTCGGTCGCACCGGGAAATGGTTCGGTTATCAGCACTATGGGGTCAAGCCAGATATGGTCACCATGGCCAAAGGTCTCGCCAGCGGCTATGCAGCGATTTCCTGCACCGTAACCACTGACAAGGTGTTTGACCAGTTTGCCGCCGATGACGCCGGTGCGCTAGGTTATTTTAGAGATATAAGCACCTTTGGTGGCTGTACTGGAGGCCCTGCCGCAGGCCTCGCCAATATGGAGATTATCGAAGAGGAAAACCTGCTCGATAATGTCGTGGCGATGGGTGGGCACCTACAGGAGCGATTACTGGAATTGAAAGACAAGTATCCGGTGGTCGGCGATGTGCGTGGTAAAGGGTTATTTGCCGGAGCTGAGCTGGTTGCGGATCGGGACAGTAAACAGCCGATGTCTGAAAGCTATGCGATGAAAATTGTGGCTCACTGTATGGCACAAGGTGTGTTGATTGGTCGGACTAATAGAAGCTTCCATGAATTCAATAACACCCTCTGCTTGAGCCCTGCACTGATCGCAAAGCGTGGTGATATTGATAACATTGCCGACGCCATTGATGCCGCGCTAGCCGCCAATCCGCTTTAAGCGCAGATGCACTAGGAGCCGCGCTAATAAAATGGATAGCCTGACAGCCGTTATAGCCCAACAGAAAAATAATTTGCATGGTGCAGCGGCCTGCTTGGTAGTCGCATTAGCGGCAAAATTTCTCGGTCTCAATTACGGCGCGCCGACGATGTTATTTGCCCTGATACTGGGTATGTCGGTTAATTTTCTTTACGACTCCGAAGACTGTGCTGTTGGGATAGATTTCTGCTCCTCAGCTATTTTGCGTTTTGGTGTTATTTTACTGGGTTCTAAAATTCTTTTTGCCGATGTACTTGCGCTTGGCTGGGTCACTGCACTGGTTATTATCAGTTGCGTTTTCATGACTATCGCCTTTGGTGGCTTCCTTGCTCGGGTGATAAAACTCGACCCTAAGTTTGGCATTCTATCCGCCGGCGCTGTGGCCATATGTGGCATCTCAGCCGCCATGACGCTGTCATCTGTGATGCCAAAAACTCGCGAGATGGAGCGTTACACACTGCTCACCGTGATTATGGTAGCCACCTTCGGCGCGATCGCGATGGTATCGTTTCCCGTTTTAGCCGAATTTTTGAATCTGGATAATCAGCAGGCCGGCATTTTTCTCGGCGGCTCTATCCATGATGTCTCCCATGTTGTCGGCGCCAGCTATGCGATATCGGAAGAGGTCGGCTATATCGCGATGATTGTCAAAATGCTGCGCGTCGCACTGTTGTTGCCGATCGCTTGGATCTTGCTACTGGTTTTTCGGCACCAGCAATCAACATCGCTTGAAAGTAATAAGCCAGCGATGCCCTATTTCCTATTTTTATTTGTCCTCCTCGCGGTGATCAATAACTTGAATTGGATTCCTGTCAATGTGGGTACAGTGATGGATGAAATTTCGCAAAATTGCTTTGTGATTGCTATTGCTGCACTGGGCATGAAGACCTCATTTAAGGGACTATTCGATATTGGCTGGCGACCGGCGGTCATGGTGGTGACGCAGAGTATTTTTCTTGGTGGACTGGTACTCGCTTGGGTTATGCTGCAAACCTAACTGGCAAAATAATCTACAACAATAATTCCAGAGCAAGGTGTGACAATGACTAAAACAACACTCAACCTGTCTGAACCAACGCCACCAAAGCACTCATGGTGTTCTTATCTAACCGCTCTAGTACTGCTCTGCCTGTCACCTGTTGTTACTGCGCAAGACGGCATTGATCAGTTTATTAATAATGCCGTACAACCGATTACAAGCTTTGTATCCAGTGTAGTTTTTTATAGCGTACCCCTATTCGGCGCAGATATTCCGCTGGTCGTAGGATGGTTAGTTTTTGCCGCGATATTTTTTACTCTCTACCTCAACTTCCTCAATGTTCGTGGTTTTGGTCATGCCATCAAACTGGTCCGCGGTAACAACGTCAATCCAAAAGATCCCGGTGAAGTCACCCACTTCCAAGCATTGGCAACAGCGGTGTCCGGCACCGTGGGAATTGGCAATATTGGTGGTGTGGCAGTCGCCATCTCGGTCGGCGGTCCCGGCGCCACTTTTTGGATGATTACTGCCGGCCTGCTCGCCATGTCGACCAAATTTATCGAGTGCACCCTCGGCGTGTTGTTGCGTCGAGAAAATGCCGATGGCTCGGTCTCTGGCGGGCCAATGTATTACCTGGAATACGCCTTTGCACGGCGAGGCTGGAATAAAGCCGGTAAATTTATCGGCCGTTTTTACGCATTGGGTATCGTCCTTGGCTGTCTCGGCATCGGCAATATGTTTCAATCAAACCAAGCCTATATGCAGTTTATCAATGTCACTGGTGGCAGCGAAGGCAGCTGGTTTGCAGACAAAGCTTGGTTATTCGGACTTCTACTCGGCGGTCTAGTCGGCACGGTGATTTTGGGTGGCATTCAAAGCATTGCTCGGGTGACCAGCAAAGTCGTACCTTTTATGGCAGTTCTCTACTGTATTAGTGCAGTGATCATGCTGCTGATGAATTATGCCGCCATACCCTACGCTGTCGACGCGATTATTAGCGGTGCATTTAGCCAGGAGGGAATCAGCGGCGGCGCTATAGGTGTTATGATTATTGGCTTTCAACGCGCGGTGTTTTCCAATGAGGCGGGCATTGGCTCGGCCTCTATCGCTCACTCTGCGGTCCTGACGAAAGAGCCTATTACTGAAGGCTATGTCTCACTTCTCGAACCATTTATTGATACCGTGGTGATTTGCACCCTTACCGCTCTGGTGATTGTCACCACCTTTTACTTCGACCCAACCTTTGACGAAGGCTTGGGTGGCATTGAGATGACCTCTGCCGCGTTTGCGCGCAATATTTCTTGGTCGCCCTATCTGATCGCCGTTGCCGGCATGTTGTTTGCGTTCTCAACGATGATTGCGTGGGCGTACTATGGGCTTAAAGGCTGGACCTACCTGGTTGGCGAAAAGGTCTGGGCGAGCAATATCTTTAAACTGGTGTTTTGTCTGTTTGTCGCCCTCGGTTGCAGTATTCAGCTCGATGCGGTGCTGGATTTTTCCGATGCTCTGGTGTTCCTCATTTGCGTACCTAATATCATTGGCCTTTATATGCTCGCGCCATTGGTTCGCAAAGAACTGCGCAGCTATAACAAAAAATTTATCAAACGTCAGTAACAGCCCAACTAAGGCGGCTGCAAACACATTATCTCAAACGTACTATTCCCAACTCTGGGGTAGTGCGTGACAATCTCCCAAAAGCGTTTATATTAGGCACTTAACCGCTTTTACTCAGGCTATCTGTAGATGTCCATCGACGTGCTTTTTCATCTCGACTCAAACAGTGAGCATAGTCTGCAAAAGCAGATTATCGAACAGATTGCCCGCGCAATTATCAATCACAATCTGCCCACAGATGTGCCACTTCCCTCGAGTCGCAACCTCTCCAGCCAGCTAAAAGTAGGCCGCAACACAGTGATACTTGCCTATGAGCGACTAGTCAGCGATGGTTACTTAATTTCCCGTGAACGCAGCGGCTATTTTGTCAACCCGGACATTCTCAGCGGCTACGCCAAACCGCCAGAGCAATCGGAAGCCGGCCAGTTTCAACCGGACTGGACCCAGCGCCTTAAACTGACGCCTTCGAGCTTTGCTAATATTGAAAAGCCGCGAGACTGGCAGCGCTATCAATACCCCTTTATCTACGGTCAGATAAGCGGTGATCTGTTCCCGCTGAACAATTGGCGAGAGTGCTGCCGCGATGCCGTCAGCGTGCAGGCGATTAATGAATGGTCGGTCGATCAGCTCGACCATGATGATCCACTGCTTATCGAGCAAATTCAAAAACGCTTGTTGCCGCGACGAGGGGTCTGGGCCAGCGAAGATGAAATTTTAATTACCGTTGGTGCGCAGCATGCGCTGTATTTAATTGCCCAGCTATTGCTCGACAAAGACAGTACGATTGGACTGGAAGATCCCGGCTATGTGGATGTGCGCAATATCGTTGCGCTCGGTGAGAGCAGCATTAAACCGCTACCAGTCGATGCCGATGGACTGATCGTCGATGACGCTTTAGACGACTGTGACTGCATCTATGTGACCCCAAGCCATCAGTCGCCGACCACGGTCACCATGCCGTTGGCCAATCGTCATGCACTGCTGGAACGGGCTGCTAGTTCAGATATTATTCTTATTGAAGACGATTATGAGAGTGAATCGAATTACCATTCAGACCCTCTGCCCGCGTTAAAGAGCCTCGATAAAAATAATCGTGTACTCTACATAGGTAGCTTATCCAAAACCATCTCTGCTGGTTTGCGCATGGGCTATGTGGTCGGGCCACCGAAGTTAATCGCTGAACTACGCTGCTTAAGACGCCTGATGTTGAGGCATCCCGCCGCCAATAATCAGCACTCGATGGCACTGTTTTTGTCGCGCGGCTATCACGAATCGCTGGTAAAAAATCTTCATAGTACCTTCAAGGCAAGATACCAAATTATGGCTGCCGAGCTGACCAGCATGATGCCCGTGACCGTCGCCACCAGTGCTTTTGGTGGTTCATCATTTTGGGTTGAGGGGCCGAAGACACTTGACGCGCGCGCGTTGGCCGAGGAAGCCAAAAAACATAGCATCATTATCGAACCCGGCGATCTGCATTTCTATGACCCCAAGCCACCGCGACACTTCTTCCGCCTCGGCTTTTCCGCCATCCCAACCGATCGTATCCGTCCCGGTTTAAAATTATTAGCTGGCCTAATAAGACAGCTATCCTAGGCTGGAACAAAAGATCAGTATAAACTGGTTCTACCCTTTCAGCGTCTCGCTGCATAAGCTGTAAAGATGGCAGATCCGATGCAATGGTTGGTCTGAAAATATTGATTAGAATAGTAAACACAGGACACTGTTATGGCACGTATGACCCCCAGCGAAGCCTTCGTTGAAACACTGGTAGCCAATGGCGTCACCAAAATTTTTGGCATTATGGGCTCGGCCTTTATGGATGCCATGGATATCTTTGCACCAGCAGGTATCGAACTGATTCCAGTCGTGCATGAGCAAGGCGCCGCACATATGGCCGATGGCTATGCTCGCGCGTCCGGTGAGCACGGTGTTGTGATTGGCCAGAATGGCCCTGGCATCTCAAATTGCGTTACCGGTATTGCCGCTGCTTTCTGGGCACACTCCCCGGTCGTTATGATCACGCCAGAAGCGGGCACAATGAGTATCGGCCTTGGGGGTTTCCAGGAAGCGCACCAGCTACCGATGTTCCAAGAATTCACCAAATACCAAGGCCATGTTAATAACCCTAAACGCATTGCTGAATTTACTGCCCGCTGTTTCGATCGCGCCATGTCAGAAATTGGTCCCACCCAACTGAATATCCCGAGAGATTTCTTCTACGGCGACATCGATATTGAAATCCCTCGACCGCAGCGCTTGGATCGTGGCCCAGGTGGCGACAAAAGCCTCAACGAAGCCGCGACATTATTGGCCACTGCGACGTTCCCAGTGATGGTTTCTGGTGGCGGTGTGATCATGGCTGATGGTATGGATGAGTGCATTGCCCTAGCCGAATTGCTTGGGGCACCGGTCGTCAATAGCTATCAACACAACGATTCCTTTCCTGCCAGCCACCCACTGTGGTGTGGCCCATTGGGCTATCAGGGTTCCAAGGCCGGTATGACATTGATATCCAAGGCTGATGTGGTGTTAGTCGTGGGATCGCGATTAGGGCCCTTCGGCACTTTGCCGCAATACGGCATGGAATACTGGCCGGAGAATGCCAAAATTATTCAGATTGATGCCGATCACAAGATGCTCGGTCTGGTGAAAAAAATATCCGTAGGTATTTGCGGTGATGCTAAAGCATCCTCCATTGCACTGACCGAGCGCCTGTCAAAGATCGATCTTGCTTGTCACACCAATAAGCAAGAGCGCGCCACAGAAATCGCTCGCCAAAAAGAAATCTGGGAAAAAGAACTGGACGAGTGGACTCACGAGCGTGACGACTACAGCCTCGATATGATTGCCGAGGCCGCCAGTGAGGATGGCGAGTGGTTACATCCGCGCCAAGTATTACGAGAACTAGAAAAAGCCATGCCTGACGACGTTATGGTATCGACCGACATAGGCAATATTAACTCCGTAGCACACAGCTATTTGCGCTTTGAAAAACCACGCAGTTTCTTCGCACCGATGAGCTTTGGCAACTGTGGATACGCCCTGCCAACCATTATTGGTGCCAAGGCCGCCGCCCCCCATCGTCCGGCGATTGCCTATGCTGGTGACGGTGCCTGGGGAATGAGTATGGCCGAGTTAATGACTTCAGTGCGGCATGATATTCCGGTCACCGCAGTGGTCTTCCACAACCGCGACTGGGGTGCAGAGAAAAAGAATCAGGTGGAATTTTATGATCGTCGTTTTGTCGCTGCAGAACTGGTTAGCGAAAGCTGGGCAGGCATTGCTCAGGCGATGGGTGCAGAAGGCATTGTTGTCGACTCACTCGACCAAGTCGGTCCGGCGCTGAAAAAAGCGGTGGCCATGCAAATGAACGAAGGTAAAACTACCGTTATCGAGATCATGTGTACCCGTGAGCTGGGCGACCCGTTCCGGCGTGATGCACTGTCGAAGCCAGTTCGCTATCTAGAAAAATACAAAGACTACGTGTAAGCGAATGCTAAATACTGTAGAACTCGGTTGTCCCGGATTGTTTCAATGAAACGCGACATTCTGGTGATCAACTGCGGTTCCTCAAGCATTAAGTTTAGTCTTTTTAATTATCTCGATGAGCGCTTTGATCTCGCCCTGTGCGGCCAGATCGAAGCGCTCGGACAGAATGCCCAATTCACCTTTAAACAGCTCTATCAGCCTTTTACTGGCAGTGTGAACCTGGCGCCGAGCTCGGGCCATCGTGCGGCATTGCAGAGCCTGCTGCATTGGCTTGAGCCGCGTTTAGATGCTGAGACACAGCTGACAGTCGGTCACCGTGTGGTTCATGGCGGCAGTCATTATCATCGACCCACTCTGATCAACGATAAGGTGCTCGCTGAGCTAAAAGACATTATTCCTCTGGCGCCGCTGCACCAGCCACACAATATTCTCGCTATTGAAACACTGGCTCAGCTGCGACCGGATCTGACTCAAGTCGCCTGCTTTGATACCGCCTTTCACAGTACTCAAGACAGAATCACCCAGCAGTTCGCTGTTCCCGAGGAGTATTATGATCAAGGGCTGCGCAGCTATGGCTTTCACGGTCTGTCTTACGACTATATCGCCACGCACATCAAGCAGATCGATCCGCAGTTGGCTACCGGCAAGATGGTGGTCGCCCATCTCGGCAATGGCGCCAGTCTCTGCGCCATCGAAAATGGACGCAGTGTTGATTGCACCATGAGCTTTAGCACGCTCGACGGGCTCGTCATGGGGACCCGCAGCGGTGCGCTGGATCCAGGGGTTATCCTCTATCTGCTGCAAGAGAAAAACATGAGCCCCAGCGAAGTCAGCGACCTGCTCTACACGAAATCCGGTTTGCTCGGGCTATCAAATCAAAGCAGTGATATGCGCACCTTACTCGACAGTGATACCCCCGAGGCCGAGCGCGCTATCGCCATTTATCTGCGCAGACTAAGTCGTGAAATCGCCGCCATGGTCAGCGCCATGCAAGGTATTGATGGGCTTATTTTTACCGGTGGTGTGGGTGAGAACTCTGCGCCGATTCGGCAACGAGTCTGCGATCAATTGGGCTGGCTGGGAGTCACTGTCGATAGCGCGGCCAATTCGGCCGCCAAGGAATTGATTTCATCATCGACTAGTTCGGTTAAGGTGTATGTTTTGAAGGCGAATGAAGAGCAGGTTATTGCGCAAAACTGCGTTACCATGGTGACCTGAAACACTTTAAATAGAGACTCATTAAATAGAGACTAGAGGAATCAATGTGAACTTTGTTCCCTATGCTATTCCAGTTTTCCTGCTAATGATTGTGCTGGAGCTGTTTTGGGGCCTGCTCAAGGGCAATAATACCTACCGGGTCAATGACAGCATCAACAGTCTCAGCATGGGTCTGTTAAGCACGGTGACCAAGTTTGTTTTCCTGAATATTGGCGCGCTGGTATTTGTCCATATCTCGCAACATTATGCTGTCTGGTCTTTTGATCTAAATTCTTTGAGCCACTGGTTACTGGCTATTTTGCTCTATGACTTTCTCTACTACTGGTTCCATCGCATCAGTCATGAGCGTCAGTTTTTTTGGGGCTCCCACGTGGTTCACCATCAGAGCGAAGACTATAATCTCAGTACTGCCCTGCGCCAAACCAGCACCAGCTTTTTAACCACCTGGGTATTTTATATTCCCTGTTTTTTCCTCGGCATGCCAATCTATATGTATGTCAGCATCGCCAGCGCCCATCTGATTTATCAGTTCTGGGTGCACACGCAACATATTCCTAAACTCGGTGCCTTTGAGTGGTTGCTGGTGAGCCCATCGAATCACCGCGTGCATCATGCGCAGAACGCTGACTATATCGACAAGAATTACGGTGGCTTGTTGATAATTTGGGACCGACTGTTTGGTACCTTTAAGGAAGAGGACGATAAGCAACAACCGATTTATGGTATTCGTTCTCCACTACAGAGCTGGAATCCAATCTGGGGCAATCTGCATATCTTTGTTGGCATGGCCAGAGACGCCTGGCACACCAACAGCTGGTCGAATAAGTTGCGCGTTCTATGGTCAAAAACCGGCTGGCGACCCGATGATGTTGCGACACGTTTTCCGCAGCCGAAGTCAGACTTAAGTCACTTCGAAAAATATAATCCTCAGCGCAGCAGCTTGGTCAATGGCGCCGTTATTGCTCAATATATGTTGCTCGCTGCATTGCATTTTTGGAGCGCAGCACAAAGCACAGTGCTGCCGGTATCACTGCTGTGGGCTGTGGTAACTGCACAGGTGACAATTTTAATTGTGATTGGCGCGCTACTGGACGGAAAACCTTATGCTCGGTTACTCGAATACTCTCGCCTGTTAGCGTTAACGGCCATGCTCTGTATAAGTTATGGCGCAGATTTGATCACGTCTGAGGGGTTAAACTGGAGTCTTGCCTATCTTGTTGCCAGCGGTTTATTAGTCTGGCCTTGTCTCTGGCAACGCCAGAATCCGGTCCCCACTTGATGACTCGCCCAGAGCGCTATTACCACTATCAGCAAGTAGCAGAACCAAAAAAATAAAACCCATCACGTTAATGCGGTCTTTCGCAAAACACTAAACAAGGCCTACTCCGTTAAGTGAGGCGTGTTTACATTCAGAGATCAAAAATGACCTGGCCAGTTTGTAAGTTATGCACGCCACCGATAATCTGCAGTTCATTTTTATCAACCATTGCACAGAGTATCGCACTATCTTGAGTAATTTTTTTAATCGCGCCCTTAACATTGATCTGGGTGACCTTGTCGACAAAATCAGTGTTTGAAGAATTACGCTCATCTATTACCGTCTTTTCAGCGTCAATAGCCGGCTGTATCTTCGCCAGTAGTTGAGTCAGATTACCCATCTCTGCGTGATCACAGGCGCCCTTGATAGCCCCGCAATTGCTGTGGCCAAGGACCACGATAATTTTTGATCCGGCAATCTTACAAGCAAACTCCATGCTGCCCAATATATCGTCATTAATAATATTGCCGGCGATGCGGATACTGAAAATATCGCCCAATCCTTGGTCAAAAATAATTTCGGCGGACGTTCGCGAATCGATACAGCTCAAGATAACGGCAAAAGGATGTTGCCCATCAGACGTCTCGTTGGCCTGCTGTAATAAATTGCGATTTACTTTCAAGTTATCAATAAATCGTTTATTGCCATCCATCAACAACTGAATGGCTAGGTCGGGAGTGATCGTTTCTTGTAATTCTTTGGTTAAGGTTTTCATCGTTTCCTTTTATAAATCGTCGATTTTAGCCAAGCACCTAGAGCCAGCAGCCCATGCTTTAAGTTCAACCTGGATGGTTTGAGATTTATATTTAGCTATTCGTCGCGACAAACGGCAGCGCACTGGCCAGTTCTTTTTCACCAACCATATCCAACAGTGTTATTAGATTCTCGGCGAAAACATCCGAGCCGGTTTTTGAATCATCGACTAGGGTGATATGCCCTACTTTGCGACCCGGACGGTCTGTTTTGCCATATACATGTAATGTCGCATTGGCAATCTCAGCAATGGCCTTCTCGGATGGCACTGTGCCAATTAAATTTACCATTGCCACTGATTGGCTGACCGCAGTGTCTCCAAGAGGCAAGCCACAGACAGCACGCAGATGATTGTCAAATTGTGACGTAGCGGCGCCCTCAATTGTCCAGTGTCCAGAGTTATGCACTCGCGGCGCAATTTCATTGACAAAAAGTTCATCACCCACATGGAACAGTTCAAGTGCGAGAACGCCCACATAATCGAGGTGCTCCATTAATCGCCTGGCCATTGCTTCAGCTTGTTGTTGCAATGGATCGTCAACACGGGCAATGGAAAGTCGCAATATTCCCTCCCGATGAACATTTTCACTTAGAGGGTAAAAGACCATTTCGCCTGACGGACTTCGCGCAGTGATCATTGAGACTTCGCGGCTAAATTTTACCTTGGCTTCAAGAATACAGGGGACTTGGCCAACCTGCTGCCAAGCATCGGCTATCTGTGCTGGTTGATTGATTACAGCCTGTCCTTTGCCATCGTATCCCTGTGTCCGCGTTTTAAGAATTGCCGCCTGCCCTGCGCCAAAAGCGGAAAATGCCTCAGTCAACAGCTCAAGGGAATCAACCGGGAAAAAATCAGTGGTACCCATGCCCAACTGTCGAAACAAACTTTTTTCCTGCAGGCGATCGCTGGCAATGGATAATGCTAAAGACGAGGGATGTAAAGGCACGGCTGATTCAATACGCTGCACCACGCTGCAGGGTATATTTTCAAACTCATAGGTCACGACATCTGCAAATTGCGCCAGACGGTCCTGTGCTTGAGTGTCATCAAGGGGCGCACATAGCAGCTCGCCATAAGGCGCTGCACAGGAATCTGCGGCGTCGCTCAAAAACATAAACTGGTGACCGCTTTTGGTTCCGGCAATTGCCATCATTTGTGCCAGTTGCCCGCCACCTAAAATACCTATTTTAATAATTAACTCTCTCTCGGATCTGAATTGGCAAGGACCGTGTCAGTCTGTTGCTGACGATACAATTTTAATGCGGCTTTTACCGGCGGGTATTTATTCGCCAGAATACTGGCTGCTAACAAGGCGGCATTTGCAGCCCCAGCACGTCCAATGGCTAAAGTACCGACCGGGATTCCGGCAGGCATCTGAGCGATGGAGAGTAGAGAGTCCATGCCGTTAAGCGCTTTTGATTGCACCGGAACACCGAGCACCGGCAGCGACGTTTTCGCCGCAGCCATACCCGGCAAGTGGGCTGCACCGCCAGCACCGGCAACGATCACTTCAATACCGCGATCTTCAGCTAGCTCTGCATACTGAAATAATTTGTCTGGTGTACGATGTGCCGAGACAACCTCTACCTCATGGGGAATTTGCAGCTTCTGGAGTATGCTCACAGCATGTTGCATGGTGTCCCAATCGGATTTAGAACCCATAATAATGCCCACTAAAGGCGTTTCGTTTTGTCCTTGCATTAACTTAATGTCCTTTATTACTTAAAGAAAGGGGGAGCAGTTTACTCATTGCACAACTCTTTTACAGATCTTTGTGTCGCGTATACCCGATACCAGACGTTGGTACTAATCGGCCGGCATTAGCGAAACTCTATGACTACTACTGCTGTCCGATAGGCCTACATCGACACTGCAATGACCTGAAATTTTTAGCTCAGATTAATAATAGCCAAGTTCGCGTCAAGGTCCCTATGTTCAAACGCTATGTTCACGCCATAAAGCTAAGCAGTAAATAGCTGGCCAGTATCACAGCAACCCACATAACCATGCTGCCAGCCGGGTGGTTGCGCGACAGCAGGCCGCTAAGGCGGTCATTCTTCCACGAAAGATAGCCTAAAAACAGATCTAGCCTGACCATAAATGCCTGTCTCACCGCTCTATCTGCATTCCAAATAAAGGCAAACAGTTTTTGCAGCACTCGGGGAAAGAAGCGACGATAAAACCAATCAAAGTCCAAATTGGTCGACGGTAATTCAGGCGGGTATAGCCCTCTTAAGTTCAACCATACGAACGCCAGCGCGGAGAAAAACAGCAGTTGCGTCTGAGCCAACACATGCGTGGCATCATAAGGGTTGTAACCCGTATCGTAAGGTAGCAATGAATAGAGCGCAGCAGGATAAATACCGATGGCAATACAGAGACCCGCGGCAATCGACATCGCCAACAACATATTGGTCGGTGGATCGCTGACACGGATACCCGAGTCGTGTGCAAAGAACGCAAAATAGGGAATTTTAATGCCCGCGTGATGAAATACACCGGCCGATGCAAACAGTAATGCTAGCCATATCCAGTCATAGCCAGTTTCCAGCGCAGCAGACATCACCATGGACTTGCTGACGAATCCACTGAACAGCGGAAATGCTGAAATAGAGGCTGCACCAACAATACATAGCACCGTTGTTTTCGGCATCGTTTTGTAAAGTCCGCCGAGCTCGGAGCCATTAATGCGACCGGTCATATGCAACACGGCCCCCATGGTCATAAACAATAAGCCTTTGAAAATGACGTCATTAAAGGCGTGTGAGACAGCACCATTGATCGCCAGCGCAGTACCAATACCAATCCCGACCACCATAAAGCCAACCTGATTAATCAGGCTGTAGGCCAAGACTCGACGCAGGTCATTCTCAATCACGGCAAAAAAGATCGGGAAACAGGCCATGGCTACGCCGATATATACCAGTAGCTCGGTACCAGGATAAGCACGAGCCAGAGCATAAACAGCCACTTTTGTGGTAATTGCGCTCAAGAAGACGGTTCCCGTGACCGTGGCCTCTGGATAGGCATCCGTCAGCCAGGTATGGGCAATCGGGAAAGCACACTTAATACCAAAAGCGATAAAAATCAGCCAGCCGGCAATACCCTCTAACCCGATTTTTCCGAATTCTAATGAGCCGTTTTCAGACGCATAAAATAGCGCGCCGACAAGAAGAATACCGCCTGATAAAACTTGGATAATCAGGTAACGCATGCCAACAAGATAGGCGCGCTGGGTTCGACGTGCCCAAATCAAAAACACCGAGGTAAAGGCCAATAACTCCCAAAAAACAAATAGCGTTAACAGGTCTCCGGCAAATACAGCACCGAGACCGCTGCCTGCGTACAACATAGCCGCAACCTGTTGCACCGTGTCACGAACATGCAGGGAATAAACCACCGCAATAAAAGCTGCTATATGAAAAACATAGCCAAACATCAGACTTAGTTTATCGACCCGATAAGGCATCAACTCATAGCCTAAAAAGGCGAATTGCAGGTGAATTCCCTCCGGCACCATCCACAGGTGTAGGGCACCCAAAATAGGCGTTAGCATCATGATCACGCCACGCAATTTTCCGCGTGTAAAGGCTGCAATCAGTGCGCCAATAAAGAAGGGAACGAAAGGAGGAATTTCAAGCATCCACATAGTGCTTACCCACGCCTAGCAATTGGTATTGTTTGGTATTTGTGCTGCACCGGTAATGGCCTAAACATCCTTTTCAGCCTCGCCGGAGTCGTCATAGTAGTTCTCGGGTCGCATCAGAAACGTCCGCATCCAAGTCGCGACAAGCACTAAAACCACACAGCCGACAAATCCATAGAGCGGATAAAAACCCAACAAGTTTTCCCAGCTGTGCAGAACATGACGGTGGATAACGAGGTCAAGTGCCAACAGGATTACGCAACCAGCGTAGAAGAAATACATAATCCGTTGCACATTTTTAGGGTCATCGAGCCAATAATGTTGCTCATCTCCCTTTGGATGTTGATCAGTCTGCATAGTTAATTCTCGAGTTTTCCATGACCGCGGTGGCCAATTCATAGACCGGCTGGGGATAGATAAAGAGAGCGACACACGCCACAGTCGTTATACTCAAGGCGATCAGTGCTGGCAGCGGCGCTTCTTTAATACCCTCTTTAATTCCCTCTCCAACTCCCTCTCCGCTACCTTGCTTATTGTCATCGGAGAAAAACGCATGATAGGGAATGGGCAACAGGTAAGCGATATTGAGTAAAGAACTGAGCATCAGTATGGTCATCAAAATCCACTGCTCGGTTTCAATTGTTCCCATTAACAAAAACCATTTGCTCCAGGTCCCTGCCGTTGGTGGCAAGCCGATGATACTGAGACTGGCAATAAAGAACGCCAGCATGGTAATCGGCATTTTTCGGCCAAGGCCGCGCATTTCACTGATATTTGATTTATGCGCAGCAACCAGAATGGCGCCAGCACAAAAGAATAAGGTAATTTTTCCAACCGCGTGGGTTGCGATGTGCATTGAACTGCCAACCACTCCAGCAGACGTTGCTAGCAACGCGCCAATGGTGATGTAACCGAGTTGACTGATCGTCGAATACGCCAGTCGCGCCTTGAGGTTGTCTTGTCGCATGGCAATAAGTGAGGCAAACAACACCGAGAAACCGGCTAGATAGAGCAGGAACTGGGTCGTCGGCAGTACCGCTAACAGGTCGATGCCAAAGATAAACACACACACTTTCAGCACGGTAAAAACACCCGCCTTTACAACAGCAACCGCGTGCAGCAAAGCACTCACGGGGGTCGGTGCAACCATTGCCGCGGGCAACCAGCGATGGAATGGCATAATGGCCGCTTTGCCAATACCAAAAATAAACAGCAGCAAAATAGCCCCCGCTACCGTGGTGTCAACATCGGGCGCAAACACGCCACCAGGTTTAAAATCGAGTGTACCGGCAACAAACCAAGTACTGATGATGGCTAACAGTAGAAATACAATTGAGGTGCTCAGCAAAATACCCAGATAAATCCGACCACCCGCTTTGGCTTTATCGGTTCCCGCATGGGTAACCAGTGGATATGTCGACAGCGTCAACACTTCGTAAAAAATAAACAGTGTAAACAGGTTTTCTGCAAAGGCGACGCCCATAACTGCGCCAATGGCAATCGCAAAACAGACATAGAAACGTGTTTGATTTATTTCGTTGTGACTACGCATGTACCCTATCGCATAGATAGTGGTAATCAGCCAGAGGAAACTGGCGATTAACGCAAATAGCATTCCCAGTGGTTCGACAACAAAACTGAGCTGTAAACCAGGAAAAATCTCCCACAAGAATAAACGGATAATTTCTCCGTCAGCCAGACCTTGATATAAATTAACCACTAAATAGATCAGCGCCAAGCACGTACTAATGGTTACAGTCTCACGCCAGTTTGGCTTGTGCCCTAAACCAACGATGCCAACTATCGCCACTAGGGGTAAAAGCATACAGAGCAGAAGCATGGTCTCTAACGACATATTCATTGACTCAATCCAAATAGACTTTCTGATGCCGTCTGGGCCACTTCAACACTAAGACGAGTGTCGATGCCGAAATAGACATTCGCAATAACAAGCAACCAAATGGGAACCAGGAAAGCTAGCGGGGCTTCTCTAACAGGGTCTTTAGACAGTTCACCAGGACCGCCGCGCGGCTGAAAATAAGCGACTTCAACGATTCGCCAGACGTAGACAATGGCCAGTAACGATCCTAACAAAATAAGCATAGCGACCGGCCACCAGCCGTTTTCTAGCAACGCTAATACAAGGTACCACTTGCTGACAAATCCAACCGTCAGCGGCACGCCTATCAAGCTCAAACCGCCCGCAACAATCGCCGCCATAGTCAGGGGCATTTCGCGGCCTAGGCCCTTTAGCGCACTCAGTTGAACACTGCCGATGCGATGCATCACCGCAGCCAAAGCCAAAAATAGCGCGCCTTTCATCAACGCATGGTTAAATAAATGCAACAGCGTTGCGGTTAAGCCAGCCACGGTACTGATACTGAATCCCACTATCATGTAGCCTATTTGCGCAATACTGGAATAGGCAAACAAGTGTTTAACATTGCTTTGATAGATTGCAGCAGATGAGGCGACAAATATTCCTAGCACGCCGAGCACTACAAAAAGCAGCTGCAAGGGTAAGGCGGTAAAGGAAAAAGAAAAACCAAACACCGAATAGGTAAAGCGAATCAGCAGATAAATAGCTACCTTTGTCGCCGTCGCAGCAAAAAAAGCGGTGACAATTGAGGGCGCATAGGCATAGGCATTAGGCAGCCAGAGATGCAGCGGAAACAGAGCAAGCTTTAAGCAAACACCCACAATGACAAACGCAAAGGCGGTAAACACAGTACGTGTTTGAGCCACTTCCGGCAGCCGATTGGACAGGTCATGCATATTCAATGTGCCGGTCATCTGATACATCAAACCGATACCGATCAGAATAAATGTCGCACCGATTGTCCCCATAATCAGATATTGGTAGGACGCCCACAGTGCCCGCCTATCACTACCCAGAGCAATCAGGGCGTAAGCCGACAAAGAGGATATTTCCAAGAAAACAAAAACATTAAACGCATCCCCGGTCGCAACTATGCCTAGCATGCCGGTTAGAGATAACAGATATAACACATAGAATAAGCTGTGTTTCTCTTTCGGAATCTCTTTGCTAATACTGGTGTCGGCCGCTAATAACACCACCGTGCTAAGCGATGAAATAATCAGCAGTAGGAACGCATTCAGCGTATCAATGCGATATTCAATTCCCCAGGGCGCCTGCCAACCGCCCAGAGCATAGGATATCAGACCTGTAGCCAGGACCTGTTGCAACAGCAAGATACTGATCACAAGCGCTGTGCCACTGGCGATCAATGCAAACAACCATGCGGCGCGCGAGTGCCTAAATAATAGACAAAGTGGTGCCGCCATTAACGGGACAATGACTTGTAAAATAGGGAGATGTTCTAGCACGTTGAGTTATCTTTCTTTTGAATTTCTTCTTCTTCGATACTGCCGTAGGCTTCTTTAATCCGTACCGTCAGCGCCAGCCCCAGAGCGGTTGTGGCAATGCCGACAACAATCGCAGTGAGAATTAAAACGTGAGGCAGTGGATTCGAGTAGATCTCTATACCATCCCCCACAATCGGCGCAGTACCGCCGTTAACTTTTGCCATACTAATATAAAAGATAAAGACTGAGGTCTGAAAAATGGTTAGACCGACCAGCTTCTTGATCAGATTGCCATGGGCGATGACGATGTAAAAACCAATCATCATCAAGACAACCACAATCCAGTAATTATAAAGCCCTAAAAACATTAGACGTCCCCTTTCGCTTGGCCTTGACCATATTCTTTACGTCCCTGAAAATTAAAGAAGATGATAATCATAACTGATGCAACAGTAAGGCCTACCCCGGCTTCAATCAGTAAAATACCTAAGTGCTGCCCCGCCACAGGATCGTCCGATAACACATTATAATCAAAGAAATTTCCGCCATTGAGCAGAGAAACTACGCCCACGCTGCCGTATAAAAGAACACCGAGCGCCGCGATAAACTGGGTGAAGGGCTGATTGATCACCCGACGGGCCGTGCTCAAACCAAACAGCATCGAATAAAGGATCACCGCTGCCGCAAAGATCACTCCCGCTTGAAACCCTCCACCGGGGCCATAATCACCATGAAATTGCACATACAGTGCAAACAGCAAAATAAACGGGATCAATATTTTGATGACAATTCGTAAGATGAGGTGCTGCTCGTGCATAGACACATTTAACGCGTCGATTTTAGCGTCATTCTCAGGTCGGCGAGACACGGATAAAAGCGCCAAAACACCGACACCCGCGGTAAAAATAACAACAACCTCACCGAAGGTATCAAATGCCCGATAACTGCCAAGAACCGACGTGACAAGGTTAATAACGCCAATTTCTTGCATTGAGTCGTTGATATATCTTGGGGCAACATGAACATGAATCGGGGCGTCCGCGCTGCCAAAATACGGCATGTCTAATGTACCGTAGATCAACAATGCCCCTGTAACGACAACCACAATCAGTGCCAACCAGGGTTTATGCCGAACCGAATGATCTCGGCGCTCTGTCATCGTTATTGCCAAAAACATTAGCAGCGTGGAGATGCCCGCACCAACGGAGGCCTCTGTAAACGCAACATCAACCGCGTCCATCGCCACGAAAAAGCTGGCCGACAGCAAACCATAAATACCCGACAGCATCACCACCGAAAAAAGATCTTTTCTCCGCACGATGGCTAATGCAACCACAACGAGTAACGCCAATAAGACGACATTGATTAGGAATTCGATGAGTCATCTCCCGCGTTATTGTCGCCACTTTTATCAAGCAATGGCGCGAGATTATTGTGCAATGCAGCTTTAGCTAACGCATGACTAGCTGTAGGATTAATAAACAGCGTCAGCAATAAAATCAGAATCAACTTTACAACAACAAGACTCTCTGGCATCTGCAGCATCAATCCGATCAATATCATGCTAGCGGCCAAAGTATCGGTCACGCCAACAGCGTGCATTCGTGAGTAAAAATCAGGAAAGCGCATCACGCCAACGCCACCTGAAACGCTCAAGAAGGCCCCGACAAGCAAGAAAAATCCGCTACTAATTTCGACGACAGTGCCCATTAAGACTCCTTTTTCTCAGGTTTTTCATCCACAGAGACTGTTGATCCCAAAGCATCTGAGTAGCGCAAAATGCCAGTCACACTGATAAAATTGATAAGGGCATAGACAATGGCAATATCGAGAAACTCTGGCCTCCCCATCAAGAATCCCAGCAGAGAAAGAAGCAGCACCGTTTTTGTACCAAACATATTGACCGCGAGAATGCGGTCGTAAAGCGTTGGCCCAACGATTCCTCGTGTAATGGCTAAAATCATGACCACTAGAATGGCAATGGTTGCTACGGCTATCATCAGTTTTCCAACTCGCTAACCCTGCGATCCATATCGCCAACTTTTAAGGCGGCAATATTTTCTCGTATTAGAGCATGAACCGTGAATTGATTACCGACCACATCCACCGTAACGGTACCAGGGGTCAAGGTGATTGAATTTGCATAGATCATTTTCCCAAGATCAGTACCTTGGGTTACATTAATGGTCGCTAATGTCGGTGAAATCGACCGACCACCCAGCCAAATGTGCTTGACGACAACGGCGTTCGCCACGACAACCTCCTTGCACAGCCAGATTAGGTATAGTGGGAGCTTCCAGGACAGGAGTATCGGCTGAGACTCGTGATCAACGACATCCATTCGGTGCGATATATACATCACAAACGCAATAGATCCAGCACCGAGGGACAGCATAAGAGCGGAATAGATACCCGAGTTGAGCAGCCAAAATGCTGCTAGGGTAAGAAATAAATAAAGAATGTGTCTTATGGTCAAGTCGTCGCTCCATTCGTCGCACAGTTACTAACTAAGGTGTCGTTTTTTTACCACCATATGTAGCCTGGCTGGCATGATAAAGCGTCAAGGTGCTAGTCAGCAACACCAATATCGTAGAAACCAAGTCAGTATTTATCGCCATGAATAATCAGGGCTTTTTTTGTCTAATCTAGCTTAAATAGAGCGTCTGATTGATGACAAATTCACGAGAGGTGACCGTATCTGCTCGTCGTATCTGGTGTCAAGTTTACTGATGATTCATTTCAAATTCAAAAGTAAATGGGAATTACTCAAAACAATGCCTCCCGAGCGGCTTCAGCAGCTGCGCAAGGTCGCGACCATAGAAAGCATTGGTTCATCCACGCAGATTGAAGGCGCAAAGCTGACAGATATCCAGATAGGGACGCTACTATTCAACCTGGCATCTACCTCATTCAAAACTCGCGACGAACAGGAAGTGGTTGGTTATGCCGAAGCCATGGATATGGTGCTCCAAGCCTACGAAGATTTGTACATCACTGAAAATCATATCCGGCAATTACACCAGGTATTATTAAGGCACAGCACCAGAGACGAACGCCATCGAGGTACTTATAAAACGCTTTCCAGTCAGGTTGTCGCCATGAACGAACAGGGTGTAGAAATCGGCATTGTTTTCGAAACCACCACACCGCTTGATATCCCAAGGAAAATGGAAGGCTATCTCGCATCCTGATAACACTGATGCTATTGCGTGCCGGTTATGACTATGTGCCCTATGCGTCAAAGAGGTAATATTTTGGATCTGCAAAAGATACTCGGACACAAAACGCTTCAGATGACCCTCAGATATGGTCAATTTCATCCGGATTATTTAGCGGACGCCATCAACAAAAACCCTCTCGTGCTACTCGAAGAAAATTGAACGTGGACGAATTGTGGTCACATGGTGTTTTTTAAGAATTTCTTGTAAGAGGTAAAGCTCTCAAACCCTCGTGATATATGGTACCCGGGGCCGGACTTGAACCGGCACGGTATTGCTACCGAGGGATTTTAAGTCCCTTGCGTCTACCAATTTCGCCACCCGGGCAGGGTCATACGGACAGGCTGGTGAAGCCTTTTGGAAATGGAGGCGCCGGTCGGAATCGAACCGACGATCGCGGAGTTGCAGTCCACT
>ERZ807291.1453-NODE-1453-length-38522-cov-6.010269_pt1 | contig 38522 bp, 32 predicted proteins | sample MGYA00521257_ERZ807291 | MGnify/ENA primary metagenome ERZ807291 (study PRJEB31413, sample SAMN03169783) | marine metagenome | biome: Marine; feature: Water; material: Subsurface seawater | place: North Sea | collected 2011-04-28 | depth 1 m m ...
CTGCTTCTGAAAAAAGTGGAAAACTAATCGATGATTGAATAGCAAAACGTTCCCATTTTTTAATTGGTGTAAACTTTATGGCAGGAGCAATGCTTGTTAAACCAGAGCGATTGCTGCTCCCCCCCTCAAAGGCAAAAGGGGCAAGTATACCTTTCCCGTTAATGGTGTTTGAACGGTATTCTAGCAATAAACCAAGATTGAGACGATTAGAATCGCTCACTCCACTAAAGATGTCTAGAGAAGAGGTGAAAAAGTTTTGACGCGGAACAGTAGTCTTGTTTTGTTGACGATCTATTCGCTTGGTTTCGGTATATAGATTATTGAACCATTTTATGTCCCACTGGCCTTTGCGAAGTAATTTGGTTGGGGTATAGGTCTGAATGTTGGAAGTAGATTGAGCAATTTCTTGACCTTCCGTTTGTGAAAATAAATAGAGTGGTGCTAAAAGTAAAAAGGGTAAAAGTGTTTTCATTTATAGGTAGAGTTAGTAAGTTTGAGTATTTTAAAGGTAAGAAATTTTATGTATCTATGTGGAAATCAATTTTATCGTTCCTCTTAATCCTTTTTTTCTTTTCAAATTGTTCTCCCTTAAAACAATATTCTAGCCCAAGCTATGCATGGGCTGAAGCAGAAATTAAGACCTTTGAAGCCATGGATGCTTCTGTTGAATATGCAGACAATTCCTTGCTTTTTATCGGTAGTTCCAGCATTCGAATGTGGGATACACTAGCAGAAGACATGGCCCCATTCCCAGTAATTAAAAGGGGGTATGGAGGAGCACATTTACGGGATGCTATTTTCTACACTCATAGAGTGCTTGGAGAACACGAACCTGCCATGATTATTGGCTTTATCGCCAATGATATTAAAGGTGTGCAAGAGGATGAGCGACCAGGAAAAGTAAAACGTTTGTTTGCGTTTTTCCTAAAACAAGTTCGAGAGAGACATCCTGAGACTCCTTTTTTATGGATCGAAATTACGCCAACCAAAAGTAGATGGAAGCAGTGGGAGGAAATCAAGAGGGTGAATAAAAAGATAAAAGCCTACTGCGAAAAAATGCCCAATGTCTATTTTGTAGAAACGGCAGAAGCTTTTCTGAATGAAAATGGACTGCCACGCACAGTACTCTTCATTGAAGATCAATTGCATTTGAATAAAGAAGGCTATGCTCTTTGGAGCAGTATCATAAAAAAAGAAATTGAGCAGTACCTAAACTAAGTGGCTTTGTCCATGGAGCGCACCACCCAATAGGGTATGAGATTGAAAAAGATCCACAGCACTTTATAGAGTCCCAAAATGAGATAGAGGTTTTTTTTAAATTCTATTAAGGTACCCCCATAGAAATACGCATGCAGCAGAAATACCTGTTCAGAAAACAACAAACCAACCGAAAAGAGTAGTAAAAAAAAGAAATTGAGCTTGGTGCACTGCCATAAAAAGACCTTAAGTTGAGAAAGTTTCATCTTTAAATCGTTTTTTTAAAAATAAGAAAACTTTACCTTTTTTTGTAGGCTTGACTTAAGCTTTCTCAATTAGTTCAACCAGATAATCGCCAACTTGTGATGTTTTGTAGGCTTTTCCTCCATCGGCCAAGTCTTCGGTTACATAGCCTTCTTCAAGGGATTGATCAACTACTTTACGAATCAGTGCGCCCTCTTCCTGTAAGTCAAAAGACATTTCAAAGAGCATGGCAGCAGAGAGAATTGTGGCCAAAGGATTAGCAATGTCGAGGCCGGTCGCTTGCGGATACGAACCATGAATGGGTTCGTATAAGGCATTATTAGTACCAATGGAAGCAGAAGGCATGAGGCCCATTGATCCCGATATAACTGAAGCTTCGTCAGTTAAGATGTCTCCAAATAGATTTTCTGTGATCAAGACATCATAGCTGTTGGGCCATTGCACCAATCGCATGGCTACCGCATCGACCAATTCATAGGAAACCTCTACTTCTGGATAATCTTTTTCCATTGCTTGAACAGTTTCTCTCCACAGTCGGGAACTTTCCAATACGTTGGCCTTATCTACACAGCATAATTTCTTGCTTCTTGTCATGGCCAATTCAAAGCCTTTTTTTGCTAAACGAATGATCTCATCACGGGTATAGGTACAGGTATCAAAGGCAGTATTTCCGTTGTCTTTACGCCCTCGTTCCCCAAAATAGATTCCACCAGTAAGTTCACGCAAGAAAACTAAATCTGTACCTTCAATGCGTTCTTTTTTTAGGGGAGATTTATCCAAGAGAGAAGGGAAAGTAAATGTGGGACGTACATTGGCAAAAAGGCCAAGTTTTTTACGCATTCTCAAAAGGCCCTGTTCTGGTCGAACTTTTGCAGAGGGATCATTATCAAATCGAGGTAAACCAATGGCACCAAATAGAACAGCATCTGCTGCCTCGCAAATGGCATGGGTTTCATCTGGATAGGGATCTCCAACAGCATCAATTGCTGCTGCACCTGTTAGGGCAGGGGTCCACTTAATATTATGGCCAAATTTATTTGCGATGGCATTACTCACTTTTACGGCTTGATCAATAATTTCTGGTCCAATGCCGTCTCCGGCCAAAAGGGCGATGTTCATGTTCATATTTATAGAGATATACTATTTAACATTTTTTCTGTAGCCTTAATGGCCGATACGGTTTGATCAGAGTCCAAACCGCGGGTAACAAATTCTTTTTTTCCGATTTGCCATGTTATGCTTGTTTCACATAAGGCATCCGAATGACTCCCAGGTGGAATGTGCACAGCATAGTCAACCAATTGGGGAAGGGCAATTTTCTTCTTTTTATATATTTTTCGAAGCGCATTGAGGAAGGCATCATATTGGCCGTCTCCAGCTGCGCTTTCTTCGATCAATTCTCCCTCTAGTTCAATGGCAATGGTCGTTGAAGGTTGAAGTCCTTTCGCGTGTGTTAAAACATAGGATTTAATGCTGACGGTTTGTTGTTGTGCACTACTGTCCAAAACATCAGAAATAATGTAGGGTAAATCGTGTGCAGTTACCTTTTGTTTTTTATCGCCTAATTCGATAATACGTTCGGTAACTTTTTTGAGATCATCGTTGTTTAGGGTAAGTCCAAGTTCTTGTAGATTTTTGACAATATTGGCCTTCCCCGATGTTTTTCCGAGGGCGTAGGAGCGTTTTCGTCCAAATCGTTCGGGCAAAAGATCATTGAAATACAAATTCTTTTTTGAATCACCATCGGCATGTATTCCAGCTGTTTGTGTAAAAACATTAGCACCAACTATGGGTTTATTCGCAGGGATTCTAAAACCGGTAAAGGTAGAAACCAATTGACTTACTTTATAGAGCGATTTCTCTTTAATACTTGTTTTGACCTGAGGTAGAAAGTCGTTGATGACAGCTACAACCGAAGCTAGTGGTGCATTTCCAGCGCGTTCGCCCATTCCATTTACAGTTAAATGTAATCCATGAACTCCGGCTTTAACTGCTTCCATGGCATTGCTTACGCCTAAATCATAATCATTGTGACCATGAAAATCAAAATGTATTTTCGGGTAGCGTGCTATAATAGTGCTCAAATAATTTGCTGTTTCCTCTGGCGATAATATGCCCAGGGTATCGGGCAATAAGATGCGATTTACCTTTTGTGTAGAGAGAAAATCTAGAAATGAAAAGACATAGGAAGCAGAATTGCGCATTCCATTGCTCCAGTCCTCTAAATAAACATTGGTTGAAATTCCCCTCGAACTAGCAAGTTCAATGTTTTCAGCAATATTATTAAAATGTTCCTCTTGCGTTTGTTTTAGTTGGTAGGTGAGGTGATTGAGCGAACCCTTGGTCAAAAGATTCTGTACTTTTACACCACTTTTTTCCATCCAATCGATCGAGACACCCTTATCGACAAAGCTCAGAATTTCAACTTGATCCAAATAGCCAGCATCCTTAGCCCAGGAGGTAATTCGCTGTACTGCATCAAATTCACCCTCAGAAACTCGGGCAGAGGCAACTTCAATTCGGTCGACCTTCAATTCTTGGAGAAGAAGTTTAGCCAAGGTTAATTTTTCTGAGGCTGAAAAAGAAACGCCCGAGGTTTGTTCACCATCCCTGAGGGTAGTGTCCATAATTTCAATCTTTCTCGCTGCGTCCAAAATAGTGGATTAAAGAGGGGTGTTTTCCGCAAAATTACGGATGTTGTCTTTTATGTTCAAAAGGTAATCTATATCGTCAAAGCCATTGATCATATTCTCTTTTTTGTAGGAATTGATTGCAAAGCTCTCCTTAGCCCCTGTAGCACCTATGCTAATGCTTTGTGCTGGCAAATCCACAATCAGTTCAGTTCCAGGATCTGCCTCTATGGCAGCAAAGATTTCGGCTAAAAATTCAGCAGAAACTTGTACGGGAAGCACGCCAATATTCAAACAATTGTTTTTGAAGATATCAGCAAAAAAACTGGAAACAACACAGCGGAAGCCATAATCATATACTGACCAAGCGGCATGTTCTCTTGAAGAACCAGAACCAAAATTTTTTCCTCCAACCAATATTTTACCGCTATAGGTAGGATTGTTTAAAACAAAATTTTCTTTGGGAGTATCGTCTTGATTGTATCGCCAATCACGGAACAAGTTATCGCCAAATCCTTTACGTTCTATTGCTTTTAAAAAGCGTGCAGGTATGATTTGATCGGTATCTACATTTTCGATGGGTAAAGGAACGGCTGTACTGCTAAGTACAGTAAATTTATCGTAAGCCATAATTTAAAATAAAGTTCGTGGATCGGTTACTTTTCCAGTTATTGCAGCTGCAGCGGCAACAATTGGGCTAGCCAATAGTGTTCGTGAACCTGGGCCTTGACGGCCTTCAAAGTTTCGGTTTGAGGTACTCACAGCATATTTCCCTGCGGGTACCTTATCATCGTTCATTGCTAAACAAGCGGAACATCCAGGTTCCCTTAATTCGAAACCTGCTTCATGCAATTGGTCAAGTATACCCTCTTCTTTGATAGCATTTAGAACTTTATGTGATCCTGGCACCAACCATGCAGTGACATTATCAGCCTTTTTTCTTCCTTTGATGATTTCTGCAAATGCGCGAAAATCTTCAATCCTCCCATTGGTGCAACTTCCAAGGAAGACAAAGTCAATTGGTTTTCCCAACATGCTATCTCCTTCGTTGTAGCCCATATAGGCGAGGGATTTTTTGTAGGTAGCTTCACCTCCTTCCACAGCCTTTGCTGTTGGAATGCCATTTGTGATTCCCATTCCCATGCCTGGGTTGGTACCATAGGTGATCATGGGTTCAATTTCAGCAGCATCGAAGTGATATTCTTTGTCAAAAGTAGCTCCAGCATCTGTATGTAAGCTGTCCCAGTATTGCATTGCTTTATCCCATGCAGCTCCACTAGGAGTGAATTCTCTTCCCTTAATATAATCAAAGGTTTTCTGATCGGGTGCAATCATTCCTCCACGGGCGCCCATTTCAATGGATAGGTTACACACCGTCATGCGTCCTTCCATACTCATTTGGGTAAAGACATCTCCAGCATATTCAACAAAATAGCCTGTAGCTCCAGAGGTGGTTAAACGGGAGATAATAAACAAGGCAACGTCTTTGGAGGTAACTCCTTTTCCAAGTGCACCTTTAATATTGATGCGCATGCTTTTGGGTTTTGGTTGCATTATACATTGGGTAGAAAGGACCATCTCTACTTCAGATGTTCCAATACCGAAAGCAATGGCACCAAAAGCTCCATGGGTTGAGGTGTGAGAGTCTCCACAAACAATGGTTGCTCCCGGTTGCGTAATGCCATATTCTGGCCCTACAACGTGAACAATACCATTTTTTTCATGCCCTAAGCCCCAGTAAGAAATACCGTGCTTGGTGGCGTTTTCTTCCAATGCTTTAAGCTGATTGGCTGACAAAGGATCTTCAACCGGTAAATGTTGATTGATCGTTGGCGTGTTGTGATCTGCAGTAGCAAAAGTTCGCTCTGGATACATGACAGGAATGTTTCTGTTTTTCAAACCTAAAAAGGCAACAGGGCTGGTTACTTCATGCACCATGTGTCGATCGATGAATAAAATATCTGGACCGCCGTCTATTTGCTGAACAACATGGGAATCCCAGACTTTATCAAAAAGTGTTTTCTTCATTTGAAGGGAATACTAAGGGTTAAATATTGGCTGCTTCGACGATTTTCGGAATATCGTCGTCGTTAATTTCTTTCTGTAGATCTGCGAATCTTAAAAAACTCTGATATACTTTGTCTAATTGTAATTTGTCTAGCTCAATGCCTACGTTCTTTGCTCTATAGGCAAGGGCTGCTCTTCCACTCCTCGCAGTAAGCACAATCGCTGATTCAGTCACCCCGACATCATGAGGATCCATGATTTCATAGGTTTCGCGATTTTTAATTACACCATCTTGATGAATTCCAGAACTGTGCGCGAATGCATTTGCCCCAACAACAGCTTTATTCGGCTGCACTACCATACCCATGCTCTCCGATACCAAACGACTTGTGTCGTAGAGTAATTTTGCATTGATATTTGTATCTAGGTTTAGGGTGGGGTGTTGACGCATAATCATCACCACCTCTTCCAATGAGGTGTTTCCTGCACGTTCTCCAATACCGTTTATGGTACATTCAATTTGACGTGCCCCATTAACAACACCCGCTATTGAGTTGGCGGTGGCTAGCCCAAGGTCATTGTGACAATGGCAAGATAATATTGCTTTATCAATGCCTTTTACGTTTTCCTTGAGAAATTTAATTTTGGCTCCATACTCTTCAGGTAAACAATAGCCAGTAGTGTCTGGAATGTTAAGTACAGTTGCTCCAGCTTTAATGACAGCTTCACAAACTCTTGCTAAAAAGACATTGTCAGTTCGTCCTGCATCTTCAGCATAAAACTCAATGTCCTCAACAAAAGTCTTGGCATAAGCCACAGCGGCTACTGCACGTTCTATAATTTGATCTTGGGTAGAGTTAAATTTAAATTTGATATGAGAGTCAGAAGTTCCAATTCCTGTATGAATGCGCGGATGTTTGGCAAACTTCAATGCCTCAGCAGCAACTTCAATATCATTTTTTACAGCACGCGTTAAACCACACACGCTTGCATTTTTGATTAGTTTTGAAATTTCCTCAACAGAATGAAAATCTCCTGGGCTCGAAACAGGGAAGCCTGCTTCAATTACATCGACTCCAAGAAGGTCAAGTCGCTCGGCAATGACGAGTTTGCTTTTCGTGTCTAGCTTACAGCCAGGCACCTGTTCTCCATCGCGAAGTGTGGTATCGAAAATTTGTACTTTATCTTTTCCCATTGAACTGCTTGTGAATTGTAACACGAAATTACTATTTATTGTCAAAACCACCTTATTTTTGCTTGAAATTTATTACGATTTTCAAACCAAATTTAATTTGTTTAACATATTTAAATTCATAGCTTTACACGACAAATATTACCTATGACTACCGATCTAAAAGAAAACTTATTCATTTTAATCAAATCGCTCTCAAAATCTGAGAAACGTCAGTTTAAGTTATTTGCCGGCCGAGTAGGGGCAAACCAGCATGCAAAATTCTTGCATTTATTTAATTTTTTGGATCATGCAAGTGAGTACAATGAGAAGGAAATTTTAAAGAAAAACTTTGTTACTAAGCAGCAGCTTTCAAATCTCAAAGCACATCTATATCGGCAGATTTTATTGAGTTTACGCATGAATCCGTCCATACAAAATACCCGAATGCAAATACGTGAGCAATTGGATTTTGCTACGGTTTTATACCAAAAAGGTCTTTATAGACAAAGCCTTAAGATCTTAGATAAAACCAAAGCTATTGCCAACAAGTATGAAGAAAAATACGCTGCTTTTGAAATTGTGGAGTTGGAAAAAGTAATCGAGTCGCAATACATCACGCGGAGTATGAGTAACCGAACGGAACAATTGATTCAAGACGCTTTGTGGTTGAGCGATCAAAATGAATTATGTAATCAATTATCCAATTTATCACTTCAATTATATGAACGATTGATTAAGGCTGGTTATGCAAAGAGTGATGAAGAATTTCGTGAAATCACCAAATTCTTTTTCGAACGTTTACCCAAAACTGAGTATGAACAAATGGGTTTTAGAGAGCGCATGTGGTATTGTAAAGCCCATGTCTGGTATAGTTTACTTACGCAAGATTTCCTCTCGAGTTTCAAGTACGCCACCCGCTGGGTTGAGTTGTTCGATCAATTTCCTAGAATGATTCAATCTCATCCAGTTTTTTATTTAAAGGCAAATAACTTTTTATTGGAAGCTTTGGTTTTGATTAAACACCCAAAGCGTTTTAAGCTAGTGTTGGGTAAAATGCAAAATGTTATAACTTCCAAAGATTTTCCTAAAAACGATAATCTTCAAGCATTGAGCTTTTTGTACTCCTATAACAATCAGTTGAATTTATACTTTTTGGAGGGTAATTTCAAAAGGGGCTTAAGTATTATCCCTTCGATTACTTCCCATATTGTACAGTTTAAAAATCAGATTGACCCTCACCACATCATGTTATTGTATTACAAGATTGCCTGTCTTTATTTTGGTTGTGATCAATATGAGGAAGCCATAGTTTATTTGAATAAAATTGTTCAAAATAAAGAGCTTAAAATGCGGGAAGACCTTTTGTGTTTTACACGTGTATTGAATTTAGTCGCCCACTATGAAGCCGGATATGATTACCATATAGACAAGCACATTCGTGACACCTTCAAGTTTTTATTAAAAATGGACGATTTGCATGAGGTACAGCGATCAATGATTGGCTTCATTCGAACACTCGGAAATATCTATCCACATGAGTTGAAAGAGAACTTCGTAAAACTCCATGCAGAATTAAAACAGTATGAAGACGATCCTTATGAGCGACGTGCATTCTTGTACTTAGATATTTTATCTTGGTTGGAAAGTAAAATTAAAAATAAACCTATAGCACAAATTATAAAAAACAAAGCAGCTAAGAGCCTTCGCCAACGCAAGCATTCCATAGAGCATCTTTAGGCGTGGGGGCGGTAATGCTAATGACTTCTTTCTTCACTGGATGCATAAGACTGAGCTTTCGTGCATGTAAATGGATACTGCCATTTGCATTGCTTCTTGACGCTCCATACTTCAAGTCACCTTTTATTGAATAGCCCAAAGCAGCTAGTTGGGCTCGAATTTGATGATGTCTCCCTGTATGAAGATTGATTTCTAAACAGCTATATCGTTCAAGTGTTTTAAAGCATTTAAAGTCGAGTATAGCTTCTTTGCTATTGGCCACTTTCTTGGCATAGGCATAGGATTTGTTTTGCTTAGTGTTACGCACCATCCAATGGGTTAATCGAGTTTCCTTTGGTAAATCTGTACCTTCTACCATGGCCCAATACACTTTTTGTGTTTCCCTACGTTTGAATTGTTCATTTAAACGAATCAACGCTTTCGATGTACGGGCAAAGACAACTGCGCCACTGGTGGGACGATCTAGTCGATGAACAACACCTAAAAAAACGTCTCCGGGTTTATTGTATTTTTCTTTGATGTATTTTTTGGCAATATCAACCAAGGGCAAGTCTCCAGTTTTGTCCCCTTGTATCAAAACACCTGGAGGTTTATTGACAATCAAAAGATGATTGTCTTCGTATAAGACGTCTAGCGACTGAGTAGCTTTAATACTGTTCTTTTTCATTGGGGAAATCTCCTGATTTCACATCAGCAGTATAATCAGCAACGGCATCCATTACACTGGTGTGTAGATCTGCATAGCGTCGCAAAAAGCGTGGACTAAATTCCTTGCTCATCCCCAGCATATCATGCAAAACGAGTACCTGTCCATCGACATTATTTCCAGCCCCAATGCCAATAACAGGTATGGAAATGGATTCGGCCACCTGCTTGGCCAAAACCGCTGGAATTTTTTCCAAGACCAATCCAAAACAACCTAGATCTTCAAGCATTTTTGCATCTTCTAAAAGTTGTTTCGCCTCTGCTTCTTCTTTAGCCCTAACCGTATAGGTTCCAAACTTATAAATGGATTGGGGTGTAAGGCCTAAATGACCCATAACTGGTATACCCGCTTGGATGATTCGTTCTATGGATTGTTTTTCTTGAAATCCTCCTTCGAGTTTCACGGCATGTGCACCAGACTCTTTCATGATACGGATAGCCGATTTCAAGGCCTCTCGTGAGTCGGCCTGATAGGTCCCAAAAGGGAGGTCCACCACAACCAAAGCACGACTAGCTCCGCGGACAACAGAACCAGCATGATAGATCATTTGGTCTAAGGTAATGGGTAAAGTTGTTTCATGACCAGCAATTACATTGGAGGCAGAGTCTCCAACCAAAATGACATCTATTCCTGCTGCATCGACCAGACCTGCAAAGGTGAAATCATATGAGGTTAGCATGGCGATTTTTTCCCCATCCTTTTTCATTTGAATCAAAGAATTGGTTGTTACCCGTTGGTAACTTTTTTTGGCTGTTGACATGCGCTTTTATTTTTTTCAAATGTAGTCCTTTTCCTTTTTTGACCGAATTTTTTTACTGTTTTTGAACAAAGTGTCGGATGATTTATGACAGGCTGTCATATTTGGCGTACTGGCATACTCCTTGAATAATATTTAAAAAATTAAAATTTATATAATGAGTAAAATAATTGGAATTGATTTAGGAACAACAAATTCGTGTGTTTCTGTAATGGAAGGAAACGAACCAGTGGTTATTCCAAACGCTGAGGGAAAACGTACAACCCCCTCTGTTATCGCATTTGTAGAAGGTGGAGAAATCAAAGTAGGGGATCCTGCAAAGCGTCAAGCCGTAACAAATCCGACAAAAACCATAGCTTCAATTAAGCGATTCATGGGGAATAAATTCTCTGAGTCTTCCAAAGAAGCTTCAACCGTAGCCTATAAAGTTGTTAAAGGTGACAACAACACCCCACGTGTTGATATAGACGGACGTTTATATACGCCCCAAGAATTATCTGCGATGACACTTCAAAAAATGAAGAAAACAGCCGAAGATTATCTTGGACACGATGTAGACGAGGCTGTAATTACTGTTCCTGCCTATTTTAACGACGCTCAACGTCAGGCAACCAAAGAGGCCGGTGAGATTGCAGGACTAAAAGTACAACGAATCATCAATGAGCCAACAGCAGCAGCTTTGGCCTATGGTTTAGATAAAAAAGATGGTGCTGACCAAAAAATTGCGGTCTATGATCTTGGAGGAGGAACGTTTGATATTTCTATCCTAGAGCTAGGTGATGGCGTATTTGAAGTATTGGCTACCAATGGTGACACTCACCTTGGGGGCGATGATTTTGATCAAGTTTTAATCGATTGGTTAGCAGATCAATTCAAAAAAGATGAAGACATTGATCTTCGCACTGATCCAATGGCGCTGCAGCGTTTGAAAGAAGCTGCCGAAAAGGCAAAAATTGAATTGTCTTCTTCTTCGCAAACAGAAATTAATCTTCCCTATGTTACGGCAACCGCATCTGGTCCTAAGCATTTGGTAACTACCTTAACTCGTTCAAAATTCGAACAATTATCTGACGAATTGGTTCGCCGTTCCATGGCACCTGTCAAAAAAGCATTAGAAGATGCTGGTTTGTCAACTTCAGATATTGATGAAATTATCTTGGTAGGTGGGTCAACCCGTATACCAATCATTCAAGAAGAGGTTGAAAAATTCTTTGGTAAGAAGCCCTCTAAAGGAGTAAACCCAGACGAAGTAGTAGCGATTGGAGCTGCTATCCAAGGAGGTGTTTTGACAGGAGACGTTAAAGATGTATTGCTTTTAGACGTAACACCATTGTCTCTGGGGATTGAAACCATGGGAAGTGTGATGACCAAATTGATTGAATCAAACACAACTATTCCTACCAAAAAGTCACAGGTGTTTTCTACCGCCGCAGACAATCAACCTTCTGTTGAGATTCACGTATTGCAGGGAGAACGCTCAATGGCAGCAGATAACAAAACCATCGGTCGTTTTCACTTAGATGGAATTCCACCAGCACCACGCGGAACACCTCAAATTGAGGTAACCTTCGATATTGATGCTAACGGAATCATCAAAGTTACTGCAGCAGACAAGGCAACAGGTAAGACCCAAGATATTCGAATTGAAGCTTCTTCTGGTTTAACTGAGGAGGAAATTGAGAAAATGAAGCAAGAAGCTGAAGCCAATGCTGAAGCTGATAAAAAAGCCAAAGAAGAGGTCGATAAATTAAATTCTGCTGATCAAATGATTTTTCAAACGGAAAGTCAATTGAAAGAATTTGGCGAAAAACTTTCTGAAGACAAGAAGAAACCCATTGAAGAGGCCTTGGAAGAATTGAAGAAAGCCTATGAAACCAAAGACGTGGCTGTTATTGATCCAGCCTTAGACAAAATCAATGAAGCTTGGAAAAATGCTTCTGAAGAAATGTATAAGGCACAAGCTGATGGAGCAAATGGGCAAGCAGCTCCAGATCCTGCTGCCGGTGCAGATCCTGCAACCGGAGGAGACGATGTTCAAGATGTCGACTTCGAAGAAGTAAAATAGTTTTACTAAGAAAGAAAAGCACCGCCTAGGCGGTGCTTTTTTTATTCACTAATTTTGTAAAAAAAGCAATGGAAAACGCAGACAAATTAGTTTTGCTTAATGAATCTTCCCAGAATTTTCTTATAAAAACACTCAACATAAAATTTACAGAATTGGGCGACGATTATTTGGTTGCCGCCATGCCTGTCAACGAAAGGGTTTATCAACCCGATGGTGTATTGCACGGAGGAGCAACCTTTGCTTTAGCGGAGACAGTGGGGAGTGTCGCCGCTTATTTATTTGCCAAAAACAACGATCAAATTGTTCGTGGCATTGAAATGTCTGGAAATCATCTACGAAGTGTGAGTAGTGGCCACGTTCATGCAAAAGCCGAAAGTATTCACAATGGGCGCACCACACAAATATGGCAAATTCGTGTCACAGATGATGACGATCGACTAATTTCGTTGATTAAACTTACGACCATTACTTTACCTAAAAAGTAAGATGCAAACATTCATTTCTTCTTTGGAAGCAGAAGGTCTTCCTTTTGTACTGTTTAGATATCCAAATGAAGAGCGTATTCTTTGTTACTACCAAAACGACAAACAGGAACACCGTACTACATCCTTTGAAGAAGAGGGTTTTGTCTTTAGCTCATTTGATAGAGAAACTTCCTCTCTATATATACCAGCGACCAATCAAAAAATTATTGAAGTAGATGCCCCACTAAAGCAGGCTTTTTCTCCTCCTTTACTCCCGTTAAACGGGAAAGATAAATTTGAAGAAGCAGTTGAAGAAGCAGTAAAAGAAATTAATGCATCAAGTCTTGAAAAGGTTGTTTTATCGGCCCCTTTTTTTGTTCCCAACAGGCGAAATGGAGCATCTATTTTTGCTTCCTTAGCACAGAAATACCCCAATGCTTTTGTGTATTATTGGTCACATAATGCAACAGCTAATTGGCTGGGTGCTACCCCAGAGCATTTTATTTCCCTAGAAGAGAATCAAATGGATACCATGGCCTTGGCTGGAACCCTAGCCGTTGGAACTCAAGCAGAATGGACAGAGAAAGAATATCACGAACAAGAATTGGTTACTCAAAGCATAGTCAATGCATTGCAAAAAGTTGTTCCAGTCGCAGCGATAAAAGTGGGAGATAGACAAACAGTTCAAGCGGGAAGTTTGCAGCATTTACAAACCTCAATTCGTGTTGATGCGCAAGGTGTTCCCCTTCGTGATATAATTGAGGTACTTCACCCCACACCAGCTGTTGGCGGCCTTCCTGTTGAAAAAGCACAACTTTTTATTCGTAAACACGAAGGATATGACCGAGAGTATTACGCGGGCTTTTTAGGTGTTTTTAAGCAGAATAAAAGCGCCAAGTTATTTGTGAATTTACGCTGTGGTAAAGTAAGCGAAAACAACATTCAATTATTTGCTGGAGCAGGAATAACTCATAATAGCGAACCGACTAAAGAATGGAATGAGATTTGTGGGAAGGCCATGACCTTTCTATCGGTGATATGATTTTTCATTTAAAATGAAATTATGCCTTTTGGGTTTTGTATTTTTGCTGGGCTATGACAAAAATGAGTGAGAAAATAAGCACACAATTGTATTCTTCTATCCCCTTGGCACAAACAATTGTTCTCTTTTGTCAAGCAAAGAATATCCATCATATTGTCATTTCTCCTGGGTCTAGAAATGCACCCTTAACCAAAGATTTCACCAATAATTCTTTTTTCACCACCTATAGTATTGTTGATGAAAGGGCGGCTGCATTTTTCGCCCTTGGTATTGCGCAACAAACCAAGCAAGTCGTTGCCCTTGTGTGCACCTCGGGATCAGCCTTGTTGAATTATTATCCAGCAATAGCCGAGGCCTACTATAGTGATATTCCATTGGTGGTGCTTTCTGCAGATAGAATGCCCCATAGAATTGACATAGGCGATGGGCAAACCATACGTCAATCCCGGGTGTTTGAACCTCATATAGAAGATGCAGCTTACTTGCTTCCTGATGTTTCGCATGCTACAGCAACATTGCTAGACCATCCTACTCAAAGTCTATTAAATAGTGCAGCGACCAAAGAAGATATTGCAGCACGTCAAAAAGAAATTCAGCAGCAAAATGAAGTAGATATAAATAGAGTGCTGAATTCGGCCATTAGCGCTAGTGGTCCGGTTCATTTGAATATTCCATTTGAAGAACCACTATATGAGACCACAACAAAAACCATTGTTTTATCGCATAATGTTGCATCCCTAGAGAATGAAAAGTTTGTAGAACTAGCTCCCTTTATCGATAAATGGAATTTGGTAAAAAAGAAAATGATTTTGGTTGGAGTATTGGCCCCCAATTCTCTCGATCAAGCTATTGTCGAGTATCTCGCTGCAGACCCTTCGGTAACTGTATTGACCGAGGTTACATCGAACTTGTCTCACCACACCTTCATTCAATCCATAGATACTTTTATTGCGCCATTGGAAAAGTCAGCAAATGATTTATCTCCTTTTCAGCCAGAACTATTGCTTACTCTTGGTGGAATGATTGTTTCGAAAAAAATTAAAAACTTTCTGCGTCAGAATCCTCCCAAAGCACATTGGCATTTGGATAAGAAGAAGGCTTATGACACCTTTTATTGTTTGACAAATCACCTATCTATTGAACCATTTGTTTTCTTTGAAGCGTTGAAAGAGCAAAAGGTGGAGTATGTTCAAAGCAATTACAGTGCTCACTTTTTAGCTCAATACAACAAGCATCGCCTGCTGGGAGTTGACTATTTAAAGAAGATTCCTTTTTCAGATTTAAAAGCTTTTGAGATGATTTTCAAACAGCTTCCCAAAAACACTTTTTTACAGCTCGCCAATAGTTCTACCATTCGCTATGCGCAATTATTTCGTTTACCTCAGTTGAAAGGGGTTTTTTGCAATAGAGGTACAAGTGGTATAGATGGAAGTACATCTACAGCCATGGGTGCAGCATGGATTAACAATGCACCAACAGTATTTATTACTGGTGATTTGAGTTTTTTCTATGACGCTAATGGATTGTGGAATGACTATTTAAAGCCAACTACTCGCATCATTGTTATGAACAATTCGGGTGGTGGAATATTTCGTATTCTCCCTGGAGAAAAAGACACAGCAACCTATGACACTTATTTTGAAACAGTTCAGCAGCGTTCTGCTAAAAAATTATGCCAACTGAATGGAATCGGATATAAATCGACATCTTCCCGTATAGGATTAAACCTACAGTTGAAACGATTTTTTCGTCCATCGAGTCGTCCTCAATTACTGGAAATAAACACTCCAAGAAAAATAAATGACACAATCTTGTTGAACTACTTTAGTTACATGCAAGGTGAATAATGATAAATGACGTAATTTTAAAAAAAAAATTCATGACTCAAGTTAATTGGACCTCAATCAAAGATTATTCTGATATTCTTTTTGAATTCTACAATGGTGTAGCAAAAATCACCATCAACCGCCCCGATGTATATAATGCCTTTCGACCAGAAACCAATAATCAAATGTTGGAAGCCATGGATATCTGTCGTGAGCGAAATGATATAGACATTATTGTTTTTACTGGAGCAGGAGAGAAAGCTTTTTGTAGCGGAGGAGATCAAAACGTAAAAGGTGTTGGAGGCTATGTAGGAGAAGATGGTGTACCACGACTCAATGTACTCGATTTGCATAAAAAAATACGTGAAATTCCTAAGCCAGTAATCGCAATGGTGAATGGATATGCCATTGGTGGAGGACATGTTTTACATGTTGTTTGCGATTTGACCATTGCCAGTGAAAATGCCATCTTTGGTCAGACTGGTCCAAAGGTAGGTAGTTTTGACGGTGGCTTTGGTTCTTCTTACCTCGCGCGTCATGTTGGACAGAAAAAAGCCCGTGAGATTTGGTTCTTGTGTCAGCAGTATTCTGCCAAAGAAGCTGAAGAAATGGGAATGGTGAATAAAGTTGTTCCCCTAGAAAACCTTGAAACGACAGTATTGGAATGGTGTGCTTTGATGCAAAAGAGAAGCCCATTGGCTTTGCGTATGGTAAAACGTTGTTTGAATGCAGAATTGGATGGTCAACACGGATTAATGCAATTGGCTGGCGATGCCACCTTGATGTATTATCTGATGGACGAAGCACAAGAAGGAAAGCAGGCTTTCTTGGAAAAACGAGATCCTAATTTTAAGCAATACCCCAAATTCCCCTAATCCCATGAGATGCCTTTTGTAGATGAAGAAAAGTTAGCGGAACTTTATAAAGAAATGGACAAAGAGAGTAAATCATCTGTTTATTTTCAAAGTTTGTATTTTAAATATAAAGCAAAATTAACCCAGCTTGTTGTTTATAAATATGGGTTTTATACAATCGCCTCTTTGTTTATAGCGTTACTCTTTTTCACCCTCTATCCTTGGCCAGATAAACCGACTCCAGCTACAGTCGATAACGAGATTGATTTATCAAACCAAGTTGATCAATTGGAAAATGAGAATAAAGTTTTGAATGGTCAAACCATTGATATTAATAAGATTCTAGAGGACAAAACAGTCTATACCGTTCAGTTTATCACTTCAAAAAAGAAAGATATTCTTTTATTTTCTGAAAATTTCATCAATTTTCGAGCTTATCCTTTACATGATTCTTATGCATATTCTTTGGGTAATTTCGTTACAAAAGAAGAGGCTGAGGCATTTAAACAAGAATTAATTAAACTAGGCCTCTCAGATTTATGGATAACCTCTTATAAGTCTGGCGAACGAATTTTATTAGAGAATCAATGAAAAATAAATCTGCCATTTGGTTGGAAGCAGCGCGATTGAGGACCTTGCCTTTATCCATAGCTGGAATCATTGTTGGAAATGGACTGGCTTTTGCAGGAGGAAGCTTTTCTCCACTAATTTTTTTCTTTGCGCTATTGACAACCATTTCTTTTCAAGTCTTGTCAAACTTTGCCAATGATTATGGCGACGGGGTGAAGGGCACAGATAATGCAAAGCGGCTAGGACCTGCTCGCGTTTTACAGCAAGGTTTATTGACGCGTGAAGAACTCAAAAAGGGCATGCAATTATGTGCCCTTTTTAGTTTATTTTCTGCATTATTTCTCATTTGGTTATCGTTTGATTCTACCCAAGTATATGCAGCATTGTTTTTTGTTGTCTTGGGCGTTATTAGTATTGTTTCGGCAATAAAATATACGGTGGGCGAATCTGCCTATGGCTATTATGCCTTAGGAGATTTATTTGTTTTTGTCTTCTTTGGTGGCGTAAGTGTTTTGGGCTCTTTTTATTTGCAAACACAACTTTTTACCCCAGAACTATTGCTTCCGGCAATCAGTATTGGAGTGTTTAGCACTGCTGTATTGAATTTAAATAATTTACGTGACATGGAAAACGATTTGGTTTCAAATAAGATTACATTGCCCATATTGCTTGGTAAAGTTAAAGGGATGAAATATCATTACTCCCTCATCTTTATTGGTTTTTTTAGCACCCTATTATTTGCTTATCTCGAGGGAGGGGAATATCTGTATTTCCTACCTTTGGTCATGATTATACCCTTTGGAAAACATCTGATGAGGGTATCAAATTCTTCGGGAGGTAAGGCCTTAGATCCAGAATTAAAAGTAGTTGCTTTGAGTACTTTTGCTTTTTCTATTTTATTTGTCACGGGTTTTATACTCGATGCTCTATGGTAGCTCATTATAAGAAATATATTTTAGAATTTAGACAACCAAGCGGGACTTCACGCGGTATTTTACGTCAAAAAGAAACCTGGTTTATATTCATCAACGATGGTCAAAAAATGGGTCTAGGTGAATGTGGTCTTCTTCGGGGGCTAAGTTGTGATGATCGTCCAGACTATGAGGAGAAACTGGCCTGGACCTGTGCAAATATTCATTTAGGGAAAGATTTTCTTTATGCTTCTCTTGTGGAATTTCCGTCAATTCAAATGGGGGTAGAAACTGCTTTTTTATCCATGCTTTCCGACGATCCCTTTCTACTTTTCCCTAATGCTTTTTCAAGCTCCGAGGCTTCAATCATAATCAATGGTTTGATATGGATGGGTGACCTTGACTTTATGCTGGCGCAAGTGAAAGATAAATTAGAGCAAGGCTTTTCGTGTATAAAAATGAAAGTAGGCGCAATTGATTTTGAACAAGAGTTGTCTATTTTGAAAGGCATTCGCAATCAATTTACTAAAGAACAACTCGTTTTGCGAGTAGATGCCAATGGTGCATTTAGGGCTGATGCCATAGAAAAGTTACACCGATTAGCAGCATTGGACATTCATTCCATCGAGCAGCCTATTCCTGTTGGAAATTGGCGAGAAATGAATCGTTTATGTAAAGAATCTCCCCTCCCAATTGCCTTAGACGAAGAGTTGATCGGTGTTTTTTCGCGGGAAGATAAAATTGCCTTGTTGGAAGGTATTCAACCTCAGTTCATTATTTTAAAACCAAGTTTTATTGGTGGATTCACTGGAGCAAAAGAATGGTCTACATTGGCGCAAGAGCGTGGAATTGATAGTTGGGTTACCAGTGCACTGGAAAGCAATGTTGGTTTAAATGCCATTGCTCAGTGGACATATCACAACAATTTTAAAGGACATCAAGGATTAGGGACTGGGAATTTATTTACAAATAATATTCCCTCTCCTTTAACAATAGAAAATGGTTATATTAGATTAAGCAACAAAAAAGTATGGACACCCTTAGAACAAATTCTTTTCTAGAAAATTTTCATTCGAAAAAATTATCCTTCGCTTGGTATCTGTTGGGTTCTCTAATCATCATTATTTTTAGTTTTCTAGGGCAAATCCCAACCCTATTTTTTTTGCCGCATCAACACCCAAGTTCAGGAAATCAAATGGATATCTTTGCGCATTTGGATTCGAATCTGACCTTATTCCTTTTATTATTTTCTTATTTAATTGCATTTTTTGGTTTTCTATTTGTGGTTTATCGCATACACAAACAAACCATTACTTCTGTCACAACTTCTCGGCTAAAGATCGATTTTAAACGTATTCTCTTTGGATTTTTGTTTTGGGGAGGTCTCAGTATTTTTCTCTTTGGGATTGATGTATTTTTATCGCCAGAGGATTATCTGTGGAATTTTAAACCCATTCCTTTTTTAATCATGTTTCTCATCTCGTGTACACTTATTCCATTTCAATCAGCTTTAGAGGAATGGATTTTTCGAGGCTATTTGATGCAAGGATTTGCAACATTGACAAAAAGTCGTTTGATGTCACTTTTACTTACCTCAATCATTTTTGGGTCCTTACATATTTTGAACCCTGAAATCGATAAGTTAGGCTATGGACTTTTGGTTTACTACATTGGTACAGGATTGTTTTTTGGTATCATGAGTTTAATGGATGAAGGCATTGAACTGGCCATTGGCTTTCATTTCGCCAATAACTTGATTACTGCCTTATTGGTAACGGCAGATTGGACAGTTTTCCAAACAGAATCACTCTATAAAGACATTTCTAACCCAAGCCTAATGCCAGAATTGTTGCTGTTTTTAGGATTGATCTATCCCTTAACACTTCTGTTACTAGCAAAAAAATATCATTGGGGTAATTGGGTATATAAACTAACAGCACCTATTCATGTCGATAAAACCTAGTTTTCGAAACATTCACAATCGTTTTCTTTTAAACGGTACTCATTATCGTTTTCAAGATCTATTTGAAATTGCCTATTCCTTCATCAAAGAAGGGAAGGAGCACGAAAGAGCCATTGGGGACTTTTTAATGGATTGGATTCGACCAAACGATACAATTACTTTAAAAACCTCGGGTTCTACAGCTTCGCCTAAATCGATTGTATACAACAAGCAATCAATGGTAAACTCTGCTTTGGCGACGGGAAATCATTTTGGTGTAAGTATTGGCGATCGTGCATTACATTGTTTAAATGCAGATTTTATTGCTGGAAAGATGATGTTGGTTCGAGCCATGATTTTAGGCCTTGAAATCGATTTAGTTCCTCCACAGGGGAATGTATTGATGCATTCAGACAAAACCTATGACTTTGTTGCAATGGTTCCACTACAGGTCGATAATGCATTCGAGGATTTAGATCGTGTAAAAACGCTACTTATTGGCGGTGCACCTACTTCCATGCAATTAAAAGAGCGGTTAAAAGAAAAACAAACCCAATGCTATGAAACTTATGGAATGACAGAAACTTTAACCCATATTGCAGCCAGAAAGATCAATGGAAATTCTGAATATTTCTCTTCACTTCCAAATGTTAGTATCTCTCAGGACAAGCGTAACTGCTTGGTAATCGATGTACCCTATTTATCTGAGGAGAAAATTGTCACCAATGATTTGGTAGACATAGAAGGCGATGGTTCTTTTCTTTTGAAAGGGAGGGTGGATAATATGATTAACACAGGAGGCGTTAAAGTGCTTCCTGAAGAGGTAGAAGCGAAAATATCTGCTCATATGGATCTTCCTTTTATCGTGGGTGCAATTAAAGATACTGCATTGGGGCAAAAAATTATTTTAGTGGTTGAAGGCGATTTTCCTGTTAATCTTTTGGAAGATTTGGATAATATTGAACAAATGACGAAATATGAATTACCAAAGGAAGTTCATTCGCTAAAAACATTTGTTCGGACTGCTAATGGGAAAATCAAGCGGAAAGAAACCTTAGCCTTGTTAGACCTGTAAAACCCCCATATTAAAGCGTTCTGTGATTGGGGCATGATTCGCAGCCTCTATCCCCATGCTAATCCATTTGCGGGTCTCTATTGGATTAATAATTGCATCTGTCCAAAGACGGGCGGCAGCATATTCGGGTTTTGTTTGCTTGTCGTATCTCCCTTTGATCTTTTCAAATAATTCTTCTTGTTCTTTTTCCGAAATTTGAATTCCTTTTTTCTTGAGTGAACTTGCCTCGATCTGCATCAAAACCTTAGCAGCCTGCGCCCCTCCCATTACAGCCATTTCGGCTGAAGGCCAAGCAACAATGAGACGTGGATCAAAAGCTTTTCCACACATGGCATAGTTTCCAGCCCCATAAGAATTTCCCATAATTATGGTGAATTTAGGCACCACCGAATTGGACTGAGCATTCACCATCTTTGCACCATCTTTAATGATACCTGCGTGTTCTGCTTTGCTACCCACCATAAAACCGGTTACATCTTGCAAGAAAACCAAGGGAATTTTCTTTTGGTTACAATTGGCAATAAACCGTGTTGCCTTATCGGCTGCATCACCATAGATAACGCCCCCTAGCTGCATTTCTCCTTTTTTGGATTTAATGACCTTTCGCTGATTGGCTACAATTCCAACGGCCCATCCATCGATTCGCGCATAGGCAGTAATGATCGTTTTACCGTAACCTGCTTTGTATTCGTCATAATTTCCTTGATCAACCAATTGTTCAATCAAAGGATAAGTATCGTATGGAGTAGAACGGGTTGTTGGTAAAAGTCCAAAGATTTGTTCTGCCTCATTCTTTGGCAATTGTGGCTTAACTCTATTGAATCCAGCCTTTTCCGGCTCACCTATTTTATCAATAAGGGAGCGTATTTTATTTAGCGCAGCCAAATCATCAGGTACATTGTAGTCGGTTACCCCACTTATTTCAGAATGGGTTGTTGCTCCGCCCAAGGTTTCGTTGTCAATTTCTTCACCAATGGCCGCTTTGACCAAATAGCTCCCAGCCAAGAAAATACTTCCCGTTTTATCGACAATCAATGATTCGTCAGACATAATGGGGAGATAGGCTCCACCTGCAACACAACTTCCCATAACAGCGGCAATTTGTGTAATTCCCAAACTACTCATTTTAGCATTATTTCTAAAAATGCGACCAAAGTGTTCTTTATCAGGGAAGATTTCATCTTGCATGGGTAAAAAGACTCCAGCAGAATCGACAAGATAGATGATAGGAAGTTTGTTTTCCATGGCAATTTCTTGCGCTCTAAGGTTCTTTTTTCCCGCCATGGGAAACCATGCGCCTGCTTTTACGGAGGCATCATTAGCGACAATTACACATAAGCGTTTTTTGATATAGCCAAGAACAACAACGACACCAGCTGCTGGAGCACCGCCGTAATCTTCATACATTTCATGTGCAGCAAAGGCACCAATTTCAATTTGCTGTGATTTGGGATCGACCAAAGCGTTGATGCGCTCTCGAGCAGTCATTTTCCCTTGATCTCTTAGTTTTTGAAGCTGTTTTTTTCCTCCCCCAAGTTTTATTTGCGCTAGTTTTTTTTCGACAGCAGACCAAAGTAATTTATTGTGATCTTCGTTTTTATTGAAGGCTAAATTCATGTCAAACTTTTGTTAAAAATAAGAAAGATTCTAGCACAAATCGCCTTATTGTAGTAAAAGAAATTCAGGACACATTCATAAGAATAAAAGTCCGATATTTGTCACGGAAGAAATCATATATGAGTTTAAACAAAAACAAGATCTTTAGGGTTACTGCATTCATTCTTTTTTTACTTGGAACAGCATTAATTCTTTTGGGTCTGGTGAAGTATCGTGAATATGCCATTGGGTTTTCAGTGGCAGGTGTTGGCTTTTATGCTGTAGCATGGGCTTTCAATGCCTTAAAAGGAAGAGTTTAATTATGTCAGAAGATAAGAAAGTAATTTTTTCAATGTCTGGGGTCTCAAAATCTTACCCAGACGCACAACAACCCGTTTTAAAAAATATTTACCTCAGTTTTTTTTATGGAGCTAAAATTGGGATTTTAGGTCTCAATGGTTCAGGAAAATCAACTCTTTTAAAAATCATCGCTGGGCAAGAGAAAAACTTTCAAGGTGATGTGGTTTTTTCTCAAGATTATAGTGTTGGATATCTGGAGCAGGAACCTCAAATGGACGAAGACAAGACTGTCTTAGAAATTGTCAAGGAAGGTGTTGCTAAAACAGTGGCTGTTTTGGACGAATACAATAGTATTAACGACCAGTTTGCCTTGCCAGAAGTCTATGAAAATGCTGATAAAATGCAGCAATTAATGGACCGTCAAGCACAGTTACAAGATGAAATTGACGCAGCCAATGCTTGGGAACTTGATACCCAATTAGAAATTGCCATGGATGCGTTGCGTACGCCACCAAGTGATCAAAAAATAAGTGTCCTTTCTGGAGGTGAACGTCGCCGTGTAGCCCTTTGTCGATTGCTTTTGCAACAACCCGACGTATTGCTTCTGGATGAACCAACCAACCACTTGGATGCAGAATCTGTCCATTGGTTAGAACATCATTTAGCCCAATACAAAGGCACTGTAATTGCTGTAACACACGATCGTTATTTTCTCGATAATGTAGCCGGATGGATACTGGAATTGGATCGAGGAGAAGGGATTCCATGGAAAGGGAATTATTCTTCTTGGTTGGATCAAAAGTCTAAACGCTTGGCACAAGAACAAAAGCAGGCTTCCAAACGTCAAAAAACCCTAGAGCGTGAGTTAGAGTGGGTGAGAATGGCACCCAAAGGTCGCCAGAGTAAACAGAAAGCCCGCTTATCGAATTACGATAAACTGATGAGTCAAGACCAATCCCAGGTCCAAGATAAGTTGGAAATTTTTATCCCGAATGGCCCACGTTTGGGAACTAATGTAATTGAAGCCCAAGGAGTTGCAAAAGCATTTGGCGATAAATTGCTTTATGACGACTTGAATTTTGTTTTACCTCAAGCAGGAATTGTAGGGGTCATTGGTCCCAATGGGGCAGGGAAATCAACGATTTTTAAAATGATCATGGATCAAGAAAATCCAGACAGTGGAATTTTCGCTGTTGGTGAAACAGTTAAATTGGCCTATGTCGATCAAACACATTCCAATATTGATCCAAATAAAAGTATTTGGCAGAACTTTTCTGATGAGCAAGAACTCATTATGTTAGGAGGAAAGCAGGTCAATTCTCGCGCATTTCTGAGCCGTTTTAATTTTAGTGGAAGTGAGCAAAATAAAAAAGTGAGCTCTTTGTCGGGAGGACAGCGCAATCGCCTGCATTTGGCCATGACACTAAAAGAAGAAGGAAATGTTCTCTTATTGGATGAGCCAACAAACGATCTTGACATTAATACTTTGCGCGCGCTAGAAGAAGGTTTAGAAAACTTTGCGGGCTGTGCTGTGGTGATTTCACACGACCGCTGGTTCTTGGATCGGGTCTGCACACATATACTGGCTTTTGAAGGAAATTCGCAAGTATATTTCTTTGAGGGATCCTATTCTGATTACGAAGAAAACAAGAAGAAAAGATTGGGAGGAGATCTCATTCCCAAGCGCATACAATACAAAAAATTGACTCGAAATTAACCCTTAATTTTCCACTATGTCCATTCCTGAATTTCTTACGCAAACCTATTTTGACAATACTGTGCAACAATATCTGTTGTTTGGTTTATTTCTTTTGTTAGGACTTGTATTCAAAAGTCTAATTGGCGGTTATCTAGGGGGTATTCTTTATCGCCTGCTGGGGAAAAGCGCCAATGAAATTGGACGCCCTACTTTTGATGAACGCTTACGAAAGCCGTTAAATAATCTTGTTTTTTTTGGTGCAGTTTTTTTGGCAGCCCAGCAACTCAATTTTCCAGAGAATTGGAATATTGCTTCTGAAGATGAATTTGGCCTGCGAATGATTTTAAACAAAGGCTTTTCCCTAGCCTATGCCTATATAATGTTTTGGACCTTACTTCGTTTCATCGACATTATTGGTGTAATAATGATCAAAAGAGCAGCTGCAACTGAGAACAAAATGGATGATCAGATTGTTCCTTTTGCCATAGAAATTGGGAAAGTTTTGGTGATCATACTCGGATCTTTAACTGTTATGAGCAGTGTTTTTGACGTCAATATAGCTGCCTTAGCAACTGGCTTGGGAATAGGGGGAATCGCCATTGCAATGGCCTCTAAAGAAAGCCTAGAAAACCTATTGGGGTCCTTTACCATTTTCTTGGACAAACCTTTTACCTATGGCGATATTGTTACAGTTAATGGATACACGGGAACGGTTGAAAAAGTGGGTTTCCGAAGCACACGTATCCGTACATTTGACAAGAGCATTGTTACAGTTCCCAATAAAAACATGGTAAATGCTGAGTTGGATAACTTGGGTGTTCGTCCAATACGACGAGTCAAATTTAACATTGGTCTGACCTATAGCACTTCAATAGATCAAATGAAAACAATTGTTTCTCAATTGGAAGAAATGATCAATGCTCATCCAAAAACCACGAATGGTGACGCGCGTGTGCGTTTTCAAGAATTTGGAGGAAGTTCACTCGATGTGCTTATTCTTTATTATGTTGATAGTCCAACCTGGGATTTACTCATCGACACTCGTCAAGAAATTAATTTTAGTATCATAGAAATCATTCGTGCGAATGGTTGTGATTTTGCTTTCCCAACAAGTTCTGTTTATATAGAAAAATAGGAAGACGCAGTTTTTTCCTACATTTATGTAATGGAAAAAAGCAAGCAGCGGGTCTGTGTCATTGGTGCAGGGCCATCGGGTATTGCAGCAATTAAGAATATACGCGATAAAGGTATTGAGGTACAAGCATTTGATTTTAATCATGATGTAGGGGGTAATTGGATTTATTCTGAGAGCGCGAGTCATTCGAGTGTTTTTGAAACCACGCATATCATTAGCTCAAAATCCCTCTCCCAATACGAAGATTTTCCTTTTCCTGAAGGCGTTGCCGATTATCCATCACATACTGAGTTAAGAACCTATTTTCAAGCCTATGCCAAGCATTTTAACTTATATCCCTTCATACAATTCAATACACTTGTAAAACATTGCGCGCGTTTGGATGAAAATCTTTGGGAAATAACCATTGAAAAGAATGGGGAAGAAGCAAAAGAAATTTTCACTGATCTAGTTGTGTGTAATGGGCATCATTGGCAACCCAAATACCCAGACTATCCAGGTACATTTACGGGGGAATTTTTGCACTCGCACATGTATAAAAAGGCTGCACCCTTTGCGGCTAAAAAAGTATTGGTCATAGGCGGAGGGAATTCTGCTTGCGATGTGGCGGTAGAGACCAGTCGAATAAGTGAGAAAACAGCGATTAGTTGGCGTAGGGGATATCGTATCCTTCCCAAGTTTTTAATGGGAAAACCTTCTGATGTTTTTGCGTCCTCCATGACATTTTTACCCATTTCTATTCGTAATTTTCTTGCAGGAATTTTGGTTAGACTCGCCACAGGTTCAAATGAAATGTATGGGCTGCCCAAAGTAAAACACAAATTCGGTGCAACGCATCCCACCGTTAATAGTGAATTACTATATAAAATTAGACATGGGAAGGTAAAGCCTAAGGGAGATATAGAGCGATTTGAAGGAAAAATAGTTCATTTTATAGACGGCTCCAGTGAACTGTTCGATGTTGTTATTGCTTGTACAGGCTATGTTCTAGCGCATCCTTTTTTTGCTAAAGACTTTTTAAATTACAGTGAAGGACCCGTGCCACTCTACCTTAAAATGTTTCATCCAACCTATGCGAATTTATTTTTTGTGGGAATGTTTCAACCGCTTGGATGTATTTGGCCGGGTGCTGAACAGCAAAGCAAACTTGCTGCATTAGCCTTAAGTGGTGAATGGCAAAGGCCCTCAAACATTAAATACCTGTGTGAACGTGAAGTTACCCACCCCCACATGAATCAAATTGTCACCTCTCGCCACACAATTACAGTTGATTTCCACAAATTTATACGCGACCTAAAACGTCAGATTAAGTCAGCTCGTTTTATTAAAAAAGTTTCCTAATGATAAAGAACAAAAAACTAAGAATCCTTATATATTTTTTCGTCGCCCTTTATGTTTTGGGTAAGTTAAACGTAACTGCTGATAAAAGCATGTCTGAATTAGCCCTGATCTATGCCCAAGCTCCATCAAAATTCACGGAAATTGAAGGCATTAATATCCATTATCGTGATGAGGGTGAAGGCGATGTAATTGTATTGGTTCACGGGACAGGGTCCTCTTTGCACACTTGGGACGATTGGACAAAAGATTTGATCAAAACCCATCGAGTTATTCGTTTGGATTTACCTGCCTACGGCTTAACAGGAGCTGACCCTAAGAAAAGGTATTCTTCAATGGATTACGTAAATCTTTTGGATACTTTTTTAATTCAACTTGGGGTTAATGATTTTTATTTAGGTGGGAATTCATTGGGTGGATTGATTTCCTGGTTGTACACATCCTACCATGATGAAAAGGTTAAAAAATTGATTTTATTGGATCCCAGTGGTTTTCCGTTTAGGTCTACACCCTTTGTCATTCAGTTTGCCAAAACCCCAGTTTTAAATCAACTTTTGCGGTATTTTACTCCAAAGAGTTTTATTGAAAAAAACTTAAAAGAAGTTTATTATGACGATTCTTTAATTCGTCAAGAAACCATCGATCGATACCACAACCTAACCTTGTTTGAAGGCAATAGGCAAGCCTTTATTGATAGAGCATACATAGAGCGGGAGGATTATACCGATCGTCTTGAAATCATTCAAACTGAAACACTTGTTCTTTGGGGTGAAAATGATGCTTGGATTCCTGTAGACGATGCAGCTAAGTTTCAGTCTGCACTAAGTAATTCAACAGTAAAAATAATGCCAAAAACTGGCCATGTTCCCATGGAAGAGCGACCAGAAGAAAGTCTCTCAATTGTAATGGACTTTATCCTCAATTAAGGTTCAATTCCATTTTGATGTCACAACGAGAATAATGCACGTCTTGCTCAACATCAACTTCAATAAAGCCATATTTTCTGTAAATGTGAATGGAGTTTTCTAGACGCCTACTGGAATAGAGTATGATTTTTGACCAGTGATGTTGATCTGCGAATTGAATTGCAAATTGCATCATGGTATTTCCATAGCCTTTTCCTCGATGAGTAGGGGCAATGGCCATCTTACTAAATTCATAGATTTTATCTTCCTTTTTAATGAAAGCAAAGGTGCCAATGATCTCTTTTTCTAGTTCCGCCATGAAAATATATCCTCCTTTATCTAAAATTTCAGACTGAGGATTGCTCAACACAAGTTCATCAATGGCTTCAACAACAAAGAATTTGTTCAGCCATTCGATATTCAATGCTTTAAATGCAGAGGCATCTTCTCGCGTATATTTTCGAAAGCTCACCTTAGTCATTTCCTGTCATGTCCTCTGGGCGAACCCAGGCATCAAATTCCTCGGCAGTGAGGTAGTTCAAGCTCAGTGCAGCTTCCTTTAATGTAGTTCCTTCCTCATGTGCTTTGTTGGCAATTTCAGCCGCTTTGTAATAACCAATTTTTGTATTTAATGCGGTAACCAGCATCAATGAATTATTAACCAATTCATCAATTCTATTTTGATTGGGCTCAATACCCATTACACAGTTTAGGGTAAAGCTAACGCAGGCATCACCAATTAGGCGGGCAGACTGGAGTATATTGGCTGCCATCATGGGCTTAAAGACATTGAGTTCGTAATGTCCTTGGGTACCACCAACACTAATAGCGACATCGTTCCCCATTACTTGTGCACAGACCATTGTCAGGGCTTCACATTGTGTAGGGTTTACTTTTCCTGGCATAATGGAGCTTCCAGGTTCGTTAGCAGGAATAATAATTTCTCCAATTCCAGATCGAGGACCAGAGGCCATTAAACGAATATCATTGGCGATTTTATTTAACGAAACAGCCAATTGTTTAAGTGCTCCATGGGTTTCTACAATCGCATCGTGTGCTGCTAGGGCTTCAAATTTATTGTGTGCAGTAATGAAGGGTAAACCGGTGAACTCTGCAATATATTCTGCAACACGTTTGCTGTAGCCTTTAGGGGTGTTTATACCTGTTCCCACTGCAGTTCCTCCTAGAGCGACTTCAGCCAAGTGTTTTAGCGTAAATTCTAGGGCAGCTAAGCCATGATCTAATTGCGAGACATAACCTGAAAACTCTTGTCCCAAGGTAAGGGGGGTAGCATCCATTAGGTGGGTGCGTCCAATTTTTACCACTGATTTAAATGCTTCTGCCTTGGCATTGAGTGCCTCCCGAAGTTGTTTTACACCGGGAATGGTTACTTCGACTACTTTCTTGAAAGCTGCGATATGCATCCCTGTAGGGAAAGTATCGTTAGAAGATTGCGATTTATTAACGTCATCGTTTGGTGCAAGGGTTTTATCACCCTCGCCCAGTGTTTTTCCGGCAATGATGTGTGCACGATTAGCAATTACTTCATTTACATTCATATTGCTTTGAGTACCCGAACCTGTTTGCCAGATGACTAATGGAAATTGATCGTCTAGATCACCCGCAAGAATTTCGTCACAGACTTGGGCGATAAGATCCCGTTTAGCGATGTCCAAAACTCCCAGTTCATGGTTGGTGTAGGCGGCTGCTTTTTTAAGGTAGGCAAAGCCTTGAACTATTTCAATAGGCATAGAGCCAGCATCACCAATTTTAAAATTTGATCGCGATCGTTCTGTTTGCGCACCCCACAATACATGTTTAGGTACTTTTACTTCTCCAAGGGTATCTTTTTCTATGCGGTAATCCATTGTCTTTAATTTGTTACAAAAATAAGACAAAAAAGGCGTGTTGCCTACTGTGAATAGCTTTGTAAATAAAAAAAGAATTCCCGTTGTGAAAACCAGAGAAATGCATTAATTTTGGCACAAACTGATGAACATGTTTGAATTTGACCAGTATTTAGGTTTTCTTTCCTTTTTAACCATCCTAACCATTGGCTTTTGGTTAATGATTTTCTTACTAACCTTTGTTATTCCATATTGGTTAACTGGAGCTTTCTTGGAATGGTTACAAGAACGCAAAGAAGCGAAACAAGAAATTAAGGAGTAAGTATTCCGATATATTACATTAAAAGAGGCTGTCTGAAAATTGTAAAAGCTGTCATTCTGAACTCGTATCAGAATCTCTAAGGACTTTTAAATTTTTTAGATAGCCTCCTTTTTTATGAATTAATTTAAAATTCATAATCTCCACCATCTCCTCCAGATTCATTGTTAGATCGACGTCTTTTGCGATCTAACTTACGCTCATTGATTCTGTAGGTGAGAGTGAGTATATAGGTAGGATTTCTCCATTGGTACTCGTTGTAGGAAGTGAAGTTATTTCTGGTTGTCCGACTAATTGAACGGGAACTGTTTAAAATATCACTTGCTCTAAAAGAAATGGTTGCTTTTTTATTTAGGATGTTTTTATTCAACGCACCAGTCAAGGTAAAACGGCCTTCAGTTTTAGTGATCGCATTTTCTGTAGGCCCTCTATAAAAACCACGTATTTGCGTTGTAATATCGAAAGGAAGTGGAAAACTTGCATTGATGCGGGCAAACCAACTTACAATCGAAGCGTCTAGAGAATCTCCATTGTAATCTCCAATTGTTTCGGAGTTAAAAACATTAAAATTTCCGCTAATACGCACATCTCTTTTAGGGGAATAGGTAAGGGTGAATTCTGTTCCAGTTCGTCTATTTTCTGCAAGATTAATAAAGGTTGATTGTAGTACCTGAACGGTGGGACTGTTTGTTAAAGTGGGGTCACTGAAGTATTCTCCAGACTCAAGGTTTACATATTCATCGGTTGCTTCCGTGATACGACTAAAATTCTGTGTTGACTTTTGAAAATAAACCGAACCGTTAAAGGTAAAATTATCCCAACGTTTCAAGTAACCAAAATCAATCGAATTGGTATAACTAGGATCAATATCCACATTCCCTTGAAAGAAAAAGGTTAGGCTAGATATCGAGCGGAAGGGATTGATTAAATAGGAGCGAGGACGACGAATTCTTCGACTATATCCAAGGGTTATGTTTTCTTTTTCATTGAATTCATAGGATAGATTGAGTGTTGGGAACCAATCAGTATAATTCTTATTACTGGTCTCTTGGGTTGTTTGCTGCTCTATGGTAATGTTTGTTTTCTCAACACGTAATCCAGCGAGGTAGGAAAAGTTATTTATCTTTTTTCCAAATTGGGTATAGGCAGCATTTACATTCTGTTCAAAAACAAGATAGTTGGTAAAGCTTGTATTATTTACATAGACATTGTCAATTAAATCTTCTACTCGATAGTCTGTTTCTTGACGACTAAAGTTCCCGCGATACCCTAATTCAAATTGAGTATTATCATCTATAGGCAAAATGTAATCGAGCTGGAACAGGCTGCGTTTTTGGTTTTCATCTGAGGTTGATCGCTGATTACGAACACTGCTATTTGCCACCAGGCCTTCTTCCAATTCATCGCTGTTTTCAGTTTGAAATTCGATGATTAATTCATGTCCTTTGTCATTGAATTTTTTGTCAAAATTGGCGGTAAATTGTCGTGAATTATCTTCTCCAGTTTGCAATTGATTCCTCTGAATAGTATTAAACAAACTTTTGTTTTCAAAGAAGTTTTCTGTTCTGGCAAAATTATCACTTGTGCTTTCACTTTTTCGAATAAAACCACTCAATACTAGCGATGTGTTGTCATCGAAATAGTATTCTGCACCAAGGTTTACAAACACGTTTTGGTTATCGCGTTCGTTGGTGGTTTTTTCTTTTGAAGAGAAAATGGTATCGCTAGGAATAGTAAAATCAGTTTCAGCCAGTCCATTGGAGTTGGATCTTGAATCGCGAAGAGAAGTGGTTGTAAAAATATTCAATTTTTTCGTTCTCCAGTTCAAGGAAGCAGATCCGCCATAGGTTTTTGGGAAACCTCCATTGGCAATAAACGATCCATTAAACCCCTCCAATTCTTGCTTTTTCAAGATGATGTTTAAAATTCCTGCAGTTCCTGAAGCTTCGTAGCGAGCAGAGGGAGAGGTGATTACTTCGACCTTTTCAATCGATTCTGCGGGCAACTGACGTAATGCATCAGGTCCGGATAGACCAACAAGACCAGAAGGCTTGCCGTTGATTAGGATTCTTACATTGTCATTTCCACGTAATGAAATTGTTCCGTCTACATCGACAGATACCGAGGGTATATTGTCCATAACATCGGAAACACTTCCCCCACGAACAGTAATGTCTTTCCCTACATTGTAGACACGTTTATCCAAACGAATTTCGACTTCAGTTCGTTCACCTACTAATTCAACTTCATCTAGAGAATTTGTAGCTATGCTAAGTTCTACAGTACCTAGATCTGTAGCTTCACGCAAAACAACGCCTTCTCTTATGTTTTTTTCAAAAGAAATATATTCTATGATTATTGTGTAACGCCCTTGAAATACTTCGAATGAAAAAGATCCATCTTCGGTGGTAATTCCCCCTTGGAGCAGTTCAGGACGACTGTCATTTCTCAAGGTTACCGTTGCATACTCCAATGGTTGTTGCGTTTCTTGATCAATTACCTTTCCTGATAAATTGATCTTGCCAGGTCGTTGTCCGTTAATTTGACGCTGAGAACTGGCAGAATAACTTAACAATAATGTTAAGCATAATAAAATAGTTTTTTTCATAGATGTATTCAATGTCTATTAGACATTAAATAGCCCAAATAGTTTCAATAAAAATCAATTTATTTTAAAAAATCGATCAGTTTTTCTAGGGGTCGAGCAATTACAGCCTTTTTTCCATTAGAAATGATGGGTCTTTCCATCAGTTTTGGTTCAACAAGCATGGCATTTACGAGTTCCTTGGCAGTTAATTCTTTTCCCTTAAAGTCAGATTTCCATATTGCTTCGGTAGTTCGAATCAATTTTTCTGGTTTATAGTCCAATTCCATAAGTAACATGTTCAATTGATCAGTTGAAAGTGGATTGTCAAAATAATTAACCACCTGTATTTCATGTTCAGTGGTTTCTAAATATTGCAGTGCTTCTCTTGATTTTCGACATCTGGGATTGTGGTAAATGGTCAATTTCATAGAATGTTAATTTTCTTTAGTTCTCCAGAGAGTTGAAGAGGATTTTTAAAATGAATACCATGAATTCCTAAAGCTTCTGCGGCTTTTATGTTTCTTAGATTATCATCAACAAAGACAGTTTCATTGGCTTCAAGCCTATAGCGTGACAAGCTGATCTTATATATTTCAGGAAAAGGTTTCCTGGTTTTTTCTTCACCCGAGACAACAATTCCTTCAAACCATTGCAAGAAATCAAATTTCTTAAACGCGACTGGAAATGTCTCGGCACTCCAATTGGTCAAAGCGATTACCTTAAGATTAGGATTGTTTACACATAGTCGAAGTAATTCTACAGTTTCCTGAATTGCATCACCAAGCATTTCTTCCCAACGTCCATAATACATTTCTATCCATTCTTTATATTGAGGATAAAGTGCAACTCTATCGGCAGTTGCTTGGGCCAGGGGATAGCCTGCATCTTGGTTTTCATTCCAATCCATTGGACAAATTTCACGATAAAACCAAGCCAATTTTTCAGCATTGTTAAAGACATCTTTAAAAACATAATCGGGATTCCAGTCGATTAAAACTCCCCCAAGGTCAAATATTACATTCTTGAATTGTTTCATAGTGTATCGGATTCGGGTTTTTGTCCCATAAACATGAGATATGCTTTGAGAAAATTGTCAATATTTCCATTCAGTATTCCATCCACATCACTGGTTTCTTCTTGGGTACGTACATCTTTTACTAGTTTATAGGGTTGCATAACATAGTTACGTATTTGTGATCCCCATTCAATTTTCTTTTTGGACGCCTCTATTTCTTCTCGTGCAGCCATTTTTTTCTGTAATTCGATCTCATACAATTGCGACTTTAGTAATTGCATGGCCTTGGCTTTATTTTCAAGCTGAGAACGGGTTTCAGAATTTTCAATCATGATACCAGAAGGCGCGTGTCTTAGGCGAACAGCTGTTTCAATTTTATTTACGCCTTGACCACCTGCACCACTAGAGCGCATGGTTTCCCATGTTATTTCTGAAGAGTTGACAATGATCTCAATACTGTCATCGACCAAGGGATAAACATAGACAGAAGCAAAAGAGGTATGTCTTTTGGCATTGCTGTCAAAGGGAGAAATGCGTACCAATCGATGAACCCCATTCTCACCCTTTAGCCAACCAAAGGCAAAATCGCCTTCAATTTCAAGGGTAACGGTTTTTATTCCTGCGACATCACCAGCTTGATGGTTGAGCTCTTTGATTTTGAACCCTTGTTTCTCTGCCCACATAAGGTACATACGCATCAACATTTCAGCCCAATCACAACTCTCTGTACCTCCAGCACCCGCTGTAATTTGAAGAACAGCACTTAATGCATCCCCCTCATCAGAAAGCATATTGCGAAATTCTATGTCTTCTAAAACATCCAAAAGCTGTTGATGGGTTTCTTTGAGTTCATTTTCAGAAACATCTCCCATTTTATAAAAGTCATAAAGTACTTCTAGGTCATCAGTCAATTGCTTGGCAGCATTAAAGTCACTTACCCATTTTTTTAGGGTGCGTAAGTGCTTCATATGAATTTCTGCTTTTTTTGGATCATTCCAAAACGAAGGGTCTAGGGTAACTTCTTCTTCATTGCGGATTTGTATTTCTTTGGCATCAATGTCAAAGATACCTCCTTAACGCACCAAGGCGCTCAAATAGATCTTTCAGTTGATCTGATGTTAACATCTTTTTTTTTGTAAAAATAGAATTAAACTTTGCTTTATTCTTTTTCTAACAAATATTTTTAACTTGATGACTCAATTTTAACATATGAAACCAAAATTTTCCCTTCTCATTTTTTTTAGTATGACTTTATGTATTGGCTATGGTCAACGCAAGCGAAAATCAATATCACCTCCACCGCCTCCTCCTGTATCAGTATTTTCAGTAGGTAAGGAATTCAAAGGCTTTTTTGATTTTAGTTATAACGACGACACCGGCAGCCTTCATCTCAAGGTTGATAAAAACAATCAAGTAGATAAACCCTTCCTATATGTCAATGGACTTAGTGCTGGGATTGGAAGTAATGACATTGGTTTAGATCGTGGTCAGTTGGGGAATGAACGCGTTGTTCATTTTTCTAAAATGGGTGATAAACTTATGTTGGTTCAGCCAAATCTGGACTACAGAAGTACTTCTGACAATCCCCTTGAACAGGCATCGATAGCGCAAGCATTTGCCCAATCTGTTTTATTTGGATTTTCCATTGTAGAAGCAACAGCCGATTATTACATCATTGACATGACTTCTTTTTTGATGCAAGATGCACATGGTGTTGCCCAGCGATTAAAAAGTTCAAAACAGGGAAACTATAGCGTTGACAAAAGTCGTTCGGCTATTTCGCTCGGTCGCACAAAGAATTTTCCGGATAATAGTGAGTTTGATGTTTTACTTACCTTTAGTGGAAACCCACAGGGAGGCTTGATTCGTTCGGTTACGCCTTCGGCCAATAGCGTTACGGTTCACCAGCATCATTCCTTTGTAAAACTGCCAGATGTACCTTTTAAAACGCGCAAGTTTGATCCGCGATCTGGAGCTATACCCTTCAGCTATAATGATTATTCAACTCCAGTAAATGAGTCAACAAGAAAGGTGTTTACCCTGCGTCACCGATTAGAGAAAAAAGACCTCAATGCACCCATGAGTGAGGCTGTAGAACCCATAGTGTATTACTTAGACAATGGAACCCCAGAGCCGGTTCGTTCAGCTTTGTTGGAAGGAGGGGCATGGTGGAATCAAGCCTTTGAAGCGGCAGGATATTCCAATGCATTTCAGCTAAAAATATTACCCGATGATGCCGATCCAATGGATGTGCGATATAATGTAATTCAATGGGTTCACCGTTCTACTCGAGGCTGGAGTTATGGCGCCAGTGTTGTTGATCCTCGTTCTGGAGAAATTCTTAAAGGGCATGTTAGCTTAGGTAGTCTTCGCATTCGCCAAGATTTTATGATTGCGCAAGCTTTGACAGATGCACCTTATGCAAATGGAAAAACAGATGATTCGCCCATGTTAGCATTGGCACTGGCTCGCATTCGCCAACTTTCTGCTCATGAAATTGGACATACCCTGGGCTTTGCGCATAATTTTGCAGCTAGTGTAAAAGATCGAGCTTCTGTAATGGACTATCCACATCCAACCCTTGAATTGGAAGACGGAATGATTAGATATGATGATGCCTATGCCATTGGAATTGGCGACTGGGACAAAGTTTCTGTAAAATATGCCTACAGCGATTTTCCTGAAGGTGTAAATGAAACTCAGGCATTGAATAGTATACTGGAAAAAAGTAGTGCTGAAGGGCATCGTTTTATTTCCGATCGTGATGCTCGCCCCATTGGAGGAGCTCATCCTTATGCACATTTGTGGGACAATGGCACAACTGCTGTAGAGGAATACGAGAATTTATTATCCATTCGAGAACTTGCTATGAAGAATTTCTCTATCGACCAACTCAAGGAAGGAGAGCCGATCTCCGTTTTACGCGATCGATTGGTTCCACTTTATTTTTTACATCGCTATCAGCTTGAGGCAATTGTTAAATTAATTGGGGGTCAAGAGTATGATTATGGAGTAAAAGGGGCGAAGCTTAATGCTGTAAAAACTGTTCCAGTTGGTGAACAACGTGCTGCTTTAAAAGCCATTACTAACTCTATGGCAGCCTCTAGTTTATCTATTCCTGAGCATATACGATCCATCTTACCTCCCTATGCTTATGGCTATGGTGCTTCGCGTGAAAGTTTTTCAACGCAAACAGGTTTGACCTTTGATCCAATGGGAGCTGCGCACACATTGAGTGATGCTATGTTGAGTATGCTGCTACATCCACAACGTGCTTCACGCTTGTCACAACAAAAAGCCTTTGATGTAAATCAATTGGGATTATCAGAAACGATTTCAATTTTAATAAAAGAGGCCTTCAAAACAAGAGTTGTAGGAGGAGAGGCAAAAGCACTTCAAGCTGTGGTGCAAGGGAATCTTCTTCAACAGCTGATGCGTTTAGGGCAGAGTAAAGTTGTGCCCAATGCAGTCCGAGCAGAAGTACACGAGCAGTTGTATCAACTTAATGAATGGTTGAAAAAGCAGCATTCCTATGCAATGAAGCATTATTATCAAAACACAATTAAAAAGTACTTTGATCAACCTGATGCATTGACCCCATTTACTACACCCAAAATTCCAGATGGATCGCCCATTGGAACAAGCCTTCGTTGTCAATAAATTATGGAAGTAAATTTAATTAGCGATACCGTTACCCGTCCATCTGAAGCAATGCTGTCGCATATGTTTCAATCTCCAGTTGGAGACGATGTATTTAAAGAGGATCCAAGCGTAAATGCCTTAGAAGAAAAGCTGGCGAAAATGTTTGGAAAAGAGGCGGCTTTGTTTTTTCCATCGGGAACCATGGCCAATCAAACCGCGATCAAATTGCATACTCAACCGGGGGAGCAAGTAATTTGTGATCATTACGCTCATATTTTTAACTATGAAGGAGGAGGAGCAAGTTTTAACAGTGGTGTTTCCTGTGCTTTAATTGAAGGAGAACGCGGAAGAATTACTGCTGCACAAATAAAAGAGAGAATCAATCCCGCAGATTTTTATCATTCCCCCAAAACCTCTTTGGTTGTATTAGAAAATACGACCAATAAAGGGGGTGGAGCCTGTTATGCGTCTGCCGAAATTGAAAAGATTCATCGACTGTGCAAAGAAGAAAATCTGGCTTTGCATTTAGATGGGGCAAGATTATGGAATGCAATGCGAGCAACTTCCACCTCGCCAAAATTTTATGGAGAACAGTTTGATACCATTTCTATATGTTTCAGTAAAGGCTTGGGAGCTCCCATTGGTTCTGCTTTATTGGGAAGCGAAGAACATATGCAAAAAGCCCTTCGGATTAGGAAAATGCTTGGTGGCGGAATGCGTCAGGCAGGATATTTAGCAGCTGCAGCAAGCTATGCCATTGATCATCATTGGCAAGATTTGGACAGTGACCATAGACGAGCGAAGGAATTGGGCGATGCTGTTTTGCAGCTTAAAGGAGTGAGTTTTTTGGCTCCAGTGGATACAAATATTGTTATTTTCGAATTAGAAACGCCTAAGATGGAAGCAAATTTTATGGCT
>ERZ807291.1474-NODE-1474-length-38157-cov-11.772453_pt1 | contig 38157 bp, 32 predicted proteins | sample MGYA00521257_ERZ807291 | MGnify/ENA primary metagenome ERZ807291 (study PRJEB31413, sample SAMN03169783) | marine metagenome | biome: Marine; feature: Water; material: Subsurface seawater | place: North Sea | collected 2011-04-28 | depth 1 m m ...
CTTTTGTTTCCATTTATATAGTATCTACACATATTTGCTTTTAAAGTCTTTTTTATTGTTATACACTCTTCTCTTGATGACGTAAACAAGCTCCATTCACTTTTATTCTGGCTCCACACGGGGTTCCTTTTCGTGGTCCAGATTTCAGCAAGACCTGACAACTCGGAGTCGGTGGGACAGGTTTAGGTGTAGATGGAGGTTGCAAACTAACTACTTCATTGGTTATATTTACCTCCTGGGACAACAATGTATTAGATATTATGCTAACAGGCTTCTTTCTCGGGGTTTTGGGACATTTTCTGTTGTAATGAAAAAAACAAAAAGGGGTTGTTACTTTTTCATCGTCCCACATGACTTGAGTATTTTTTTCACACGAAGCGACATTACAATCACCCATTTGTGAGGACACCGGATGTTGAAAATGCTTTTTTATATCTATCCAATTCACTCCGTCTTTCTTAGGTAGCTTGAACTTTGAAGAATAAGGCAACAATCCCCTCTGCACCTGTCTGCAGAACGGACATTGAATTTGATCCACGCTTATTTTATAAGGTAGCATCCTATAGTTGTTTTTGACACGAACTAAATCATTATAAATAGAATGATAATTAAACTTGTGTCCGCATTTTAAGGCTACATGTGTTTCGTCGAGTGGTTGATTTGATATTAAACAGATATTTTCGTCATCATTTAAATCAATATTATCGATTTCTGTTAAAAAATTAACTATACTACCTCCGTCTGTTTGATAATTTCGCATAACGTGTTAAATTAACAATAAAATTGTCTTTATATTAATATATCATCCAATATGCCTGTCCCAGAAATATGGGGTCCTCCCATATGGAATTTTTTTCATACTATGGCAGAGAAAATACACGAGGAAAAGTTCAGCGTTTTAGGTCCCAAACTGGTTAGTCATATACAAAGAATATGTCGCAATCTTCCGTGTCCCGAATGTTCAAAACATGCGACGCGTTTTTTTTCTAATGCACCTCCTGGTGCTTTTTTGTCAAAAAAAGCCTTACAAGACACTCTGTTTGTTCTTCACAATGTTGTAAATAGGCGCAAAAACAAGACTATTCAAAAAATGGATGTTTTAGGTCAATACAGGAACAGAAACATTGTTGGTGCATACAATAAATTCGTATCAGTCTATCATACTCGTGGAAACATGAAACTATTAACCGATAGTTTCCAGCGACAAATAATCATGCGAGATTTCAAAAAGTGGCTAATGGAAAATATCAGATTTTTTCAAAATAGAACATAATGTCCTCTAATTGTCGGTTGTCACGAGTTCCCCGTTTTTGTAAACAGCACACTTAAAGGATTGTTTAGACGGACGACTACATACGGCTCCGTTAGCAGTCTGGTCCGCAAAAAAGAGAAAGTTCTGCGATCTTCCCGCATACATTGCCAGAACAATAGCTCCGGACAACAATGCCCCTCCGGCGAAATCTCCTATCACTGAGGACAATTGTTTGGATATCACTAAACATCCTTGCATCATTTTGACACCGATATCAAAAATGATATAAAATAATAAAAATACAAGTAATATCCAGTTAACCACACCCGTTGTAAACATAGGTATCATCAGATACATCAGTGTGAATGCGAATACGAATGTTGTAAATGTGGGGTTTCCATAATCAGTGTATCGAACAATACCGCAAGGTTCTTTGTTTTTTTCAGACCCTACTGCTTGTAGCACAATGCTTCTAACGATAGCGCTAGCAAGAAGAAACCCTAAATATACAAACCCTTTGCTATTCTGGTAAAAGAGTGAATATGACAGGATTAACACAATCAGTATAATAGGTGAAAACGTTCCAAAAAAAGATACAATATTAAATGGCTGAAACATGATAAATGGTGTAGGAGGACCAAACTTTGCACTAGCACCAGCAGAACCAGTCATTGTAGCATTCATCATAATATAATATAGCTTCCTATAATATTTTATTATGTATCAAAAATTAACTCAAAAACATCCTTTATATCTTTCACGTTGTGAAACGTGGCGCCTGCGATTTCATCCTTGTCTTTGTATTTGTCAATAAATTCTTCGTATTGACGCTGATTTTCATGAGGATAAATGAAGGATGTAGCACCAGATTTCATAGATCCTATTATTTTATGGTCCAGTCCCCCAATAGCCATTGCGTCACCCAACATTGAAAGTTCGCCTGTCACTCCAAATGTTTGTTTTATCGGCTTCTCGTTCAATAAACTATAGATAGCGGAACAGATTGCTATGCTGGCAGAAGGACCCTCTTTATGCACATCAAGATCTCCCGCATGGATATTGATGCCACTACAATTTTCTTTTCCGTATTTCTTTCTTAGTTGAACCTGCACATTCCGAGGCGTAAGGTTCCATGCGATTGTAAATGCCAAATGCATACTTTCCTTCATTACTTCTTGTTGCAACCCAGTTAATTTAAGCTGTAGGAATTCATTACTGGGATAAAATTTGGCCGATATAGGTAACACACCACCAGTTCCCAAACTTGTTGCGTACATGCCGTTGATAGTTCCGATTTTGCTTTCCGTGTAAATTTGACGATGTCGGACATCAGGTTTCTCTTTCGTATATCGAAGGATCTCCTCTTTGGTTACTTCGTAGGGAACGCTTCCTGTGCGTTTCCCAGATAAGATTTCCAAGTTGATCTCTCCAATTATGTCGAAAAATAACTCTTTCAACTTGCGAACTCCAGGCTCAAACGTGAACTGCTCAATGACGAACTTGATCAGATCTTCACTTATCTGCACAACCCCTACCAAACCCATCTTCTTATACACCTCTGGTAGGATATACTTGTTTGCAATTACTATCTTTTCATCAAGCGATAAGGAAGAGAACTTGACTCTGTGTACTCTGTCTAACAATATTCTGTCTATCAACGAAGCATCATTGTAAGAAAGAATAAACAATACACGTGATAAGTCAATATCGACACCTGAAAAATATTTATCCTGGAAGCAATCATTTTGTGTGGGATCTAGCATATGTGTCATTATCCCGATAAGCTCCTTGCCGTGTTCGGTCTTGCTTATTTTATCGATTTCGTCGATAAAAATAATAGGGTTCATGCACTTTTTATCCATGAGTATCTGTACGATACTTCCCCAACTTGATCCGACATACGTGTAATTGTGACCAGCCAGTGTAGATCCTTGGCAATCGCCTCCCATTTGTATCATCGAAAACGGGCGCGAGGAGCCTTCTTGATCCTTTAAGCAGTTAGAAAGTCCATTTTTAGCTAAAGAAGTCTTACCTGTTCCTGGAGGACCTTCAAATCCAAAACAATATCCGTTTTGTTCACCATTAATCCATTGTCCAATTATTCGGAAAATTTGCTGTTTGGCTTTTTCGTGACCATAGACAGATTGGTCCAATATATTCTTTACGTCGTTCATATATTCTTTAATCTCGTCAAATTTCGAATGAAGTGGCCTGTACATGGGAAGATGGAAAGAAGGATGTGTCTGGATAAACACCTCTACACGCGCCAGAATATCGGCTTTGGACATTCCAACATACTTTATTTTCAGTTCGTTGTCTAGACCTTGGGTTTTTATAAATTTGTTAACATGTTTGGTAATATCCATCAAATGATACTTATTACACGCATTGAGGTCTTGTTTATACGACGACATGTGACTGATTATATCAGCACTTGTTAAGCTCTCAATGCTGTGTTTTGTGGGGCTTTTGGTTTCTTCAAGTATCGACAAGAATTCGGTCTTTATGGATTCCATGATTTTTAGAATGTCCTCCTTTCGATAAATACCAAAGGGAATTTTCAAGAGCCCATCGAGGTATTGACGTGGCTTCCCACCAGAATCTTCTGACTTTGCCTTTACCTCTTTGAGTTTGGTCATAGCCTTCTCTTTAACGTGATCAGCCACATTCATGAGACATATCTGTTGCTCAAGAGGGATTTTGTTTATGTCAAAGGTAGATAAATGAGTTGCGTATTCAGCTGTTGTTTTCATTGCCTCTCGAAAAAGCTCTTTGATGCTCCATGGGAAACTATCAAAAATGATAGTTTGTTCCTGTGTATCGATAGTATTATCGTTATCGTTCGTCAATGTATCGTAGAGCAAATAAGCCATGTACTGATTTTCATAAATATGCGAATGCACCAAAAATATAATCAGTATGAGACGTTTGGAAAATGTATCTTCATCTACAAATCTTTTCACTATCCCCGACATACCCTTCTGGTTCAAGATCTTTATCTCGTTTATATAACCCATAAATTTTGAGTATAACTCCTTCTCCGAATTCAATATATAGTCCTTGAGCATAAGGGAAGAAAGAAACCGCGAAAACGCATCAGACTTAAAATCTTGGGTGTTAGGCTTTCCATCATGTATCTTGTGTTTGACATCTATAATATGCTGGTCCGAAATAAAATCAAGAAGAATATCATCAACAATACCAGTGATTTGAAGATTCTTTTTATTTACATCGTCATACAGAACAATATTACATCCATACACCCTCAGGTGAAACTTGGCGTGACTTCCAATGATGTCTTCGCAGACTATGTGAAGAGACGAGCTCTTGCTGGCAATTACAGAATAACTAGTAGGATGGAAATATTTTTTCAGTAATGCAAACTTAGGATCGGAGTTGTTGTTTGCGATTGGAGCCATGCCCATACACACAATGAGAAGGTCTTCAAGCGTCTCAGTACCATATGTTCTGAGAATGCTCGATAATTCAACGTTTATACTCTGAAGTGTTTGCATAATAAGCCCAGACGGAGAACTTTCGCGATTTGCATAGAGCTCTTCAAGATGATCGTATGTCGTTTTCAATAACCCTACACATTTATGGACATCGCTAATACCAATAATATCCAAAAACTTGCATTTTTGAACGTGAATAGTTGTTTTTCGAATGATATCTTGAAAAAATACATATTTCTTATCTAGAAGTGTAGAAATATCTCCTAGATTGTCAGAAACTATTTCATTTTTCAATGTGGGCTGTTTTAATTTGGGCTGTTTCATAATATATAGTTTAGATTATAAAGTCAAGCTTAATTCTATTTAACGAACGCTTTCACAATTATATTAGGATACGTATTTAAACAAACAAGCGTAATAAAAAGAATGGGAATTCCCAGCTACTTTTCGCTTATTATCAAAGAGTACCCAGAGATAATCAAAAAACTTGTCCATCAGAATTTTCAAGTGGACAACTTTTTCATCGACTCCAATAGCATTGTCTACGACTGCGCGAGGACTATCGACTTCTCCCTGTTTCCCGACAGAGATATTCATGAAGTAGTTATCCACCATGTGATCAAAAAAATCGAAGAATACATCCAGATTGTGAACCCCGTCAATTTGCTTATGATATCTCTAGATGGCACTCCTCCTGTGGCAAAACTGGAACAACAACGTCAGCGCCGATACAAATCCTGGTACACTTCAAAAATCACGAAGGATACCGAATCCAAATATATTGACAACACGAAAGAAAAAAACGAAACACTAACCCCGTTTAATACAATCGAAATCACCACCGGAACCCCGTTTATGAAAAAACTCAACCAGGCCCTCATCGACCACTTTTCAAACGCAGAAAAAATGGGACTACAGAAAAGTATCGTAAGCACAAGCGACGACGCAGGGGAGGGTGAAAGCAAAATATACGAGACCATTCGCTCAGACCCAATGGTAGAGAAAAACAGCACATGTCTGGTATATGGTCTCGACGCAGACCTTATCATGTTGAGCCTCAACAATCTGGTTCATTGTCCACACATATATTTGTTCCGCGAAACTCCCGAATTCATCAAATCTGTTGATAGCTCACTGGTACCCAACGAAAACTATGTCTTAAATATCCCCGTACTTTCAGAAAAAATCAAATTGTACATGGATCATCAGCATCCAGACATAAATCGCACACAAGACTATATCTTTATTTGCTTCATGTTGGGTAACGACTTTCTTCCACATTTTCCTGCTGTAAATATCCGCACCGACGGAATCGACAAGCTCATGAACGCATACCGCGCAACTATCGGAAGCACGCGAGAAACAATTATCACCGACAATAAGATTTCCTGGAAAAATGTCAGAAAACTGGTCGCCGCACTTGCTATGCACGAAGAAGCGTACATTTCGACAGAACTGAGGAAGCGAAACAAGTTCGAATTCCGAAATTTTCCAGAAAACACGCCAGAAGAAAGATTCATGAAATTCAACGCGCGACCCACATACGAGAGAGGATTAGAAAAAATTCTCGACCCAGATACAAGCCATTGGCGACACCGATACTACGAATGCCTCTTTGACGTGGAAATCGACGACATGCGCGAAAAGCAAATAGCCACCAACTACCTAGAAGGTTTAGAATGGACATTTCATTACTACACAACTGGATGTCCTGACTGGCGCTGGTGTTATAAGTATCACTACCCACCCCTTCTCAAGGACTTACTTAAACACATTCCATATTTCGAAACAAACTACGTTGAACCTCGACCCATGAACCCTGTCTCACAAACAATGCAACTCTGTTACGTACTTCCCAAAAATAATCTGGATCTACTTCCGATAAAGCTCAGAGAACAACTACTAATCGAATTCCCAGAATGGTACGGCGAAGATTTCGGTTTCCACTGGGCATTTTGCAAATATTTCTGGGAGTCGCACGCACAACTTCCAGAAATAGACTTGCTCGAGCTCTCTATTTTCCTAGACAGAAACAAGGGACTTCTCCTAACCGAGTAAAATTGCAACCATATATGTCAAGTTCATCCACGCAATTACACATGCTGTGGAGTGTAGAAGTTTGTAGAACGACCACTAGTCACATCTTGAAACATTTTGGTGTTGTCTTTTAAATGTTCCACACCCAAAGAGCCTTTATTACAACTTTCAATGAGAAGCCCGTTGGCATAGATACCATAACAATAAAATTCGTCCTCTTCATCATCTTGTTCAAGAACAAGGTTGTATATCATATCCCTGTCAGAAACAAGCTCGAACATCTCGCTATGCATAACCAAGAGTTTCTTCTTGTCATACACTTCGTAAAAATGGTTGGGCCAGTTAATCGAATGCATCTTTGTATGCTCGGCCTCTGTCAATTCGTCAAGCAAAATAGAATGCCCACCGGTCAAGTACAGATCTTCAGTAAGATATGGATGTTTCTCCTTGGACATGCGATACAATCCGTTTATATGATTGAAACTTATGATATTGTTCATATCAGTGCTTCTCACATATGTTACCTTCTTGTATCCCTTACCATTGGTCTTTATAAGCATACCTTCTTTTACGTCCTCAATCGGTACCTCGCAATCACGATTGTTGTCAAAACACGAAATCATTGTTCCTTTTCTCATACACTCAACGGTTACATTAAACGAGGCATCAAATCCATTGTTCACAAAAAACGTTGAGGTTCCGTTCAAATCGTCGAATGTCCACTTGTATGTATTCAAATATTGTGTTTTCGTTGTGCTACCGGTGAGGGAGTACTTTGGGTTGGCTCCAAGTGAATTTGTGGTAGGGTTGTTCACCACAGGACACATGGCATAACTTGCGTCCGAAATCACTCCATAGGAAAGATCATAAACAAAAGGGGTGCAAAAATCAAGACTGGATATTATATCCGTCTGGATCCTACTAGCATTCGTCATAAGATTTGGAGCCGTTGCTCCGATCGTGCCTACACTAAATACAGACCTACTAGCGGTAGATAAAAATGGACCATCTGGGCTCGGAGGACCACCAGGATCAGGATCACCATCTCCTGGATCGATTGGTGGTCCAGTAATTTGTCCACCGGCAGCGAGGTTAAAATAATACGGAATTAGGAATGTTGATTTATGATTAGGCATCCATACAGGAGCTCCATCAAACATATAGCCTGCCTCAGAGTTATTGGGAGTGGGAGATAGATTATTATCGTAATATGTTAATTGACGACTATTTCCGCTACCATCGGGATTTTTATTATAGAAAGCTGTCCCTGCTGGCGGAATAAACCGGTACATATTTCCAGGAATAACAGGTCCAAAATTGGAGTCTGAGCTAATACCCGCATTGCTGTTAAACATATCAATCATGACAATCATAGCACCATTGTCTGCAACAGCAATGTTGCCTGGTCGGTACAATGTGTTGTTTGACGTGTCGCCCAGTATGTTAAAACTACTAACATATGCATACGCAGAACTCGCTACTAACCCCTGCACAATGCCGTTGCCGGCGCTCTCTAGAGCTGGTTTAGGCAACTGCGCAGCGGGATCTACAGGAAGACCCTGATAATAATCTCCAGGGCTTGTAAGATATAGAAAGGGTCTATTAAGAGTGCTAGGTATCGATGTAGGAGAAAAAGCTGGATTGACACATATTTTCCTCCATTGACCATTCGGGGGAGCACCTAGACTAGTCCAGATATTAGTTGAAGGGTCATTGATAGCGACACCTGTGCCCTGGCCATCTGTTCCCAAATCAACTGAATAAATGTTGTTATTAGATATATCTAAAGCATACAAGTGTTGGTTTGTATTACTTCCTAATCCAATCACGATACTGGTTATATTTCCACCCGAGAAATCGATAATTGGACTAGTAGACTCAGTGATTGTGTTAGGAGCTGTTGTGTAATCAGCAGACCCTGAATTATCGTAACGATACACTTTGCTATTAGGAGAGAGAACCGACCCAGATGACGGATCTACATAGTACCCATAAGAAACAAATGTATTACCCTGTCTGTTCATCGCACACGAGGTAGGTGCTATTTGATTAAATGTATTTTGGAATAATATGTTATAAGGTCCTGGAACATTACCAGAAGGATCTGACTTGTAGTTATTGTAAAGATACGACCTATTACCAGAGCCAGAACCATAGGGGTTCTCTGTCACGTCGTAAGTGCTCGAACTTGCATCAAAAGGAAGAATGGGTAAGAGAGGGCTTGTGGGTTGGCCGGCATTTTCAACCTGAAATCTTGTTTGTGGGAAAAATGTATTAAAATTGAAATTTTGTTCCACCAACCAATATTTACCCACAGTCTGAATCAAAACCCCAGCTGCACTGGTATCCAAAACCATACTAACATAGTCATTTGCAGATGGATCCGCATTATAACCAACACCTATGAGCGCAAACCCGCGCATATCTCCTTTAGGAACATTCCCTGCTCCGTCTGTAGGACCATCTGGCACAAGCGATCCTTGACCACCCTCGTATGCACCACCCCAATATCCGGCTTGACATGCAAACCGAACAACAGGTGCTGGCGTGTAGGCTCCTGCAGTTCCTATAGCCTTGGCATTTGTTCGAAGTAAGCTATTTCCTGTCTTTATAAGGGTAAAAATACTCGAGGACGGATCATAATCAATATTTACATAATTACTGCTACTAATATCGCCATTAGTAGTGTCGGTTACCGCATAAGCATAATTTAAAGAAAGATCAGGTAAAATACCATCTGCACTAGAGGATGTCCATGTAAGTCTCGACTGGTTGTTCTGTGACGGATCTTTCGGAAGTGGATTGTATCCTATAGGCAGTTGAAGCGTAGTCGGATCAGTAACAACCGACATAATATGTAATGTACCAACAAAATAAAAATCTAGAAGTAGATTTTTATTTTATTTTTCGTATAACACAAAATGAACCATTCCACGCGTGTTGTCAATTTTCAACTATATCTAAATACCAAAAGAGTTGCGATTGCATGTCTCCACAATCATGCCATTGGCGTATATCCCATAATTGTAAAATCCATCTTCGACTTCATCTTGATCAAGAACAAAATTGAAGACCACGCCTTTCTTGCCAGTTTTCTTCATCTTAGAAGAGTAGCTAGCAAGCAATTTAAACTTGTCTTCGATCTTGTAAAACTTCTCAGGCCAGTCAATTTCTCTCATTTTTCTCTCCTCCTCCTCGGTAAGCTCATCTACAAGGATCGAATGACCACCAGTCAGGTAGAGATCGTCAGTCAGATCGGAGCTGTCGCACATCGACAACTTATACATATCATGCAACTCGTCGTTAACCACATATCGAGTATCTGTCGATCCAATACTCACCAAAGACCTGTACCCTCGTTTATATGTTTTCACCATATACCCTGTCTTCAAGTCTTCTACTGGTATATAGACATCCTTGTTTCCCACACGACATAATATCTCAGTTCCTTCTTTGAAACAAGAGACACTCAGTTGGAAAATAGTAGTCGATGCAAAAGCTTCTTTCACCGCATCGGATCCAAACATTGGGTACACCGCCTGAAATTTATTGGTGTTAGAGTAAGTAGCTGTAGACATACTTGGGTCAAGAGCACCATTAGTGTATTCACAACTAAAAGACAGAGGCATGATAATTGCGGTATGCCATGTTTCTCGATAGAAATTCCAGCCAGGTGGAGTTACTTCACTGCCATCTACAAGCGCCGCAGAAGAGTCATAAAAAGGGTAATTTTTCATCATGGTCATAAAACACGTCGCATTAGAAGGCGAACCAGATTCTTTCTGCCACCACTTCAAGCAAGATACTTGGTTGAGTGTGTTGTCGTTTGAAAAAGGGATGCTTGAAGAAGAATTTCCGTAAAACTCGCTGTCATCAAACACATCTCTGGGAACACATATCCAACCACTCGGATCGGTCTGCAGTCCTTGAGAATTAGGCAACACACAATACACCATAGTATTTATAGAAGAATCTGATATTAGATTCGGATATGTGGTTCCTATACCATTTTCCAAACCACTAGTATCACCGCCTAAATAGGCACCAGCGTTAGACGCATCTACTTGCACATCAAAAATAGCTGATGCATCAATAGTGGGTATATCATTGTAAGGGTTTATATTGGCATTGTAGCTAGAGACAATCATGGCTCCCGAAGGATCGCACGTAATTCGATAGGGTTGATTGATTAAGTTGGCACCAGATGCAATGGTCGAGGCACCAGAACCAGACATGATAGCCTCAAACGCAGACCCAGTATAGCCCCATACAATACCTTTATTTACATTCGCCGAAGCGTCGGTGATCACTCCTAAGTCTGTAAGGTAAAATTTGTATTTTCTAGTGACATCACTACTTCCGTTAAGATAAGAAGGATTAGTGGTAATGTCCATAGGACTGATCAGTCGCGAATCTGTCAAAAAAGTAACACCAGATCCGTTCCAAGTAGTGTCCGTATTCACGCGATCCAAACTAGAGCCTGTGAGACCAATCGAAGCTGATCCAGGAGCAGATACCAATACTCCGCGTTGTGTTTGTGACGTATAATGGTGTCGCACGACATACAACGAATTGGATGCGTCCACATCCATGCCTCTATATACCACATCGGTAGAAGGGGGAAACAACCCATTCATTTGGGTCAAGTGAGAAGGAGTACTAGTTGTCCATGTTCGCGCATTCACTTGGACAATAGACCTACTGGCATCTGTCGTTGGTTGCATTCCATCCCCATCTTCATTTCCAAGGAGCTGTTTATTAGCCTGACTAGAGATATACAAATAGGATCCCGTTGAATCAATTGTCATCATACCATGTGGTTGAAATGGTCTTGCACCCAGAGATGTTGTCCACCCTGTCATAGGTGTATATTCAGTTCCATCGGAAATATCGGTTTGATTACTGGTTACTGTAAAATTGGCGGTGCTACCTACTTGTTGAGCTTCAAAAGTGTTATAAGGATACGGATAAGACGCACCACCACCGCTAGTGTACATCTGATAATAATTTTCTCTAAATGAACTATCAAACTTAGCCAGAGACAACCCGGATCGGTAATCATAGAAAGGACGTGCGTCAGCACCGATAACAGGTTGTGAGTAAAGAGGTGCATTTTCACTTGGATCAAAAGGATTAGTGGGAGTTGTAGTTGCCGCATTAGGATCCCAAAAAGCTGCTCCTTCGTATAATGGATAGTCGCCACTATAGTCACCACCATTCTCTAATTTGTAGTTATTTGACAAATCACATACAAAGTCGTTACCTGTTCCGCACCAGTTGGTCATACCCTCTGCAGTAGCAGCACTTTGAAACAAAGATGTCTGCCAGGGATTATTGTCACCATTCACACTTGCCAACCATAGTCCATCCCCATCAACAAAAGGATTTAACACACTTGCATTACTTCCAATCAAACCATTCGGGGTACTCATTGAAAGAACATAGATCATTCCACTTGAATCCATTACCATGTCCATAATGGGACCTGTGTCTCCCCAATTTGTCGACGTGAAATACTGGTTGGGTTTTATTACGGCATCGAAACCAGATAATACATTACTTGCATCGTTGGCATTGATACCTTGCACCAACGGACGTTGGTTCGTGAGCGCTCCAGGAGGGTCGAACCCATCGTCTCCGGGCGCCCCAGCAAAATAGTATCCCCCATTGGTCTCGTTGATGTAAGAACCAGTATCACCAATTGTCCTACCAATCTCCGGAAGTATAGAATAGTTCTTATAGTTAATTTTCAACTGAGCAGGATTAATTTGTGGGATAATATCCCCCGCGTCAGGAGCACCAGGTAGGGGATTTGTCGTATTATTATAAGGATTTCCACTTGGGTCTAGTGGGGTTCCGCTAGGATCACTTGATGCAGAAATAGTATAACTCACACCATTTTGTAGAGCCGCCGAAGGGTCCGAATTATTTGATACATCTAGAGGAAGCCATGGAGGATATGTCTGTGTAAATTGGATCAAAGGGTTGAATGACGTGTTAATACCACTCATATATATATTCTCGATATATTAAATCAGCCAGTATTAATGAATGAAAAATACTCCATTGTTTTCTGAATACCCACATCTAAAGTTACACGAGGGTTCCATTTCAGTTTATTTATTGCCTTGGAGATATCAGGTTTTCGCTGTTTGGGGTCATTCTCTGTTGCATCTATATATTTCACTTCCAATCGTCTATCAACGATCTTCTGAAACTGCTCTACTAATTCATTCAATGTGAACTCGTTATATGGGTTGCCGATATTAATAGGTCCCTGCTCTTTGCTATCCATCATGGCGACTAATCCATCGATCATATCATCAACATAACAAAAACTACGCCCTTGACTTCCGTCTCCGTAGATAACCAATGGTTCATTTGACATAATTTTTTGGATAAAATTAGTGATTACACGCCCGTCGCAAATGTCCATGTATGGTCCGTAAGTATTAAAAATACGTACTATCTTGACGTCCATACCGAACTTGCGTCGATATTCGTATATAAGTGTTTCCGCCACTCTTTTTCCTTCATCGTAACAGCTTCTCTCTCCCACCGTGTTCACGTTTCCATAATATTCCTCAGGTTGAGGATGTATCAATGGATCTCCATAAACTTCCGAAGTTGATGAAAATAAAACTTTCGCACCAGTTAATTTTGCCAATTCTAAAACGTTTTTAGTGCCTAAGAAACTTGTCATCAATGTCTCAATTGAAAACTCTTTATAAATGGGAGGACTAGCAATACAGGCTAGATGGTAAATTTCATGGATCTCTGAAGGCAAGTCTCCGCGTTGCACGAGCAACATAAGGTCCTCAGATATGTCTCCTTCAATACATGTGAAGCGCCCCCCCGTTTCAAATCCTTGGATATTCTCCTTTTTCCCAGTGATAAAATTGTCAATACAATACACATACACATCCTCTCTCTTTAACATCCGTTCGCAAATATGTCTTCCTAAAAAACCAGCTCCTCCGGTTACAATGATGTTCTTCATTATTTTACAGCAACAGATTATTAAAAGTAGTTATCCGCAACCAGCCTATCATATTCTTTAAGTTCAAAACTACTAATATCAATTAACGATAAAAGAAGCCCCTCGAAAAATGACAAAAAAACGCCCCAAAAGTTTTTTGGAGAATCGAAAAATGGACATTTATAAATGTCCACTTTCTGTACGGCGAGAGATTTTTGTTAAAAAATAATTTAACTATTTCACGAGACCATAATGAATTTTTATCGTCTGGTGGTGAAAAATAAGTCGTCATTTTTGTGACGATACTTTTTTTCCCGAAATGGGGACAAATCTGTGGACTTTTTTCTTCGGCGAATATATGACGAAGAAAAATCCCCAAAAATCCCCTCAGATTTTTGAATGCAAACTTTGTGACTATAATACTAGGTCAAGTAAAGACTATAACAAACATTTAACCACACTGAAACATAAACGACGAAGAAACGACGAAGAAAAATCCCTAAAAATCCCCCAAAAAACGACCTCAGTTTTTATGTGTCAATCATGCAATTATGAAACGCTCTCATTTAGGGATTATGAAAAACATTTATCCACACTGAAACACAAAAATGGGACAAATCTGGAGAAATCCCGAAAAGTCCATAAAAATCCCGCCACACCATGTGGCATGTATAAATGTGTATGTGGTCGCGACTATAAGCACCCGACATCTTTGTGGAACCACAAACAAAGGTGTGTTCGTGCGATATCTACGGATGAGGAACCTATAATCACAGACGATGCATCGTCACAGCCCGAAGGCAACAACACATTGATGTTGTTAATAAAACAGAACAACGAATTCAAGGATCTTATTATCTCTCAAAATCACCAGATCATCGAGTTATCGAAACAAAACTATATTGTTCAAAACAACACTCAAACCAATACAAATAGTCACAATAAGACGTTCAACTTAAATTTTTTCTTGAACGAGACATGCAAAGACGCGATGAACATCACTGATTTTGTGAATTCTCTCAAACTCAACCTGGGGGATCTGGAGAAGGTGGGCGAGCTTGGGTATGCCGAGGGAATATCTAGGCTGGTGGTAAAGGGGCTTACAGAACTGGAAGTGACAAAGCGCCCCATTCATTGCAGCGATCTGAAACGGGAGGTGCTACACATAAAGGACCATGATAAGTGGGAAAAAGACAATCCAAGCCAAGACAAGTTACGAAAGGTGATCAAGGACATTTCCAACAAAAACATCATGTTGTTAGACGACTGGCGAAAAGAGAATCCTGGTTGCAAAAATTACGACAACAGCAAGAACGATATCTACTTGCGCATGGTTGTTCAGTCGATGGGTCCGGCTGACGAGATTAGCGAAAAGCGAGATTTTGGAAAGATTATCCGTACCATAGCCAAAAACACAATTATAGACAAGGATTTCATGTAAAGCGTTTGTATGTGCATAATATTTGTTTAGCAAATTCTATATGCCAAAGAAAATTATTTCGTGTATTCCCACTAGGGACGTGTTTTTTCAATTGTTGCAAGCCAATCCTGGGCTCATTATTATTAAATTGGGTGCATCATGGTGCAAGCCATGCAAAAAAATTTCCCCCGCGCTGGAAAAGTTCTTTGCTTCGTCACCTGAAGAAGTCATTTGTGCAGATTTAGACGTGGATGAATGCGTTGATTTGTATTCTTTTTTCAAGTCTAAGAAGATGGTAAATGGTATCCCAGCGGTATTGTGTTACAATAAGGGGAACCACACGTACATCCCCAATGATAGTAACACTGGGGCAGATCAAGGACAACTTGCAGCTTTTTTTACTAGATGTGGAAACAACTTGGCTAAGCTACAATATGAAGAAAAAGTTAGCATGCAGATAAATAATGGCGACCACGACAAGTAGACGCGCAGGCTTTGCTGTATAAATCATATATATTTCTGGAAAAGTAATATATACGGATGCAAAACATGAACAATGAACCAGACTTAGATCTTAGTAATTACGATCTACAGGATATACTAGGATTGTTCCAGATATCGGAAAATTTTAACGAGGCCGACCTGAAGAAAGCCAAGCGCAAGGTGTTGAGTCTTCATCCAGATAAGTCGAAACTGGACTCAAAGTATTTTCTATTTTACTCCAGGGCATACAAGATGTTATATTCTGTTTTTGAGTTCAACAATAAGACCGAAAAGAGTGAGGGGAACGTGGATGAATACATTCCGCTAGAAGTCAGCGAAGACGACAAAAAGGAGGCTCTTTCGTTTTTCTTTGATAAGAACAAGTCGTTGAAGAAGGCACAGAACTTCAATAGTTGGTTCAATAAAGAATTTGAAAAACAGAAATTAAACGAAAACCCAGAAGAGACTGGATATGGTAGCTGGCTAACGTCTGATTCTGACATATCTCACGACGAGCCGTTGCAGTCTATGAGCGCAATGGGAGAACGATTTGCGAAAAAGAAACACGAGGTGAGATCACTGGTAGTGCGGCGAGACATAGATGATATGTATTCGGGGAATTCTGCCAACTCGTCAGATTTGCTAGGGGGACCGATGGACAACTATAGTTCAGATATATTTAGTAGTGTTCAATTCCAGGATTTGAAGCAAGCCCACGTAGAAAGTGTAATCCCCGTGACAGACGAAGACTATCAAAATGTACCAAAGTTCAATAACGTGAATGAGATTATGAACCATCGCAATACACAAGAGACAAAACCTTTGTCCGAGCAACAAGCTCTCCAGTATTTATCTAACCGCGAAAAGGAAGAGAGCGTCATGTCGTCGAACAGAGCATTCGAATTAGCCAAGCAGACTGAAAGCGCAAAGGAGAAGACCCAAGAGTTTTGGGCCGGTATCATGAAAATACGCAATTGAGAAAGAGAATGTAATAAAATATTGGCGTATAGTATATGCAAAAATTTACTAATTTCATGGTTATTCTCACAGGCACGCTCGTGCTTCTCTTTCTCTACCGAAGAATGCAACGAAAACATGCGCGTGATCAGGACCGAGAAGATTACAAAACCATTCAGCAAATATTAGAGGAACAGCGTGATGATTTAGCTCAAAGCAAGAAACCTATTTTGTGGATACACATACCCTACGAATACAACGCGCGGAACTGGCAGAGTTTTGGGAGTCGTGGGTCGTTCGAGCTGAACCAGCCGTATTTGTACCTGACCATCCAAAGTATCATCAATAAGTGCGCAGATAGTTTTCAGATTTGCATCATAGACGATCACAGCTTTGAGAAGTTAATTCCTGATTGGACCATCGATATGAAACTGATCAGCAACCCTATCAGCGAAAAAATGAGAGCTTTAGGTATTGCGAAGCTGATTTATCTCTATGGCGGTATGGTAGTTCCGGTATCGTTCTTGTGTCTTCGTGATCTGAAGACATTGTACGACGAAGGAACACAGGGGGGAAAAATGTTTGTCTGCGAGAACATAGACCGCAACGTGACGTCTTCATCCTACGATTTTTATCCAGATATTCGTTTCATGGGTGCACCCAAGAAGAGTGCTGGGATGGGCTCACTCTTGGAGTTCATGCAACGCACTATTTCTGGCGATTTCACGGATCAATCTAAGTTTTTAGGCGATTTTGATCGCTGGGCCAATAGTCGCATTAAAAAGGGTGTGATCCAGCTAATTCCAGCTTCGCAGATTGGCGTGCGTGACCAGCAGGGCAATCCGATCCTCTTGGAGGACTTGATGGGAACCTCTGTGTTGGACCTCTCTCCCACTATTTACGGAGTGTTGGTTCCCGGCAAAGATATTTTGTCAAGACGAAAGTATGAGTGGTTTTCTCGAATGTCAATAGACCAAATTATGGATGCCAATGTTATTCTGAGTAAGTATATCATTATGGCGAGCGTAATTGATGAAACAGGAGCCCTGATTACGGAACTCCAGCCTAGCCCCAACTGGGTGAGTTTCTGGAGCGTCCCTAGTCAAGCCCCGGTGTGGGGACTAAAACCCGATTATTTGGGGAACAATTTGCTTCAGCTAAAAGAACCCAGTTATGCCGGTAATTAAGACCGCAGAATGGTATTGAATAAGAAGATACGATAATTCAGAGAATTGGTAAAAGGATCTTCTTATTGTAAAAAAAATGAAACACTTTGTATGGATGGTTCCATTGGTAGCAATAGCAATAAGAATAAGAATAAGCGTATACCGAGGAACAATGAATGAAGTGACGTCTGTAACAGAAACCATGATGGCAAATGTTGTCTTGACTGGTAATGCCAAGCGAAAGCAAAGTTGTCAACGAGTGGGTGGTGAAAAGAAGAGAGTAGGACACAAACGCGAGGACGACTTTAAACGCCAGTTTAACCCACAATCCCTGAACGAGAAGACTGAGTATGCTGCAACATCGGATACGTGGTTGGAGAGGTCGTCTGAGATAGCAGGAAATCTTCGCGTGAAGTTTGGGTTAGAGGATCGCGACTTGTACGTGTCCAACAAGAGTGGCAACAACATTCAACTCACGTTGGGTGTGATACCTGAATTGGCGCTCGAGACCAACAAGGATTGGATCGAGAACCCTGAAAACTGCACGACACTTTTCAACAAATACTTGAAGAAGGGTAGTTCAGAACGCCCCGCCGACTTGCTAGTGTATAAAGATGTAAAAGAGAACAAGTGGGTGTTTTTCAAGATGGACGATGTGGTGGAATTCATCGCAACGAACGCCAAATGGCGCAGACTGGAATCAGGAAGATTGAAGGGTGATTTTGAAGATAGTTCGCGCAAAGGTCTGACCCAGTATATAACTTACGAGTATCGTAGCACTCATAAGAGTCACTTCCTGGGAATGAACGGAAATAAGGGGATCGTGTTTATTAGTCTGTTAAAAGAAAAGATCTCTTTTCATGAGGTAAATATTGTAGTATAGCATAACAAAACAAAACAAAACAAAACAAAACAAAAAAGGGAAAAGAAACAATAAATAAAGTTTATACTTAAAATCTTTTTCTAGTTAATTTACAATAACATATTATATGGATTTTGTTTCGATAGTATTTGACAATAAAATAGAAATTAATCTTCTGAAACTTCAGCTTATCACGTTTCGGAACGTGGATATAGATATAATCAATACATTATTCATTGTATTTAACGATGACAAACACAAGATAGACAAATGGTTAGGCGATATACTTGAATGTTGTCCTGTAAATTTAAGAGGGAAAATACAAATTGTATTTCCTACTGACTTGGATTCACTCCCCAAAGGAGAAACCTATGTTAGTAATTGGTACTCTCAACAATTTACCAAACTTGCCATGTCAAAAATTATCAAAACAGAATATTATGTGGTGCTTGATGCGAAAAATCACTTTATTAAACCCATAACTAATGAAACATTTTTCAGAGAAGATGGTAAAATTAAATTATACCAAGAAACACATAACGATGATTTACTCAGGTTTTATAGTAATTGTTTCCGATACTTTGGGATGGATGATGTAGAAGAACACAACCCTTTCCAAACTCCATGTTACATTCAAACAACAACACCCTTTGTTTTTATTACCAATGAATGCAAAAATATGATTACATATATAGAAAAAAAGGAGAATACGACGTTTTATAATTTTTTTTATAAGTCATGTGAATATACGGAGTTTTTCTTATATTTTGCCTACCTATGTTTTAATAAAAATACATCCTATTGTTATTTGCCACGACAGATCGATAATGTCATCGTTGGTCCTGCTGATCCAAATAAATACGAGTGGAATAGTTGGCATTCGAAATCTACTTTTTTGGAAACCAACAACCCCAGCTGTATGTCTGTAAGTAGTAAATGTGTGAACGTTCTCGACACTATCTATAAACAACATTTGATACAATTTTATCACGATCGATTTCATGACGATAACATAGACGACATAATTAATCAAATATTCAATAACTAGGATAATTAGTTTGTCTTAGTAAATATTTTTTGTATTTAATATTTATGAAGAACGATTGTGTAATATGGACCATGAACTCAAACGAAAGTGATGTTCACGAATGGATAATTCACCATTTATTGTTGGGGTTTTCACACATATATATTTATGACGATCATGCTACACCACCAATGAGTGACGTAATTGACCAATTACCATTAGAATTTAAAAATAAAGTGACATGTTATAGATTAGACGACGAATACGAGCTCAGAAAGATAGACTATGAAAAAACACCAGTTCACGATCTAAAGTATTTCGATGCCGAGATATACAGAAAAAACAAAGGTAATAAACAAAGGTATTTTGCAAATTATTTTATTAGAACACATCGAGATGTAGCAAAGTATTGTTTGTTTTCTGACATCGACGAATATGTGTATCTGAAACAGGATAACTCAATTGTGGACTTTCTAGATAAAGTAGACACCTATGATTATATTGCGTTACCATGGGTTTATTATGGTACATCTTATTACGTGGATAACCCAAAAGGTATGGTTATGGACAATTTCAGATTTAACAACGGATATGAAAAAGAAACCAAAATGATCGTCAACCTGAAAAAAGCCGGAAATATGCAATGTATTCACCATTTCTACGAAAAAAATACACGATCTCAATACAAAGAAACTTACTGGACGCAAACATACGACAAAACAACCGAGTTGGGAACCCTGGATATACATTTAAATCACTATATTACAAAGGCATATAAGACGGGTGTGCGAAAAAAGCGAGAACATTGTTTAGGTCAAGTCGCGGGGTTTGATAGGACTATTGAACAAATTGCAGCTATGTGTATGGGTCTCGATCTCATTCATGACAAACATATTATGGAAAAATATATTTCACGCGTTAATAACATTTTAAACTACGATTTGAATGAAAATCATTATAGGTTTGGAAAAAACTATCACGCGAAGTGTTACTACAATGGCATTGAATTGTCATATGGGTGGCTGAAGAGTCAACCTAAACCAATGACTATACAAATAATAGACGATATATTGGCTAGTGAAAACGTAGAGTATAAATAAATGAAATCTAATACACAATAAACATAATAAATACTATTTGTATTCTATAACTATTATGTTTGTAACCGAAGAAGTGAAACTAACAAAAGACGATGCAACAAACGATGGTGAAGAAAAGACAACACAGCCTTCCTATCCCGTTCTTACAGACGACGATCTCCAAAACAACCGGTTCGCCTACGACATCGACACCATTGTGTGGAACATTCAGCATGGTGCCATCAACTTGCGTACGCTCGTTCGTACCCAGAAACTCACGCCCTATGTGTGTGCCAAATACGTGGTGTTTGGTGGCCGCAACGAGATGTACGCATTCGGGACAGAAGATGCGTGGATATCATCTGGGGACGTACTGAACCATCAACCACACATTACGTCATGTGAGCTATCAGACGCTCACAAACTAGCGGATATAGAAGACGCGGAGGAAGATCTCCTCGATTGTGTGAAAAGAACAACATACATTGGCAAATAATCCCGAGAAAATGTTATTTTATTTTATGTTTCTATATCATGAGTTCCAAAAATAAAGAAGCTGTGTTAGACAGCCTTGCGCCAATGCGTCTAGAAATGGAACGACGAATGAAAGCACAACAACCCAACGAGTTGTCAGAGAGAGAGAAACTGAAAGGACTGAAGCAGAAGTTATTTTTTAAGGTGAGGATGATGACTACTGCGGAAATAGAAGAAAAACTTACCATATTCTGCTGTGCGGACAACATTCACAAAGAAACCTTGACTGCGAAAAAGGAGAGGTTGGTTACTAAATGGTATGAAATGGAAGAAAAAAAAGTCTTCCTTCTAGAAACGATATCGCGTAAGACAGGTCTCGACACCAAGAACATACAAATCCTGAATGTGGAACCAGATATATACTATATCGACGAGTTTATAGAACCCAAACAATGCGAACATTTGATATCTATTGCAAGTAAAAAAGTGAAAGACAACCCGCATATTGACTGGACGTCTCGTGTCCAAGGTAAAAGCAATTCCAAAATGCGCACTGGGACAACCTGCTTCATGGAACATAACAACGATGCCATTACTGAAGCTATTTTAACCAAAATATGTAGTGTGATAGAGAAACAGCCCGATACATGCGAGCCATTCAGTATCTCAAAATATGAAAAAGGAGAGGCATACAATCCTCACTATGATGGTGTGTCACACGATAGACGAGAAACTACGTTAAACTTTATGCGTTTTGGTGGTCAACGACAACTTACCGCGCTGATGTATCTCAACGAAGGCGATGGTCTAGGTGAAACTGAATTTGTGCATCTTGGTATAAAAGTGAAACCTGTGAAGGGGAGAGTGTTGATATTCGAGAATACCAAAAAGAATACAAATATACTTGACGAAAAAACCTGCCACGCAGGATTACCGACTGAAAGTGGGGAAAAATGGATTTGTAATCTGTGGTTCCGAGAATTCAACTACAATGAATATTACAAGGATCACAACCCAGGTTATTATTCTGGCTGGTGGCTTAGACGAGGAGTGGGAAAGGTGTTTGGGAAAGAAGTGAATAACGAATTTCTACTTGCCATGAAAGATCAAAAAAAGGGGTATATAATGTTTACACCAGAAACTCCAAGAAAAAGACCCTAACAGATAGACATGAAGAATAAAGTTGTCATGTACACCTCTGAATATTTAGGTTCGCACGAAAATACGAAAATAAAATTCAATCTTCTTCTTCATCTTCATCTTCATCTTCATCACAACCATTTCCACAAAGATATTGTCCACAACCCTTCATTTGAACTACATCATCACTTTTTCCACAAAGACTACACCCTGCTTCTTGATTATTTGGCTCTTCTTGTACGAATAAAATATCGCTCATTCCATTATCATCAAAATATCCATCGCATAGGCAACATTTTTTCCACTGATCCTCTTGATACGTCTCTTCAGTATCTTCTTCAAAATCCCAATCAGGCGGGAATCTTTCACAATCCATATTCACACATAATTTAGGTTCTTCATTCTCCATAATAATATTATATATAGTAAAAATATCTTTATATTTTTTTACTATGTTTATCCAAATGCGAACAACGACCCAGAGCTAAAGATATAGGTAATAAAATGAAATGTAATGCATGAAGAAACATAATAGCCATATAATATATCTATCATGTTTCTAGAACAATTCAAGCCTTGGAATACTAGTTTTGGATTTGCAATAGGATTGGGGTTTGGGGATATCTCTTCCAAGCCTGCAAATGTTGCCACATCTATAGTTTCTAGTAGCATAGAAGAAGATCAAAAAACTCTTGCTCATGTATCTCAACATAAAGACACACCTGTTCCATCAAAAAGACTGGTCACAAGGTCAAATTCATTAAGCGAAACAACTACAACACAAGAGCCTATGGAAAAGAATGGTCTAGCACGAACACGTCAATCGGTTTGTGCTGATTATTTCACGACGAATATATCATTTGCACGTTTAGTAAAGAATATAGCAAAGCGTGAAAAATACCCTAAAATGACATACAATTCTCCGTCATCGCACATCGAGACAGACATGATTATTCAGTGTGGTAACGATATCGCGGAACTCGAAGATTTCAAAACGTTGGGAATGCGTGGAATTTTCATTTGTTTAATTTATCTTTACTATGCACTCAATCTCTTTGAACAATCATGGGATGGGATGATAGTGGAGGACCTACGAAATTTGTTCATGAACGAAGAAAAATACAGAAAATGTCTCGAATTAATTGTATGTTTATCCTCTGGAGATTTGGTAAAGAATGGTGTAAATATATCTAAAAAAATCAGAAGGCGATTTATGGGAATGTCGGATGTTTACACTAACTAATGATATATTACATAGTTTCTATTGGACCACACTGATCAAATAATGTTATTGGCAAATCATTTCTCACGAAATAGCATTTACCTTCACTTGACCATTTTACCTGAATTGTTTTGATCTCGACACCATGCACCCACGCTTTTTGAACGGCCTTCCTGTAGGTTGGGTCTATCACAGATGGTTGAAAAGAGCTCACGTCGTCCCTGCCTATAACAAAACACAAAATTGCTCTTTTATTTGTGGTTCGTTTGATTTGTTCGAGTTCCTGCACGTGTTTTAACGCGCGCGGGCTCACCACATCTTGCCCGCTTTTTCGATACCCATCTGGAAAGTAAGCTATTTTTTCATTGTAAGCCTTGCTTTCAATGAAACGCATGTGTTGTTTTCGCTCTTTCTTGGGGACATCCACGTAGTCGGCAAGAGGTACGTTTTTAATTTCGAGTATGAAGTCTTCGCCCTCTTTGGTTATGCCTGAGAAATCAAATCGCGAATTCAAATAGGTTGTTTGTCTTGAATATGAATACGGATCTCTAAGTGTAAGTCCCTGTATACAATTTGTAATAATCGCATTTTCTGCAATTGTCTCCGCTAGGGCAGGATTAACTCCCACCAGTTGGGTGTGTGGTCCTTCTCGTACATATGCTAGTTCTGCACGAAATACACACGTTGGCTTAACGACCCCTTCCTGGTTGAGTTTGGGTTTCTTCTTTGAGATATCTATCTCCGTCATCACAATAGAGCAATTTTTTTCGACCAGGCCACAACACCCCAGGGATGGTGTATGAACCAGAGGTGTTTTATCGTTATTGTTGATTTGAACGTCGCCTACGTAAGGAGACTTGCAAATTTTTGATGGTCTAGATGTGAGCATTCCAATTTGTGGATCATTCAATTGGTGTAAAACGATTTTTAATGACTTGGTCATCCTTGTTAATTTTCATGTATGTATTGTAATCAACGTCGTTACAAATCGTTTCATTTATATTTGTATACTTTTCATATTTCCTATAACTTCTTGACCTTATTTGCCGATATTCCGTCAAAATAAGGTTTCAGAGATGCATTTGATGCGTAGGGTCCTGTATATCTAAACGCGCCCGTGGCGGAAAAACGCATGGGGTACGTAGATAAATAAGGGGTGTCTGCAGGCGGTTGGTATGTAAGGTCGTATATTTTTCTCATATCTGCCGCCTTAGATGTCCATGTATCGTGACCTTTGAAAAATTGGGTGGGGCGAACATAAGGATCGCCAACCATGATCCTTTTTGTGTTATAAGATATATCTTTCGTGAGCGGACTATAACTAGGAGCCAAAAAAGACATTTTTCCTCCGTCATTGTCTCCTATAATTTTTTGGTTTTCCATCAGAAACGTATTGTTAAGATCTGGAGAAGAATTTGGCTGACATCCGTAACAATCGATGTCTGACAAACATTGTGTTCCTGTAATGGAACAACGACCAGGGGGACCACACATATTCTCACAGCTATATGTCGTGTTTAAAGGCAAATCAACGTTGTGTGTGGATCCACTAGTAAACGCTTCGCTACCACGTTTTTCGGTGCTAATGTACATATTTTTAAACATGTAGGTCGTTGCATGCATTACTATGAGAAATAATGCGAGAGTAATTAAGGCATAAAAAATAGTATAAGAAGGACGCTTTGACATAGTGTATTGTTGTATTATATGTATATAATATTTCGCTGTAGCCGATATCTATTTTTATATTAGTTAAATATAATAGAATGAATGTTTCACAAACTAAAGATACGAATAAAAACGCCGGAAAAGTAAAAAGGAAAGGTGGAAAAAAACGTGCAAATAATGCTAGGAAAAAACAAGCTGGAAAGGGTGGAAAAAAAAATACACAGAAGATGAATTGGAAGGGGTTAGTCTGGGGCATAGTCAATGGTCTGATTGAATTAATAGTTGTTTTCATTGTGGGTGCTCGTGTGTTATTTGCTTGTAAAATTGCACAGTTTAATATTCTCCCGACAGACATCAATTGTATGCCATATCGTCCAAATTACGACAAGTCCAAGAAGTCTCCTGATTTCCAAAGCTTCTCTCCAGAAGCGAGTATTGACACGATGTATGTTGATTCTGGAGAAGACTCCATCCCCTTTGCCACTCAGATAAAATATGATATCAACGAGGAAAGTATGAAATACAAAATTCTGGATTTCATCAGAAAGATCGAATATAAACCTAAAGTAGGGTCTTTTGTGAAATATGCCATGGTTTGTATTACACATATATTTGTGTTTTTCTACGGACTGACTTCGTTCACATACAACAAGTTGAACGAGTATTTGCCGGAATGGGCAATCATTCTCTTAGGTCCCCTTGTTCTTTCTCTCTTTTTAGTTCTCTTGGTTCCTGTAACATTAATTAGCTCTCTTGTTATCAGTTTAACGAACATGAAGTGGTTGTTACATAAAAACATGAATACTGATAGCAAATACAAATTTAAAAATGCTGAAAAACCGGTATGGATGTACGTTGATCCAACGAGTAATCTTACTAACCTTATGGGTAGCATAGCTTACATCTTTTTGGGCATTCTCTTTGCATTAAATCTTGGTATTACTCCAATTCCATACTTGATCGGGTTGGTTTCTTTCTTCAGTCCGCTCTTCATGTCTGCCATTGTTGCAGGCGGTAAAAAGGACGAATTAAAGAAATACGGGTTCAAAAGTTCCATCAAGGGTCTTATTGAAACGAAGATGACCATGTTTTCATTCCTTTTCGGGCTCGTGGTAATTAATGCGACGGCGAAACACGGAACGACACCTGCTGTTATTATGGTATCTATTGCGACTGCATATTTTCTTTATCGTCAATACAAAGCCGAAAAGGTCCCTCCCAAGACATCGACGAGCAACATTGTGGAACCAGTGCAAAACAAAAGGTTTTGTCCAAAACCTAAAATGACTAAAAAAGAACTTATGGAAATGGAGCGTGACAAGATGGATTTAGGAGAACGTTTTGAAAACGAATCGGTTATAGACAAAGTTAAGGAACTGAAAAATAAGACGCAAAGTCAAGCGATGAGGAAAAGCGTGCTAGAACCAGAACGTAATATAGATAAGGTGGACAAAACAATTACACCTATAGATTTGCCTAGTCCATCACAGGATATAAAGGTTGAGACAGAGTTAGAAAATAATAGCAAAACTACTACATCACCTGTTACAGAACCAACTAACCAACCAAAAGGAAACAGCGAACCAAATAACGATGTGGTAAGTAAGGGTAGTGTAAGTATAACTAATCCAACTTCTATACAAGAACCCGGTATAGATTCTGTTGATACACCAAACACAACGACCATACCGAGTGTCAAAATCGAGGATGTTTCCCCCAACAGCCAAATTGAAGAAATAGATACCCCCTCACAAAGTGTCTCTACTGAACAGCCCCAAACACCAACACAGAAAGGCGGTTCAAACATAACAAAACGGGAAAAACTTTTGGAAAAAAAGCTTACGGACATGCGGAAATCAATCAAAAAGATTTGATTACACGTTTGAATAATAACATAAAGGTAACTCGTTTATGTTATGTAATTATGTGTGAAGACAAAAGCAGGATTTATCATCTAACGGCTGACTATAAAAAGTCTACGTATCAAACTGAACAATGGAATAATGTGTTGTCTAATGGGAAACATGTCCGTTTTGAAGTAACAAATTACTTCTATTGGGGAACATTTGAAATCGAATTAACAGACAAAGAAAAGGAAGAAATATTGAAAAAGAAGAGTATTATATTGAATGATTATGCAGGGGTTTCTGTAGAAAGTTTGGATGATGGGTGTCATTGTTCAGACGAGATTTATAATAAAGAGAGTTTTACGCCAGAAGAGTTGAAAGAAATCCACCGCCTTCTTTATTTAGACCCTGATGATGAAGAATCTTACACAAGTGATTGTGACGACACAAATAACGATATATTAGAACAAAATGGTTGGTCAATGGACGATACGATTTATGGAATCGATACTGGCTGTGAATTGGAATGTATAAGCGGTGAGGATGAATGAGCATTTCTCAATTTAGATATGTTCTGCGTTAAAAGTATATAAAACCTTTTGTATAGTTGTAATATGGCATCACAAGATAATGACAAACCATTCGTTAGTTTATGCACCCCTACGTTCAATAGGAGGCCATTTTTTTCCAATTTGATAAGATCTATTGAAAACCAGACGTACCCTGTCTCTAGGATGGAGTGGATTATCATTGATGATGGAACGGATTCTATTGAAGATTTGGTGAAAGACATTCCATATGTGAAATATTACAGATACGAAGAAAAGATGAAGTTAGGTGAAAAGAGAAACGTCATGCACACCAAAGCAACTGGAGACTTTATTGTTTATATTGACGACGACGATTACTATCCACCCGAAAGAGTAAGTCATGCTATTGAGACACTTCAGAAAAATCCTCAGGCTATGTGTGCTGGAAGCAGTATCATGCACATCTACTTTAAACATATTCAAGAAATGTGGCAGTTTGGGCCCTATGGACCCAATCACGCTACAGCCGCGACTTTCGCATTCCGCAAAGAGCTTCTGAATGATACCTGCTACGATGATTTTGCTTGTTTAGGCGAAGAAAAAGCATTCTTGAAAGAATATACAGTCCCCTTTGTACAACTTGATACATTTAAGACCATATTGGTATTTTCTCATACTCAGAATTCTTTTGACAAGAGGGACCTTTTAAACAATCCGAACGAAAAATTTGCAAAGAAATGTGACGTTAAAGTAAGTGATTTTGTCACAGACAAAGACGTACTTCAATTTTTTATGAATGATATCGACGATATTTTAACCGAATACAAACCAGGAGATCCTTCCAACAAAAAAGACGTTGAGTTCTTCATGAAGGTAACCAAAAAGGTGAGGGATGAAATGTTTGCGGCTATGAAGAAACAGCACCAAGATATGCAGAACCAAGCTAACCAACAATTTGGTCAACTACATACACAACATCAGCATAACGTAAAAGAATTGGTGGATAAAAACAAGGAACTCACAGAAGAATTGAAGACTACAAAAGAAACAACTACCTACATCAAAGATAAGATCAAGGCACTACTTGTTGAATTGGTTGATTGTAAATCAGAACTGAAACGAATGAAACTGGGTGTCGAGGAAAAGCTTGACAGCGAAGCATAGAGTATAATGTATCTTTCAACAAAGATATATTATTCGTATTTTATACATCAACACATGTTATCTCTTCTATAGGGTCTATGTTTTTGATGGACCTGTCTAAATATCTGAATATTCTTTTGATGTCGAGAGTAGTGATATTGCAGTTATCAAATATTTCAACGAGTTCGCTGTTGTCTATTTCATCCGAGCTGTTTTTCATGCTGTAAAAGAAGGAATGTAAATCTTTTTTGTCCATTCCAAGTTGGTGACACAGAAGCTGAATGAATGTCGAGTTGTTGTATTCAGTAGAGTATTTAGTGAGAACCTTGGTGAACCGAACCTCGGTTGGATTGTAGGTTGGTTTTTTGCGAATATTGTGTTCCAAAAAATACTCGTGATAGATTTTATTGCTGTAGAACGTTTTGATAATAGAGCTCATCTCGTTAAACTGCCATATTTGTTTTTGAAATGTAATGCGATCAATGAAATCAGCGAAACACATATTCTTCAGAATTTTGAGATACACGAAAATAGCGTGATCAAAACTCACCTTTGACAATACGTCGATAATATTTTCATGCCATAGCAATCCGACAATAGTTCTATCGGTTTCGTTCATTATTTTGTTATGGTCGTTAAATGAATATTGATGGTTAATCAGATTTTTGGTAATCTTCTTGGTGTCCTCATTATAAGATTTCAACTGAAAAATGCTATTCTGGATGTCTGTAGATAACATTCCATTGTTACTTTGATAAATTTTATACATTTGATTTATTCGTCTAATGTCTCCCTGCGAAAACTCTATGATATTTGTTTTTGTTTCAATAGATGCTGTAGGTAGCAACTGGGAAACAATAGTCATAGATTGTTCCTTTGTGGGTGATTTGAGTTCAATGGTATCGCACACCTTCATGAGTTCCTTTATCTTTTTGTCGATATGATAATTGCCAATACATATAATAGGATTGTATGTCATTTCTTCCTGTTTCTGTTTCTTTGTTTTTTTCTCTCTTATCAATTTAATCAAGGCGTTGATTCCTCCTTTGTCTCCACTATTCATCCCGTCTATTTCATCCATTACGATTGCAATTTTCTTCACTTGTCTTCGAAACATACACATTATATTTTTGTCGGTCATATTGTGTTTTGTGATTGTTTCCATGACGTTTTTGTTTCTAATATCCCCAGCATCATACGAAATAACGTCATATCCTATGTTTTCTAAAACACTTTTAACAAAACTAGTTTTTCCGCACCCAGGTGTTCCGTAGATATACATACCACGCTTGATATCTGTGTTATGTTTATTCAGATCAAAGTTCTCCAGCATGTCGGTTATTTTTTTTACATCCTTTTCTCGATTTAAAATATTTATGATATCTAATTGGTCCATGCTATATTCCTATTGATTTTTTTATACTTTTTTCTGAACACATTTGTAAATAACATGTTCCTGCAGTTATGTGCATTGTTCTCGAACATGAAGCAGTCCATAAAATGAAAATAATTTTCATATTTTACATTTCGAAAATGATAACGCTTCTTTTTCCATCCTGGATTGTGATGTCTTGACATAATAGTGGAAAATACAAAATGTAGATCTCGTCTTATTACGTTACGTATATAGGTATCATATAACGATTTGCTGAGAAGAAACTGATGAAGAACTGAGTGACACTCGAGATAGTATTCTTTAGAACACCACATAAGATGATGTTTTGGAATGAAAGAATATATTTCACGCTTGATGTCGTCACACATCAGATTTATTAGTGCCAATACCATTATACTAATATCGATTATTATAATGGACAACAACCGAACGATTTGGCTAATCACTTGATGACGTACATGGGTTTTGAACACCATAGGTAATTCCATCCCAACTTACCCCCTTTGCGACAGACCATCTATATTTCGAACACACTCCGTTCGCACCAGAATAAGGAACCTTTGAAAAATCCATGGGTGATGTCGCATTTCCCATATTTACCTCATCTACGTTCAATGTGCATTTTGATCCTCCTTCTCCCGCATCATACCAATAGTCAGGACAATCTCCTACTACTGGAGGCCAGGTAGTGTTCTTTGTGGCAGCATGTAGATTAATACCAATAATTACCAAAAGTATTATCAGTAGGGTTATCAATGTGTAAATAACAAGTGATTGGAATGTGATGGTTGCCATATAATGTATTTATAGAAGATATTTTTTATAGAACTACTATATATATGAATCAACAAGGACAAAATGGACGCGTGAATATAAAATCTCCTAACACCTGTGATTTATTCAATATGTACGATAAAATTCCTGCACATCAATGTTCCACTTATAGAGACGCTCTGGAAGGTCAATGGGATACATCTACGTTATCAGACACTTATTTTTCTAAAGAAAATATTCAACGCTTACAGAATATGATTCGACAAGGTGTGTATGAAAAATCAAACGGACAATATAAAATAGCCGAGCAAGACTGTGACACCTTAAAAATTATCATGCGATCTATTTACCTACAATATTCTTCTAATCTAGCGACTAATATTGCACAACAAATAGATGCACTAAATACAATGGTATTGAATTATTGCATACCCCAGGTATTTAGTGAAGCTAAAGGTTACATTAAGTATTTAAGCGATGCAAGCTCAATGTATGTTCCTATGGAGCATCCTGTCATGGCAAAAGAAAATGACAAACAATTGTTCCTCAAATCCTTTTTTTAACTCATCGGATATTCAGATATTCGATCACACATATTTTATAATGTATGTATGTCTTTATATATGCCGTCTGAACCAGGACCTACAGAGAAACAGGTCCAGACAGAGAAACAAGCACAGGCAGAGAAACAAACGCATACACAAGCACAAGCATATTCACGGGAAAATGCAAAGGCACAGGAATTGATATTGACACAGGCAAAAAAATGTGTGATAATAACAACCATCAATGCTACGACAGAAGCGATACGAAAGCATATGCTTAATAAGGAATATCATGTCATCATAGTCGGAGACAAAAAAACACCAGATTGTTATAAAAATGAAAAATGCACATATTTAGATATAGAAACACAGGAAAAACTTTTTCCAGAATTATCAAAGCTAATTCCATATAATCATTACGGAAGGAAGAATTTTGGTTACTTATTCGCTATCAAACAAGGGTATGACATTATATATGAAACCGATGATGATAATATTCCATTTGATAATTTTGATGACGTATTAAATTTTGACAATACCATTGAAACTATTCAAGACACAGATAGCGCATGGATTAATATTTTTAAATATTTTACAAATAACAGCTGGATTTGGCCACGAGGATACCCATTATCATTAATCAAAAAACACCCAAACCCCGTCTTTACATTTGAAAAAAGTAAAAAGGCCGTATCCATAATAAATGGTCTCGTTGAAAATGATCCCGATGTAGACTCTTTGTTCAGATTAATATGCAATCATGATGTTGCTTGGGAAAAGAACAAGAAAATCATAATATCAAATAAAAATATGTGTGTGTTTAACACCCAAAATACTTTTTGGGTGGATAGAAACATGTTTATTGGACTTCTGCTTCCTTGCTCGGTGACGTTTCGTTATTGTGATATTTTAAAAGGTATTATTGCAAATATGTTGTTAAGGTCTAATAATAAGAACATGGCTTATACTTCTCCTAACGTTACGCAAATAAGAAACGATCATAATCTAATAGATGACTTCAAGTCAGAATACCCCATGTATATTGCAAATGAAAAAATACTGGATATATTAGATGAAAAGAAGATCGAACCATCTGTGAAATGCTTGTATTTAATTCAATCCTCAAGTGGTTTTCCCGAAGCGTATCGTAGTTTTAAAAACGATATCAAGTATGTATTATTAAATTATAAAGAGAACACTGAAGAAACTGATATATTCTTTCCAAATAGCACATGGACAACAGGAAGAAATAAATTACGCGAATATGCATTGAAATTAAAAGAGCAATACGATTACTATATTTTTGTGGACGAAGATATAATGTTTCCCAAGCGAACCCAATCTTTTAAAACTCTTGAAAACTCGCTGACCAGGTATAGACCATACATTGGAACCCCTTATCTTCAGAACTATCCAAACACTATGTCTGTTCCACCAACTAGTAATGCTTATTATGTCATGTTGTTTGATGGTATATGTAACGCTTTTTCGAATGAAGCATTTAATAACAATAAAATATTTCCCTACATTGATACATTTGATAAAGTATCATGGCATATTTCTCAATATATAATGATAATGCTATGTTCACTTTATAAAAAAGGAGTAGTTCTGTTTTTTGATGTACCAATAGGAAACACAATGCATCAGCGGTATCCGCGAAAACCATGGGACGCATTAAAAACACACGAACGTATTTTACAAAAAATACAAATGGATAATCCTGAGCTTAATTCATTACATCTGCCACTGAATATCACGATGAAACCAGGATGGGTCCATAAGCTTGATTGTTGTGCTTCACCTGAATATTTACAATGCATCCAAATGTCAGCAGATGCAGATCAGGGGAAGAAAAATGCTTCTCTGGAAAAACCAATTAGTCAAGTATACCAAAAAGAATTATTATGTAATATTTATAAAACTCTTTTTGAACATGATATTATTACACAATTAGATTTAGATATATGCAGTGCGTGGTTATCACATTTTTAAGTTAAATGGTGCATTACTTCTTTTTCTTAACAACAATATTTTTCTTTGACGATTTCTTACTTGATGTGCTGGTATCCTCGCACATCATAGTTCGCATTCGCTGGTCTTTGTATTTTTCGTAAGCAAAGCGCAACTCGTTTAGTTCTGATAGCCACATCGTCTGGACGGATGTTGATTGAACAACCTCCAGCTCCGTGGTCTTGCTTTCAAAGTCGTCTAGAAGCCTCTTGGCGTTTTCAGTGGATACACTATCCATAGCCATCTTAGTGAGATACTTGTAGTCTCCATCGCTTTCAGATCTGTCATACCCTTTCTTCTCGAGCATCTCGTCGATGATGTCCTTGGATTTTCGGCGCAAATCGATGGTGTCGCTTAACACCTCTTCAATGTATTTTGCTTTGTTAGACAATACGCGCAGTTCTCGCTCAATTTCGGCGACAATATACTCTTTTCGCAGGTTATACATCTCTAACCGCTTTCCGTAGTAGTCGTATATGATGTCGTCAATTCTCGTGTATTTTTTCAACGTATCGTTATGGTCAAAGAGATGCATATTGTTGGTTGTGCAAGTCGTTGCCAATTTGAAGGTTTTCTCCACCCCGTTGCAATCATTATCTGCTGTCGTCGCCTCTAATTGTCCCAACTTGCCCTTGTGAAGTTGGATGATAAAATCGACATTTGTATCTTTGCTCATGTCGTCATAATCTTTTACAATAGGTGTTATCTTTTTGCCGTTACTATCAGTGGTTTCGATAAGCCCCTCCAAATGCGCTTTGAAATCGTCTGTCCAGTAGCCAACCGGGAGTTCGGTTACGTGGATTTTATCCACACCGATTGTCTCATATTTACCCTTTATCAGATATTTCGAGGGCGACAGCCTTCTGATGGTTCCGTCAAAGCCTTCATAGTAAGGCATAAAGTCGAGATTGTCGGGATCACCCACACTATGTTCGTTGTTTAGTATCTTCTCCAACACGTTTATAATGTCAATTGGATTATAAGGTAAGATGTCTGTGCTGAACCCTGTCCCTATTCCTTTGGCCCCGTTGACCAAAACCAATGGTAAGATAGGTGCATAGTAGATAGGTTCCACCGACTGCCCATCGTCATCCAGGTATTTGAGAATATTGTCATCACTTGCGGGAAATATCTTGCGCGTTATTTCTTGTAGATATGTAAATATATATCTTTCAGATGCACTATCCTTACCTCCCTGCAATCGCGTTCCAAACTGACCACTTGGAACAAGCAGGTTAATATTGTTCGACCCTACAAAGGTCTGTGCCATCCCTACAATTGCAGAATTCAGCGACGCTTCGCCGTGATGATATCCCGAATGTTCAGATACGTACCCCGAAAATTGCGCAACCTTGATTTCGCTTGTTAGCCTCTTTTTAAATGACGCAAATAGGATTTTACGAAGACTTATCTTAAGTCCGTCCATCAAATTGGGGATGCTGCGATCACAATCATATTTGGAAAAGTGAATAAACTCCTTGTTGATGAATTCGTCGTATGTGACGTTGTCCTTTCCGGTATCGAGATAGCTGCCTCGGTCATACCCAGATAACCACGTCTTCCTGTCATCCGATCTTTTTTTGTTGAAGATCATATCGATGGCGTCGTTGGATGTTTCAGCAACATGCTCGAACCCCACTATCTTCTTTTTCTCGAAATATTCACGGAACTCCTTGCCTGTGCTGGTCCCCAATCCCTTGTAGTATTTGATATTCCACCCTCGGGGGTCATTGTTTTGTGTTTCAAGCCATGCGTCGTATTCGCCTGTGTTGTAAAATATGAGTTCTTGGACTCCCTTTCGAGCCTTAAGAATAGGAGTGTTCATAAATCCAATAAAACCAGGAATGAGAGTGAGACTTGGCCAAATTGTTTGAAACAAATTCACCCCCAGCCCCTTGATGTGACTACCATCCAAATCCTGATCTGTCATGAACAATATTCTACCATACCGAAGGGACTTATGTACGTGGTCTATGGTCTTATATTCTTTACCCGCCTCAAGCCCTAGAATTTTTTTGAGATCTGAAATTTCCTTGTTGTCGGCTATTTTCTTGGTAGTTTCACCACGCACGTTCATGATTTTGCCTTTCATTGGATAGACACCAAATATGTTGCGATCGGAAGAAGATAATCCAGATACAATTCCGGCCTTGGCTGAGTCTCCCTCGCAAAATATGATGGTGCATTGACTGGATTTGTCTGTTCCAGCCCAATTAGCATCAATCAGTTTGTGAATACCTCTTACGTTTTTCGTTTTAACTCCATCGGTTTTTTTTGCAGCTTTTGTCTCCTTTACTTCGGTAAGAGCACACGCCGCATCCATCACCCCCATTTTCGCGAGCTTTTCGATGAATTTATCCGAGACTGCACAAGAAGATCCAAATTTAGAGCTTGGTGTGTTTAGATAATCTTTGGTTTGGCTGTCGAATGCAGGATTTTCGATATCACATCTCAGAAACAGAATGAGTTGCTCCTTAATAGAAGTGGCATTAACATTCACCTTCTTCTTCTTCTCAATGTAAGTAGTTAGTTTCCGCACGATTTGATGTAGCACATAATCCACATGTTTTCCTCCCTTCGATGTGTGAATACCATTTACATAGGAAACTTGCTGGAACTCATGTGTCGAGCTCAACGCGACGGCGTATTCCCAACGTCCATTGTTGTGTTCTTCGTGAACTCTTTGGCTGTCGGTTTTAGACCCAATGTACATGTCGATGTATTGTGGGAAAGTTTTCACCGACACAACCTGAGAATTATATTTGACCTTGATGTTCTTGTCTGTGATTGCCGCCACATCGTATATCCTTTTTATCAGGATGTTCTTCATATCGTCACTAAGACCCGAAATACCAAAACGTGCGAAATCCGGTTTGAAGGTAACCTTTGTGTAAGGTTTGGACTTGCACTTGGTGATTTTGGGCTTGCCGATTTCGTCAAGATTGGATGAAAATGACTGGCAGTATTTCAGGCCTCGTGTGTGATCAATCGTTTCGATCGATCCCTCTTTGGACCAGATCAAAACAAGCTTAAATCCAAACCCGTTTTTACCCCCGACTATTTTCTTTTCGTTTTTGTTGTAGTTTGTGCTAGTGCGCAAGTGACCAAAGATAAGCTCTGGAATCCAGATGTTGTATTCTGGATGCATTGCGACATCGATGCCATTGCCATCGTTCGTCATAGTAATGGTTCCGTCATCTTGAATTCCAATGTCAATGTACGTTACCGGCAACGTATTCTCTTTGTTATCCTTGATTGCCTGGGTCATTCTTACCACATGGTCGCGACAATTCACAATTCCCTCATCAAACAGCTTGTAGAGACCAGGAATGTATGACACAGATTTTTGAACAATCTTGTTTGTTTCTTTTTCGAAAAGATACAATTCGCTATCGACATTTTCTACCGAGCCAATATACGTGTCAGGATTGTCTAGTATGTGTTCCTTGTCGGTCTTTTGCTGGTATTTTTCAGCGATTTCATTGTTGACCAGTTCACTCATTTTGTTATGCCCTAAACAAATATTTTTATATCAATTCATTTTTCTTTTATTTTGTCTGTGTAGAGTATATAATTCATGAATAAACCACACGATTATACTTCTCATTATGCAATAGCAAAGGCAAAAGGATTGTATTATCCCAGTCAGGAAAAAATGTACGAGACCTGTATCAATAAAACACGTGGGATTACTGCGATGAATGCAGGATGTCGTATAAATAAAAAGCTGCCAGGCACTCTCGGTTCTCCGAACGCTATATCTAGGAAAGCGTACGAATCTATTTTATTAACAGGTCATGGAAAAGGAAATACTTGTGCTCGGTTTGTCCTTAATGCAGATGAAAATGGACAGCGTCAGGGACAGCCTGGCGGAATTCGCCCTCCAATCAGAAACAGATTTTGAAATAAAATAATGCATATACACGATATCACATGCATTATTTCAGACTACAATGTTAGTCACCACTTTATTGGATGGGAATTTCTTCCCCTCCGATTTTTCTTCTTCGTCTTTTTCCACCAGCTTGACCAGCCACTTCCTGAAGAGCTACCCCGCTAGTTCCTACACCTTGTCCGTCGAAGTTGGATGGGGAGAGGGACAAATGTCCAGCATATCCTCCTGCCTGACCAGCCACTTCCTGAAGAGCCACACCACTTGTTCCTACACCCTGTCCATCAAAGTTGGAGGGAGAGAGAGGCAAATGACCGGCAAATCCTCCGCGCAGTTTTCTGGATCTCTTCTTCATAGACTTTTTGCCTTTTTTGGAACCCTTGGCTTTAATAGTTTTTCCTTTAAGTAAAACATACCCAAATTTTCCTTTTTTGGTTCCGTATCCTGCTTTAACAAGGCGTTTGTCCTTTTTGGCACTAAGGTGTTTTGATTTGCTGACAATGCGTCCATTCTTTGTCATGAAAAGTTTGTTTTTGGTCAGACCACCAGATGTATGATGGGCCGAACCATTATACACTTGGCGACGACTACCAATCACTGAGGCATACTTGGCTCTCTCGGCTTTCGAAAGATTAGTCATTATAGAATAATACGAGAAAAAAATATAAATTAAGCGGGGAAAACACAAGACAATTAGTGAATATCATCGTAAAAAAATATATACATGCTATGTTATATATTTCTAAATGAACGAGAAATATTAAGATACAGAACTAGATATTTATTCAATATCTGT